>Ga0209624_10003167_pt1 | contig 11793 bp, 7 predicted proteins | sample JacPinW_OM2H0_O1_FD_188565 | JGI IMG/M metagenome (GOLD analysis project Ga0209624, IMG submission 188565) | Forest soil microbial communities from Algoma, Ontario, Canada - Jack Pine, Ontario site 1_JW_OM2H0_O1 (SPAdes) (version 2) | ecosystem: Environmental > Terrestrial > Soil > Boreal... | reverse complement strand
AAGCCCCCTCAAAACGGGTCGCATCCATCTCGACAATGATAGATCGAGTTCCCTCAGGGACTTCGCCGCTGATGGAGCGAAACAACAGGGTGGTCGCGCCATCCCGGTCTGGCTCAGTAACGGGCCCGATGGTCAACATGCCCAGAGAAATGGACGACCCGTTCAGGAAGGTGGCGGTGACAGTCATGTCGTCGTCTTGTCCGTCGAATCCTCCGAGGAAACCGCTGAGCGTAATCAGGTCGCTGCCTGCATCGATGCTCGACGCCAAGGCGCTCACATTCATTGCCTGAGTCGCCGCCGAGGAAAAAAAAGTGTCCGGGCCGCCAGCAAAGAAGTTGCGCCGCCCCCGATCGCCGTCGAGATAGCTGAAGTTGGGAACGCCGGCGCTCCATATTGCACGACCGTGAAGTTGCTGGTGGTGAACCAGCCCGGAATAGCCTCGACGTCATTGCCGGAACCGCTTCCAGGCCCTGCCTCGGCGTCGCCATTGATTATAAGATTTGTTCCGAGAGACGTTGGGGCAGCAGAAGATGGAGATGAGTCAAGGGCAAGAAGTCGCCTCCCCATAACGCGGCCGACGCTAGTGTTCTTAACAATCGACACATTCCGTCGTCCCCTTTTCTAGTTCCCCGCCTCAGCCAATTTGGATCTTATCCTCAAACCAGTCAAGTCAATCAGTCACCCGCTCTGTGGGTGCTTTCGCCACCCGAGTGACGTTCAACTACTCGACAGATTACCCTGCGTTTTGTACCTTCGCAGCCATGCAACAGGGACAAGCAAGCGTGACCGCGCTCGGCGCGGCGGGTCACCGGGCGGCGCACCAGATCCTTGAGCGCGGCCTCGTCTTCGCCGATCCGCTTGCGCTTCGTATCTTAGGGCCAGACGCCGACGGCGCCATCGCGCTCGCCAAGGAGCATGCGTGGCGGCGGCCGTTGCGCCTGTTCATCGCGATGCGCAGCCGCTTTGCCGAGGATTCCGCGCGCCACGCCATCGAAAAGGGCGTGCGGCAGATCCTGGTCATGGGCGCCGGTCTCGACACTTTCGCCTATCGACTCGAGCGCACCTACGATCTGCGCGTCTTCGAGCTCGATCACCCGGCGACGCAAGCCGAGAAGCGACGCCGGCTCATGGAGGCGCAGATCACCGAACCGGCGCATGTTTCCTATATCGCCCACGATTTCGAAGGCAGGAGCATGACCGCCGTGCTTCAGGCCGCTGGGTTCGACGCGGAGAAATCCACCTTCGTGCTGTGGCTCGGCGTCACGCCCTATCTGACCGAGGAGGCTTTGTTTGCGACGCTGGGCGAGCTTGCGCGCTGGCCCGGCGGGGCCGAAGTCGTGTTCGACTACGCCAACCCGCCGCACGCAATCGAGGAAGAGGCGACGCGCGACTTCCATCGCCAGATGGCCGAGCGGGTGGCGGCGAGCGGCGAGCCGTTCCGGTGCTACCTCGACTCGCCTGAGCTGCACGCTCGCGCCCGCGAGCTGGGGTTCGCTGACATCGAGGATCTCGATCGCGCGGCGCTCGTTGCGCGCTATCTGCCAGACTTGCCGGTCCCTCCCCGGCCCGGCCCCGGCGGACACGTGGTGCGGATGGCGACGAGCTAACCGCCGCCGTCTTTCCGGCACTACGTCGCCGCCGCGACGCTCTGCTGCCGCAGCCGGTCATATTCCGCCTTGTCGACCGCCGGCGCGGCCGGATCGCCGAGATCGTTGAGATGCACCCGGTAGGTCTCGCGCGCGCTCCACGCCGCGAGCGCTGAGATGATTGTGACGCCAAAGGCGAGCGCGCCGACAGTCAGCGGCACGTTCGTCGAACCCGGCGGCGCGACTGTGGCGAACAACGCTGGCAAGAACGCGGTCATCATCGTGCCGATGTTCTGGGCGATCGCCATGCCGGAGACACGGGCGCGGGTCGGGAACAGTTCCGGATAGAAACTCGGAAAGACCGCGTTATAGCCCTGGTAGACCACGCCCCACATCAGGACCGACAGAACGAAGGCGAGCGGGACATTTCTGATGCTGATCGCATAGAGATAGGCAAACGCAAGCAGCCCGGCCCCCAACGCGCCAACGATGATCGGCGGCCGCCGGCCGATCCGGTCCGACAGCGCGCCGACAAACGGGATCACGATCACGGCCACGATGTTGCCGACGACCGGAATCCATAAGTAGACGCTCTTGTCCATTTGAACGCCATATCCCGGCTGAACCGCATAAGCCGCGCCGAAGATGGTCGCCACCACGGGGATCACGTTCATCAGCGCCATGCACATCACACGAAGGAGGTCGGGGCTGTGGTTGGTCAGCACCTCCCTTACCGGCGCCGTCGGCGTGGTGTGCTTCGCCTGTTCCTCGCGGAAGGCCGGCGTCTCCTCGACCTCGCGGCGGATAATGACGCCGACGATGAGAACCAGCACGCTGAGCAGGAAGGGGACGCGCCAGCCCCAGGATAGGAACGCCTCTTTCGACAGCGCGTAGCTCAACGGCAAAAAGACGGCGGCTGCGAGAATCTGCCCGGCCTGCACTCCCTGCAAAGTGAAGCTGGCGAAATAGCCGCGCCGTCCGAACGGCGCGTGCTCGAGAATCATGGAGCTTGCGCCCGAGATTTCGCCGGCGACCGCAAATCCCTGGATGAGCCGCAGAACCACGAGCAGGACTGGCGCCCAAACGCCGGCTTGCGCGTAGGTCGGCACGAGGCCGACCGCCATCGTCGACAGGCCCATAAGAAACAGGCAGACGAGCAGGACGTTTCTGCGGCCATGGACATCGCCATAATGTCCAAGGACAAAAGCGCCGACCGGTCGCGCCGCATAGCCGACGCCGTAAGTCGCGAGCGAAGCGACGATCGCGACCGTCGGATTGCTCGACGGAAAGAAGGTCTGCGGGAAGACGAGCGAGGCGGCCGTCGCATAGATGAAGAAATCATAATATTCGAGCGCGGAGCCGATCCATCCACTCGCAGTAGCCATCCTTGTCTGACGCGGGCCTCTTGGCTCATGCGCCCTGGCTGATGACATCGTCTCCTCCCTGTTTCGCGCGGCTTTTTCCGCGCTAACTCGTTATTTTGGCCGTCTCCCGGAGTTCCGCCGCGGTCGCCGACGGAAAGCCAAAGAATTCCAGATAGGCGGGAATCTGTTCGAACAACATATCAAGACCAGTCACGCACGCTAGCCCCCGCGCCTTCGCGGCGGCGAGGAAAGCGGTCGTCTCGGGCTTGAGCACGACCTCGCCCACGAGAACCGATTGCGAGAGGCGGGACGGGTCCATGGGCAGCGGGTCGTCCGGATAGGTTCCAAGCGGGGTCGCATTGATCGCGATGTCGAAACCCAAGGGGTCGTTCGATCCGAGCGAAAACTTGAGGCCGGGGTAATTCGCCTGCAAGCGGTCGGCGAGCGGATTCGCGGCGCCAACCCGCGTATCGTAGAGCGCGATCTCCTCTGCCCCGGCTTTCGCGCAAGCCGCGACGATGGCAGAGCCGACCCCGCCGGCGCCGACAATGAGGACACGCGTGCCGGCGACATTGCGGCCAGTACGCGCGACGCCTCGAACGAAGCCTTCGCCGTCAAACATGTCGCCGACCAGCTTGCCGTCAACGCTTCGGCGCACGGCGTTGCACGCGCCGGCCACGCGGACGGCTGGGGACGCTTCGTCGAGCCAATCGACGACGGCGACCTTGTGCGGCATGGTGATCAGAGCGCCGTGAAAATTGGTGAAACGGCAGATCTGGGGGAAAGCTTCTCGGAAGTTCTCACTCGTCACGCCGAGGGGCACGACCACCGCGTTGATCCGATGACGCGCGAACCAGGGATTATAGATGAGGGGCGCTCTGAACGTAGCTGTCGGATACCCGATATGGGCGATGATCTTGGTGTCGCCGTCGATCATGGGCGCGCCGCAGGGCCTAAACGCAAGGAGGCCGCGTTTGGGGCGCGGCCTCAGGCTTGTCAATGCGGCCTCAGGCTTGTCAATAGTGAGGCGAAGCGACCTCAGGTCTGCGGTTGCGGCTCGAGCCCGCCGGCCTCCGGGCCGATCGGCCGCGACTTGCCGGTCGAGGGCACGGCGGCGCGGGGAGCAGCAGGGGGTTCCCGGTCGGTCGCAGATTCGCGCACCGGCCTCACGCCCTGCAGCAGACCAACGATCTCGTCGCCGCTTAGCGTCTCGAACTCCATGAGGCCAGCCGCAAGCGTTTCGAGATCGGCCTTGCGCTCGGTGAGGATGCGGGTCGCCGTCTCGTGGGCTTCCTGCACCAGTCGGCGCACTTCCTGGTCGATCGTTTCGGCAGTCGCTTCCGAGATATTCTGCTGCCGGCCGAGCGAATAGCCGAGGAATACCTCGTCCTGGTTCTCGCCATACATCACCGTGCCAAGCTTGGGAGAGAAGCCAAGCCGGGTCACCATGGCGCGCGCGATCTTGGTCACCTGCTGGATGTCGCCGGCAGCGCCCGACGTCACCTTGTCCTTGCCGAACATCAATTCCTCGGCGACGCGGCCGCCCATCGCCATCGCCAGCATGGCGATGAGCTCTTCGAAGCTCTGCGAGATCTGATCGCGCTCGGGCAGCGACTGCACCATGCCAAGCGCGCGGCCGCGCGGAATGATGGTCGCCTTGTGAATGGGGGTCGAAGCGGGCATCGAGACCGAGACGAGCGCGTGGCCGGCTTCGTGATAGGCGGTGAGCCGCTTCTCCTGCTCGGTCATGATGAGCGTCCGTCGTTCGGCGCCCATCATGATCTTGTCGCGCGAATCCTCGAATTCCTGACGCGTGACGACGCGCTTGCCGCGCCTCGCGGCGAGCAGCGCCGCTTCGTTAACCAGATTCATGAGATCCGCGCCCGAAAAGCCCGGCGTTCCGCGCGAGACCACTTTGAGGTCGACGTCAGGCCCAAGCGGGACCTTGCGCACATGGACTTTGAGGATCTTCTCGCGGCCGATGAAATCGGGGTTCGAGATGACGATCTGACGATCGAAGCGGCCGGGCCGCAGCAATGCTGGGTCGAGCACATCGGGCCGGTTGGTCGCGGCGATGATGATGATGCCTTCGTTCTGCTCGAAGCCGTCCATCTCGACGAGCAACTGGTTGAGCGTCTGCTCGCGCTCGTCGTTGCCGCCGCCGAGTCCGGCGCCGCGATGGCGGCCGACGGCGTCGATTTCGTCGATGAAGATGATGCAGGGCGCGTTCTTCTTCGCCTGCTCGAACATGTCGCGCACCCGGCTCGCGCCGACGCCGACGAACATTTCGACGAAGTCAGAGCCAGAAATCGTAAAGAACGGCACGTTGGCTTCGCCCGCGACCGCTCGGGCGGTCAGGGTCTTGCCGGTGCCTGGAGGGCCGACCAGCAGCACGCCGCGTGGGATGCGGCCGCCGAGCTTTTGGAACTTCTGCGGGTCGCGCAGGAACTCGACAATCTCCTGCAGGTCCTCCTTGGCTTCGTCGACGCCCGCGACGTCCTCGAACGTCACGCGCCCCTGCGCCTCGGTCAGAAGCTTGGCCTTCGACTTGCCAAATCCCATCGCCTTGCCGGCGCCGCCCTGCATCTGCCGGGTCATGTAGATCCACAGACCCAGAAACAACAGCACCGGCAGGACGCTGGAGACGATGGTGAGCAGCCAGTTGTTGCCGTCAGACGGCGGCTTGGCCGTGATCGTGACGTCCTTCTTGTAAAGCGTCTGCACGAGGCCGGGGTCGTTCGGCGAATAGGTCTGGAACGTCCGCCCGTCCTTCATATGGCCAGAAATCTCCGGGCCCGCGATCGTGACGTCGCGCACGTTCCCCGCATCAGCGTCGGACAAAAGCTGGCTGAAGGTGATTTCGCTAGTCGGCGCCTTCTGTCCCGGGCTCTGGAACAGGGTCACGAGCGCCAGAACGAGCAAAAAGATAATCACCCACAGGGCGAAATTTCGGTAGTTTGCGTTCATCGTCTTCCCGTCAAGGAGCGGTCGCCTGAGATTTCTCGGACCCTCCCGACCCTGTCCCTGCCATTTAAGCGCACATGGCCGAATTGCCAAGAGAACTCAAATTGTCTCAAAATCCAGTGAAGGCCGCAATTGTTGCTTTTTAGCGGCGTGCGGACGGGTCTCGTTGCTGCTGGCCGACTACTCCCGACGCTTTGGAAAGGGTTAAAATCCGTTAAATCGCCGGATGTCGGAGACGCCAAAGGCTCAGGCCGTCCTCTCTTCGGCCAGCGCCAGTTCCTCCATCATGGCCTTGCGCATCAAGTATTTTTGAGCCTTGCCCGTGACGGTCATCGGGAACGAATCGACGAACCGCACGTAGCGCGGAACCTTGAAATGGGCGATTCGCTCCCGGCAAAAGGCGATGACCTCGGCTTCGTTCAAGCTCACGCCCTCGCGGCGGCGAATCCAGACGCAAAGCTCCTCGCCATAGCGACGATCAGGAATGCCGAAGGCCTGGACTTCGGCGACGGCCGGATGAGTAAAGAGAAACTCCTCAACTTCGCGCGGATAGATGTTCTCGCCGCCTCGAATAACCATGTCCTTCAATCGCCCAACAATATTACAGTAACCTTCGGCGTCGACGGTCGCCAAATCGCCCGTGTGCATGAATCTGGCCTCGTCAATCGAAGCTGACGTCGCCACGGGATCATCCCAATAGCTGCGCATGACGCTGTAACCACGGGTAAGCAACTCGCCCGCGACGCCCGGGGCGACGATTCGCCCCTCCGCGTCGACAATCTTGACCTCGATATGCGGCTGGATGCGCCCGACGGTCGAGACGCGCCGCTCAAGCGGGTCGTTATACGCGCTCTGGAAGCTGACCGGGCTCGTTTCCGTCATGCCGTAGGCGATGGTCACTTCGCTCATATGCATGGCGCTGACTACTTTTCGCATGACTTCGACCGGGCAGGGCGAGCCCGCCATGATCCCCGTCCGCAAGCTCTTGAGGTCGAAGCGCGCGAATTCGGGATGTTCGAGCATCGCGATGAACATTGTCGGCACCCCGTGGAGGCCGGTGCATTGTTCCGCTTGCACCGCCTCTAGCGTCGCCATGGGATCAAATCCTTCGGACGGGCTCACCATGCAGGAGCCGTGGGTGACGCAGGCGAGATTGCCAAGCACCATGCCGAAGCAGTGATAATAGGGCACCGGAATGCATAGGCGGTCGTCATGCGTGAGGCGCATGGCCTCGCCGATGAAATAACCGTTGTTCAGAATATTGTGATGGGTAAGCGTCGCCCCCTTGGGCGGGCCGGTGGTTCCCGACGTAAACTGGATATTGATCGGGTCATCGAACTGAAGCGACGCCTCAAAGGCCATAAGCTCGGCGCGCTCGTTCGCGGTAGCGGGCTTGGCGACATCATTGAAGTTGAGCATGCCCGGCGACTTGTCCGCGCCTAGGCGGATGACGAACTCGAGCTTGGGCAAGCCCTGGGACCGGAGGTTGCCCGGTTCGGCGGCGTCGATCTCAGGCGCGCAAACCTTAAGCGAGGCGAAATAGTCGTTGTTCTTGTGGCCTGGGCTCAGGATCAGCGCCCGGCAGCCGGACTTCTTCATCGCGTAGTCGAATTCATGGCTGCGATAGGCTGGATTGATGTTGACGAGAATGATCCCGGCGAGCGCGGTGCCGAATTGCGCCACAACCCATTCGCTGACATTGGCCGACCAGATGCCGACCCGGTCGCCCTTCTCAAGCCCCAGCTTGCGCAGGCCGACCGCCAGATCTTCGGACCGGCGCAAAAGATCAGCATAGCTCCAGCGCACATTTTGGTGGCGGGTGACGAGCGCGGGGCGCTCCGGCCCTTCCGCCGTGATGCGCCGCAGGAGCTGGCCGATCGTCTCGCCGATCAGCGGCGTCGAAGAGGCGCCGTGGACGTAGGATTGCGTAAGCAGCGCCATTGAATTTCGCTCCCTTTCGTTCGCCTGATCTTGTCAGGCCCCTTTGCGATTGGCGCGCCGGTCGCTGACGTCATCGCGAGGAGCGAAGCGACGTGGCGATCCAGGGCCGTAGGGCTCATATGTTCCCCTGGATTGCTTCGCCGTAGCCCTTCCGAAAGGACGGGCGTCTTCCGACGCCCTATCGCTCGCAATGACGCGGGCTCCTCTGCTCCGTCTTCCAGCCTCTCCGTTATCACAATTCTCGCAGGTAAGCCGCTGGCTTTTGGCTTAAAGTCCGCCACGCCCCGATCATGCCGAGCCCGACGGTGATCGCAAGCCCTCCGCCGGCGGCGGCGAGAGCGGCGCGCCAGTCGAAGACGAAATCGAACTGCATGATGCGCGAGGCAACCCAATAAGCGGCGACCGTTCCCGCCGCGACCCCGAACGCGGCCGTTACAACCCCCAGAAGCGCGTATTCGATCAGGAACATCATGGTCAGCCGCCCCCGCGTCGCGCCCAAGATCTTGAGAATTGTCGCATCGGCAAGGCGGGCGCGTCGATTGGCCGCAAGCGCGCCGGCGAGCACCAGGACCGAGGTCGTGAGCGCCACCCCCGTCGCTGCGCGGATAGCGAGCGCAAGCTTGGCGAGCAGCGTTTCAACATTCTCCATCGCCTCGCGGACCCGGACGCTGGCGACGGAGGGGAATTGCTGCGCCACGGAGCGCATGAGTTTAATTTCGGTATCCGGCGCGATGGTCGGGAGGGCCGCGGAGACCAGTTCCGTGTGGGGCGCGCCTTTCAGCGCGTTGGGCGAATAGACTAGCACGAAATTGATCGCGAAACTGCGCCAGTTCACTTTGCGCAAGTTCGCCAGTTTCGCCGCGATGTCACGCCCGAGCACGTTGACGACGACCGTGTCGCCGACGCGAAGGCCGAGGCCCTCCGCCACCTCCTGCTCCATCGACACCAGAGGCGGCCCGGAATAGTCGCTTGGCCACCATGTCCCCGCTACCACCTCGGAGCCCTCCGGCGGCTTCTCGGCAAAGGTCACGCCGCGGTCGCCTTCCAGCGCCCAGCCGACCTTGTCGCTGGGCCTCACCTGTTCGACGGGCTTGCCGCCAATGGTGACAAAGCGGCCGCGCATCATTGGCGTCTCGCTGACTTTGACGCCCGGGACTTCGCGCTTCACGAAATCGACGAAGGCGCCCGCGTCTGGCCCACGCACATCGAGGAAAAAGAAGCTCGGCGTCACGCCCGGCTGAGCCTCTCGCAATTCGGCGCGCATGTTGGCGTCGATGAGCGTGAGCGCGACGAGCGCGGTCAGGCCGAGGCCGAGCGACAGCACGACGGATGGCGTCAGCGCGCCGGGCCTATGAATCGCGGCCAGCGCCATGCGCCACTCGACGACGCGCGAACGGGGCGCGCGGCGCGCGAGATAAGCGATGCCGTAGGCGACCAGGCGCAACGCAAGAAAGGCCGCGACCGTGGTGCCTGCGACCATCGCCGCGATCGATTGTTGCGGGCTCGTCAGGATGGCGAGCGCGACCAGCGGAGCTCCGGCGAGCGCCGCGCCGGCAAGATAGCGCTTGCGAGGCCAGCCCTGGCGTTCCTCGACCAGGTCGCGGATCAGTGTGGTTACGGGCAGATCGTGCGCCCTGCCGAGCGGCGCGATCGAGAAGGCGAGAGCCGTCAACAGCCCGTACATCACCCCGAGGCCGATGAGCCTCGGCTCGACCGATGGCGCAAGCGGAATCGGCAGCAAGGAGCCGAACAGCCAGTTGACCGCGAAGGGGATCGCCGAGCCAAGCGCCGCCCCTAGTAGGGCACCGATCAGCGCTACAATCACGAACTCGATGAGCGCAAGCGCCACAACGCTCGATCCGGTGGCGCCAATCGCTTTGAGAATCGCGAGCGTCGCTCGTTTGCGCTCGACGAAGCCTTGCGCCGCGTTCGCCACCCCGACCCCGCCGACGACCAAGGATAGCAATCCCGCCAGCGTCAAAAACTCGGCGAAGCGATCGACATCGCGACTGAAGTCCGGGGAGATGCTAAGACGCGAGCGAGCATCCCATCCGGCTTGAGGGAAGGTCTGTTTCGTTTGAGCCATGAAGGCCTGGACGGCGGAATTGTCCGGTGCCCCGTCTGGGCCGCCCATGACGACCCGCGTCGTCCAGCGGACCAGAGATCCTGGCTGAACCAGTTGTGTCGCGTCGAGACCCGCCTGCGAAATAAGCGCTCGCGGCCCGAGCCCGACGCCGGTGGCCAGCCGGTCTGGTTCGCTGACCAGAACCGTGCGGAGGGCGAAATTCGCATCGCCAATGCGAATGACGTCGCCGAGCTTCAGGTTGAGCCGAGCCAGCAGCGCCTCTTCCACTGAGGCGCCGAACACTCCGTCGCGTTCGCCGAGCGCGTCCTCAAGCGACATGGAGGGCGCAAAGACTGCCGAGCCAATCCGCGGCCAGTCGGGCTCCACAGCTTTGGCTTCGATCAGCGCGGCGTCGCCGCTCGCCGTCCTCGCCATGGCGCGCACCGTCGCAATCGTCGACAGCGAGCCATGAGCTTCGAGGAAGCGCTGCTCGTCGGCGGAGAGGCGGCGATGGATGAGCGAGAATGACGCGTCGCCACCGAGGATCACGCGCCCTTCGCGACCCATGCCGTCGTTGAGCGCGCGGGCGAGGCTTTCCACCCCGACGATCGCCGCGACGCCAAGCGCAATGCAGAGGAGAAAGATGCGCAAGCCCGCCAGTCCGCCGCGCAAGTCGCGCAAGGCGAAGCGCGCCGCTGGCATCCGCCCGCGCGCTCGAGGCAATGCGAGGGGAGCATTCATACGGGAACGGCGATCGGAGACGTCTGCTCGATCCTGCCCGAGCGCATGCGGATCACGCGATCGCAGCGCGCGGCGAGGGTCGCGTCGTGTGTGACGAGCGCCAGCGTCGCTCCCCGTCGGGCGGGCAGGTCGAACATCATGTCGATGATCGCGCGCCCGGTCGTTTCGTCGAGATTGCCGGTCGGCTCGTCCGCAATCAGCAACGAGGGGCGCGGGCAGAGCGCGCGGGCCAGCGCCACGCGCTGCTGCTCGCCGCCTGACAGCTGCGCGGGATAGTGGCTGAGGCGATCGCCCAGACCCACCTGTTCGAGTTCAGCTCTTGCGCGTTCGCTCGCATCGGTCGCGCCGGCAAGCTCGAGCGGCGCCGCGACGTTTTCGAGCGCGGTCATGGTCGGGATGAGATGAAAGGACTGGAACACGATGCCGATGCGCTGGCCCCGGAAACGCGCCAGGGCGTCTTCGTTCAGTGCGCCGAGCTTGACGCCGTCGACCTCAACTTCGCCTTTATCCGGCCGCTCAAGGCCGGCCATAATCATCAGGAGGGTCGATTTGCCCGAACCGGAAGCCCCGACTATGCCGACCGCCTCGCCTTTGCCGATTGTCAGAGCGACGTCGCGCAAGATATGCACGCGAGCCGCGCCGCGGCCGAGACTAAGGTCGACGCCGCGCATCGCGACTGCAGGAAAAACCATTGCCTGAGCCCCTTAAAACCAAGCCGCCCTCATATGGGCATTTGCGCCTTCTCGTCCAGGCGCTGGTGTTCGCAGCGGTCCTGACGACGGCCTCGCACGCCGCCGCGGCGCGCACGCTTCGCGTCGTGGCGTTGGGAGACAGCCTGACCGCCGGATTGGGCTTAGCCCCAGGCAAGGCTTTTCCCGATCGCCTTGAAGCGGCGCTTCGCGCGAAGGGGTGGGACGTCAAAGTGATGAACGCCGGCGTCTCCGGCGACACGGCTGCCGACGGCCTTGGGCGCTACGAATGGGCCGTTCCACCCGACGCCGACGCTCTCATCATCGAGCTTGGCGCCAACGACATGCTGCGCGGCCACTCGCCCGGAGCGACGAAGGCGGCGCTTGCGGCAATTCTGGACAGAGCCCGCGCCGCCCATTTGCCGGCGCTTCTCACCGGCATG
>Ga0209624_10003166_pt1 | contig 11796 bp, 11 predicted proteins | sample JacPinW_OM2H0_O1_FD_188565 | JGI IMG/M metagenome (GOLD analysis project Ga0209624, IMG submission 188565) | Forest soil microbial communities from Algoma, Ontario, Canada - Jack Pine, Ontario site 1_JW_OM2H0_O1 (SPAdes) (version 2) | ecosystem: Environmental > Terrestrial > Soil > Boreal... | reverse complement strand
GAAAAGACGCCTCGTCGCTGAACTTCGCCGTCATTCGACACACCGGCTACAACATCCTCAGCGCCGACAAGACACGCGGCTCGCTACGCCGAAAACGCCTCAGAGCCTGCATCGATCCCGCGTTCCGGACAAACCTCTTCGCCGCTTAACGATTTAGCACTTTGCCCTGGTGCGAGCCGCGTCTTGACTTGGCTTTGGCGCGCGCCGATCAATTGCCGCGAAACCCTTCCGGAAATGAAACCGTGCCGCTGAAGCTGATCCTCGCCAACAAGGCCTATTCGTCGTGGTCGCTGAGGCCATGGATCCTGCTCGCGCAACTGAAGATCCCGTTCGAGGAAGTAATTATCCCGATGGATCAGCCGGAAACCCGCGCAAGCATGCTCAACTATGCGCCGACCGGGAAGTGTCCGTCACTACAAGACGGCAAGATCGTGATTTGGGAGTCGCTCGCGATCATCGAATACCTTGCAGAGGCCCATCCCGAAAAGACGGTGTGGCCGAAAGGCAAAGCCGCTCGCGCCCACGCTCGCTCGCTCGCCAGCGAAATGCATGCAGGGTTGGTTGCGCTGCGGCAGGCATGCCCAACGAACTTCCGCCGGCCGGTCAAGGCGATTGCCCTCAGTGACGAGGTTCGCGCAGACGTCGCACGCATCGAAGCCGCGTGGGCGCATGCACGCGCGACCTTCGGCAGGGGTGGACCCTTCTTGTTCGGGCGCTTTTCCGCCGCTGACGCCATGTTCGCGCCCGTCGTCAACCGGCTTCATGTCTACGACGTCTTGGTGTCGACGCAAACGCGCGCCTATATGGACACGATCATGGCTCTCCCGGCGTGGAAGGCTTGGATCGCGGACGCGCATGCCGAACCCTGGCGGATCGAACGTTATGACGCCATCTAGGTAGCAGAGCCGTTGCCAGGTGAGGTCCTTCCGCAAAGTCCGGCGGAGGCCCGACCAGAGCAATATGTTGCAAATAAACAACATCTTGCACGCTCTTGCGGAAGCCAAGCATTCGCTAGATCAAATTATAGAATCGGCAATGGATTTAACCCCAGTGTCACGGGTGAACAACGACAACAATGTTGAGACTTTCTGCAAAGTCTGCGGCTGGGATTAAGGAACTAAAACGAAATGGCGCGACTACAGAGCGCGTTGACAACGAAGAGCGCTGAGGGGGAAGCCAACGCTGCGGAATGGCGCCGGCTTATTGACGAACTCAACCTGCGCCGGCGCGCGGCGGTAGAAGGCGGTTCGGCCAAGGCGCGAGAGCGCCATGTCGGCCGCGGCAAGCTTTTGGCGCGCGAACGCGTTGCCGGCCTCATCGATCCCGGTTCGCCTTTTTTGGAAATGGGCTCACTCGCGGCCTTCGACATGTATGAGGGCGACGTCCACGGTGCCGGGCTGGTGGCGGGAATCGGCCTTATCGAAGGCCGCGAGGTCATGATCATCGCCAACGACCCGACCATCAAGGGCGGCGCATATTACCCGATGACGGTGAAGAAGCATTTGCGCGCGCAGGAGATTGCGGCGGAGAACCGCCTCCCGTGTGTCTATCTGGTCGACTCGGGCGGCGCCAATTTGCCTTACCAGGCTGAGGTCTTTCCCGACCGCGACCATTTCGGGCGGATCTTCTTCAACCAGGCGCGCATGTCCTCGGCAGGCGTCCCTCAAATTGCGGTGGTGATGGGATCCTGCACCGCGGGCGGCGCCTATGTGCCGGCGATGTCGGACGAGACGATCATCGTCGACAAGCAAGGCACGATCTTTCTCGCGGGACCACCGTTGGTCAAGGCAGCGACTGGCGAGACGGTGAGCGCGCAAGATCTCGGCGGCGGAGATTTGCACACTCGCGTCTCGGGAGTGGCGGACACGCTGGCGCGCGACGATGCACATGCGCTCGGGCTCGCCAGGCGCGCGGTCGCCAACCTCAATCGGGCGCCAAAGCGCTCGATCGACTGGGCGAAGCCAATCGAACCTTTTTATCCGGCCGAGGAGCTTGAACTTGTGGCGCCGGTCGACCTTCGCCAGCAGGTCGACGTGCACGAGATCATCGCCCGCATCGTCGACGGTTCGGAGTTCGACGAGTTCAAACCTCGCTACGGCGCCACGCTGGTCACGGGATTCGCGCGCCTTTCGGGCATGCTCATCGGCGTCATCGCCAGCAACGGCGTCCTGTTTTCCGACAGCGCGCTGAAGGGGACGCATTTCGTCGAACTCTGCGTCCAACGCGGCATGCCGATGCTGTTCCTGCAGAACATCTCCGGCTTCATGGTCGGACAGCGCTACGAGGCGGGCGGCATCGCAAAGGATGGCGCAAAGCTCGTCACCGCGGTGGCCTGCGCCAACGTGCCGAAGATCACATTGATCGTCGGCGGCTCCTTTGGCGCCGGCAATTACGGCATGTGCGGGCGCGCCTATTCTCCTCGGTTTCTCTTCACGTGGCCGAATGCCCGCATCAGCGTGATGGGTGGCGAACAGGCGGCAAGCGTGCTCGCGACGATCCGGCGCGATGCGTTCGAAGCGGATAAACGCGCGTGGCCGAAGGCGGACGAGGAAGCGTTCAAGGCCCCGATTCGGGCCAAATATGAGGCGGAGGGATCGCCCTATTATGCGACCGCTCGCCTTTGGGACGACGGCATTGTGGCGCCTCGGGAAACCCGGCGGGTTCTGTCGCTGGCGTTTTCGGCCACGCTTAACGCCGGGGTCGAGCCGACCCGGTTCGGCGTCTTTCGCATGTAGTCTTGGGTGGGGTAGGGGGAGCGTAATAAACCAATGGGCGTGCCCAGTTTTCAGCAACTCATGTTGCCGGCGCTGCAAACGATTGGGCAGCGCTACGACGAGATTAGCATTTCGGGGTTGGAGGATGAAGTCAGCAGAGCCCTGAAGATCTCGGTAGAGGAACGGCAACTCAGGTTGCCCAGCGGCAATCAGACACTATTCGCCAACCGTCTCAACTGGGCGAGGTCCTACCTGTCGAAGGCGGGGCTCATCGAACTGCCTCGACGGGGCTATTGCCGCGCCACCGACAGAGGCCGCGAGCTGCTCGCCCAGGGGGTGAGCGAGATCGACCTCGGACTTCTGGAACGCTATCCGGAATTCGTCTCGTGGCGATCGCAAACCAAGACCGGCGAGGCGGCGGAGCAAGTGGAATCGCGGGACGACGCGGAGGAGGCGATCGCTTCGAATTTCGAGCTCCTCAATGCCGAGCTGGCGCGCGACATTGTCGGGCGCGTGCATTCCTTCAGTCCGGGATTCTTCGAACGCCTGATCATCGACCTTCTCGTGCGCATGGGCTACGGCGGCGGACGTGTCGAGATGGGCAAGGCGCTCGGCCGGGTAGGCGACGGCGGCGTGGACGGCGTCATCAAGGAGGACGAACTCGGACTCGACGTCGTCTATGTGCAGGCCAAGCGTCTTGATCCCAACAAGGCAGTGCCCCGGTCCGAAGTGCGCGATTTCGTAGGCGGCCTCGAGGGCCATCGGGCGAGCAAGGGCGTCCTTGTCACGACGTCCTACTTCCCCAGCAGCGCCTATGACTTTATCACGCGGGTCTCGAAGCGCGTCGTGCTGATTGATGGACAGGCGCTCGCCAATCTGATGATCCGCCATCGCGTGGGCGTTCGGGTCAAGGACGTCTACGAGGTGCGAAAGATCGACGACAGCTATTTCGCCGAATAGCGTGGCGGGCGTCGCGATGAGCCCGCTCGGCGCCGAAGCGCCGTTGGAGCATCTCTATGGCCCGAAATGTCCTCTAGCATTGCAATAAAACAGCTCAACTGCAGCGGCGAACCCGTTACCGCCCGCTGATTAGCGAGCTCCAGGGGTCCGGGTAGGCAGATCGTCGCCGCGGGCAACATCAACACGAAAGGTGAGGAGGCCGTCGGCCCCCTCCAGGTCACCGATCCCTCGGCGAAACAGGCTGCGAGATTTCGCCCGGTGAGCGCTCAGGCGGTCCGAGGGTCTCGAATGACCTTGCCGTCCGCGCCAAGACGCTCGATTTCGACCTGCTGGCGGCGGAGTTTGTCCCGGATCGTCTCGACGTGGTCCGAGCCAATCTTCTTCAGCCCGACTTCCTCGACGACCCTCGCCGTCTTGTTGACCAGCGCGTGCTCGGCAGTCTCGATGATCTCGATCGTGCCGTCCGCCCAATCGATTTCGCCCACGAAAGTCGGATCGGAAACCGCCTTGCGCAGCACTTCCGCATGCTCCTCGTGGAGCGTGACGTCCTGAGCGACTTCGCGCTCGGTAACGAACCGCCGAACGCGGGTCCGACCCGTTTCGTGCATTTCCTTGCCGACTTCCAAGTGCTCCTCTGCGAGGCGCAGGACATCGGGTTGCGCAGCGGCGAGCTTGGGAGAGACGGCAACCTGTTGCTCGTCTGCCAGCGGGAGGGCGGCAAGTTTCTTCTCGACCGCCTCGACATGCGCAGCCGGAGCGATGCCTGACGTCACCGCGCGGTCGTGCACGTCGACCGGACGATGGATGTTGAGAACCGCCGAGGCGTGGGCGACCTCGCTCTCGGGGACGCGAACCGAGATAACCACGCCACCGTCTTCCACAGTTTGGCCGTAGATGTTCGCTTCGTGCTCATGGACATCCGTCCCGAACAGGCGATGCCACAAGCCAGCTTCCTTTACGCCGGGTGACAAGCTGGTTCGGCCGGCCTTGAGGCGCGCCGAGTCAAACATGCTGATGTCGGATTCATCGAACCCAGCGGCCTTGAGCGCCTTTACCGCGGCGTCAGCATGGGGCGGAGTGTCGTATACAGCAACTAAAGTCTCGTAAGCCATTTGCTTCTCCCTAAAGCCAGACTGTTTGCTCTCTTTGGCCGACACATTGTCGACCGCCTCACTCGCACTCGGAACGCGCGTAACAACCGCTTCTTGATAGCGAAGCGTGACACGATCATGAAATTGTTCTGTAGTTTTTCGCTGGGTTATTCTAATTTCTTCTTTTAAAATCAAGCGACGCTCAGTATGAAGGATTTCTTCTACAATGGGTACGATAATGGTTTCGCCTTCGTGGCGGACCGATGGCATTTCGAAGATTTGTCGACCAATCGGAACCGTCTCAATTTCGGCGCTCTGTCTCAGAAGATCTTCGTCGACGGCGACCTCTCGCGTGCGCGTTTGCTTGCTGACGCGCACACGACCGGTTTCGACAGCTTCCTTTCCAACACTAAGCTCCTCAGCGAGCAGAGTTAACTTAGAGTCGTCAATCGAACCCTTCGACGGTTGCTCTGAGTCGGTAGCGAGCAAAAGATTTCGCTCCCCGTCGTTAGCTTGATTCACGACGGCAGCTCCGAGTTCACAAAAATGTCATCTATCTGCGCCAAGTGATGCGTACGCTTTTTCTTTGGCATTTCTATGACGAAATAAAATACCACTGCTCATGCGGTGAAAGAATGCAACAATCCATTCTATAGATACATAGTTTATTAGTGGATCAGCCATGCCTTGAATCGGCTCTGGCCTTCGCGCGCCAGCCGTTCAGATGACAAAAGGACGGCCCCAGGGCAGAGTTCGATTGTCGTCGTCGCGCGGCGTTGGCCGCCAAGCCATTGTAATCACTTCGTATTGGAAGAAAAAATGTCAATTTATTTCGGATTAGACAAATCTTTGGTATAGTGCTTCTAAATTCAGAAGCACGAGACATCCCCATGCCCAATGCGTCCGCCGCCGCCCTTTCTCCAGCTCCGGTTCGCCGCGATCGTTCCGTCCAAGTCCGCCGCAAGGCGCGTCAGGCCAAGGCCGACCGCGAGCGACAGATCGTGAGCCTACTGAATCGCGGCATATCGGTCGCCGAAATCGCGAGCCGATCCCATATCTCGATCAAACATATGCGTAACCTTGTGCGAAAAATCCTGGCGGAGCGGATGCCCCAGCCGCCGGCTGAATATCTGGCGCTGCAAGTGAGCCGGCTCAACGAGGCGCTGCTCGTCTCCTACAGCGCCATGCACAATTCGGCGACGGGGACGAACTTCGAAGCCGTCGACCGAGTCGTCCGGATCGTGCGCGAACTCGACCGCTATCACGGATTCGCCGCCCTTCCCCGCCCGCGCGAGGAGAGTGAGCCGCTCCGCCTTCCCCCACCCGCTGAGAGCCCGATCGCGCTCGGGCCTACGGTCGGCGAGAGGATCGCCGCAAGTGATTGAAAACACCCGATTCGGACTCGCGAATGGCAGGTCCGTCCGATCCGTCGTCATTGCAGATGTCGCATGCGCTAGCGATTGTCGCGCGCGGCGCCCGGCTCGAGCTCGAGACGGTCGACTGGAGTGCGCCTCACTATTTCCTGTCGGACGACGCGCCGCGCGCCAACACCCCAAGCGCGACCGCCAATAGCACCGCTGCCAATAACGGTCGCTTTAGCGCGAGCGGCGCGGTCTGGGCCAGCAAGGCCGCGACCTGAGGCGTTGTCGAAACCGGAGCGGGCGGCGGCGGCGCCGGTCGTCGGCCGACAACCACCGGCAGCAGGGCGATGAGCCCAAGCACCAAGGCGACTGCCGCGACAATGAGCGCGGCGGTCACTGGCCCATACAGCGACGCTAGCCAGTAGAACAGCGCAGCAAAGAGCGAAATCAGTACGATCAGAAAGAAGATCGCGGCCACGACACCGAACGCCGTCGGGATCGCGATGCGCTTTGCCGCTATTTGCACCCTCTGCTGCGCGTATTGCTGGGCCAGACCGACGATGTCGTTTCGCATTCCGCCTAACCGCGAGTGAGGAGCGCGAGGAGAAGCCCTGCCGAAAATGCGACGCCAACCGCGGCAAGGGGGTTCTTTCGGACGGCGGCGCTCAAATTATCTGCCGCCTTGGACAGGTCCTCGTTGCCGGCGAGAAGTTCACGACCCCCGCGGTAGAGGTTCGAGGCCGTTTCAGCGGCTCGGTCGCTTATTTCATCGAGGTTGGCTCCTGCGACGATTCCCTTGGCGCTGTCCATTGCCCGCTGGGCATGTTTCGCCACCGCTGACACCGCCGCCGAGCCCTGTTGCTGCGCCTTGTTTTGCGCGGCGCTGAGCTCGTCGTAGCTTTCCGGTTCACTCGTCATGGGCTCTCTCCTGTCCGCGTTCGGCCGCGCTCGTTGCCAACGCATTCGGCACGCTTCCGTTCCGGCACAGATGGCCGTCGGCGGCCAGCAGCCGCAAGCGACGCAGTCCTTACAAGATCAGTGCACCGAGGTGAGCGTTAGGGTCGTGACTCCGGCAGCGAAATTGAGCCCGGCCTGACCTTGGACAGTAAGGGGTTGAAGAGAAAAGGAGCGGCCGGTTCCACCGACCAACAGGTTGGCGCCCAGCCCCGCCCCAGCGGTCGCCTCGGCGCCGACGCCCCCGTAGCTTCCCGCTAGCGCTCCATGGGGGAATCCCGAGGCGGGGGCGAGAACGCCCCAAACCATGGTTCCTTGCTGGACTGCGCCAAGGGCGAGGCCGAATTTGTCAATGCGGCCGGTGTATAGATCGGGCGGCCCTCCACTGGCCGGATCGAAAGTGCAGGTCATAGTCTGTTGCTGCGATATCAGCAGGCCTATGCCGGCCGACACATCGCAGGTGAGCGTTCCGACCTTCAGCGACGATTGAGCGAGCACCGGGGAAGCGACGAACGCAGCCAGGGCAGCTGCAGCTCCCAAACATGCGAGATAACGATTGCTCATTTTGAAACCCCTCCCTGAGAGCGTGCCGAAGGCGCCTATCTGGCGAAGCGAAGTCCGGCGAAGCGAAGTCGCGGCCAAGCGTAGCAGCGAAAGTTGGGGCCGTCCACGACGGGAGCGATGTGAGATTCGTGGCGAGGTCGAAGACACGCCGGTTTGGACGACGATTTCGAGGTCTCGTAGTCGACGCGCGGCTCGCGCGCGACACGCGGCGCCAGCAATTAGACTTGGCCGCGGCGTGCGCCGCTCGCCATCCGAACGCCTGTTCGATACAGAAAGGCCCGGTCGGAGCCTGACATGTTCGCCAACGTCCTTATCGCCAACCGCGGCGAAATCGCCTGCCGCATTATCCGCACCGCGCGGCGGATGGGAATGAAATCGATCGCCCTCCACACGCCGGTGGACCGCGGGGCGCTTTTCACCCGCCTTGCCGATGAAGCGCACGAGATCGGCGAGGGCGCGAGCGGCTATCTCGATCAGGCCGCCATTGTCGCGCTGGCGAAGACAGCCGGCCCGCGATGTTTGCATCCAGGCTACGGATTCCTGTCCGAGAACGCTGATTTCGCGGAAGCCTGCGCGAAGGCGGGCATCGTTTTTGTCGGCCCGCCTCCCGGAGCGATGCGGATGATGGGCTTGAAAAGCTCGGCCAAGGCGCTGATGCAGCGGGCCGGTGTGCCGGTCGTGCCCGGTTATCACGGCGACAACCAGAACCCGAAATTCCTGCGGGAAAAGGCCTATGAAATCGGCTATCCGGTGCTCATCAAGGCGATCGCGGGCGGGGGCGGCCGCGGAATGCGCCGCGTCGACGCTCATGTCGAATTCGACGCTGCGCTCGAGAGCGCCATCCGTGAGGCTGAGGCTGCGTTCGGCGACGGACGGGTGCTGATCGAAAAATATGTCGCCTCGCCTCGCCACATCGAATTGCAGGTATTCGCCGACGCGCATGGAGATTGCGTCCACCTCTACGAGCGCGACTGTTCGGCGCAGCGCCGGCATCAGAAGGTGGTCGAGGAATGCCCGGCGCCGGGACTGCCCGAGGAGACGCGCGCCGCCATGGCGAAAGCCGCGACCGAGGCGGCGCTGGCCGCGGGTTATGTCGGCGCAGGCACGGTCGAATTCATCGCCGATCCGTCGCGTGGCCTCAAGCCGAGCGACTTCTACTTCCTCGAGATGAACACGAGGCTCCAGGTCGAGCATCCGGTGACCGAAGCGGTGACCGGCCTCGACCTTGTCGAATGGCAGTTCCGGGTGGCCGCCGGGGAGCCGCTCCCGCTCAAGCAAGGCGAGATCGCTTGCGCCGGCGCGGCGATCGAAGCGCGCGTCTACGCCGAGGATCCGGAGCACAACTTTCTGCCTTCCGCCGGGCTGATCCACGCCATGACCTTCAAAGGGCGGGAGAGCGCTCAGGGCGTCCGGATCGATACCGGTTTCGCCGCCGGGGACAGCGTCACGCCCTACTATGATCCGATGATCGCCAAGGTGATCGTTCATGGGGCGACCCGCGCCGAAGCTCGTGCCGCGCTCCTGAGTGCGCTCGACGACGCCGTCATCATCGGGCCGAAGACCAATCTCGCCTTCCTGCGCGGGCTCATGCGCAGTCGGGAGTTCGCGGCCGGAACGGTCGACACCGGCTTCATCGACGCCAATCTCGGGCGCCTCGGGGCGCAGCCGCATCCGGCGAACAGAAAGGCTGTTCACGCCGCCGCAAGGCTTCTGCTCGAGGGGCGCGACGAGACGGCTGCGTCGCGGCTTGACACCTCCGACCCGTGGCGGGTCGCCGATTCCTTCGAGCTCGTCGGTTCGCGACGCATTGGCCTCGACATCACCGTCGACGGCGTGCCCATGCGGGTGCATCTCGTCGAGGGGGCCAACGTGGATGCGGTCGAGAAGAACGAGGGCGGCGAGGACGGCGATACGATCACGCTGCACAAGGCCAATGGCGGCGTGTACGCTTTCGCCGGCGGGCGGCAGGCGTTCGTTGAACTCGTCGACCCGTTCGCGAGGGCGGAGGCCGGGGCGGAAAAGGGCGAATCGGCGATCCGTGCGCCGATGAACGGCAGGCTTGTCGCAATCGCGGTCGAAGACGGCGATACGGTCGGAGCGGGCCAGCGCCTGGCCGTGGTCGAGGCGATGAAGATGGAGCACGCGCTCATCGCCCCCTACGCGGGCGTCGTGCGCGACCTCGACGCCAATGTGGGCGACCAGGTCGAGATGGGCGAGCGCATCATGTGGGTTGAGAAGGAGGGGGAACCCGAAAGGCCGGCCAAAGGCGAGTGACCGGCCGATGGGGCGAAGTCGAGCTTTGGCCCCGGCTGCCCGAAGGATGCAAATAAGAGCCAGTAAACGCCAATAAAAGCGCGTAAACGTTAGTAAAAGAGCTACCGTTTACTAGCGTTTATTTTTTGGAATCGAGACTTTTCAATGGGTTACAGTCGATATCGTTAAAATTTCTCCTCGATCTCGAGCATGTGCACGACCTAGAGTTGCCGCCCTCCATTTTGGTCATCAACACGCTTCCGCTCCGAATTCGACCATCGCCAAGCCTAGCTTGATTTCGTATTTTTGCAATCTATTTCTTATGTTATTTGTTTTCCCGACATAAGGCTTCTGCCTGACTCACCTCGATCCCATCCACCAAAGGACCCCGACGCATCGAGCGCATGCTTGATTTGCGCGACGCGGTTTTGGCCGACGTGAGGTGAGAGTGCAAAATTTTCGCCAACGTCTGGGTGGGAAGCAGCTTGTCCGCTCCTAGCGGTCGGAAGGGACAGGCCACCATACGAGTACGCTCTTTCAGTGGTAGAAACACTTCTACTACCACTTCATGTGCTGACACTTCTGGAACGAAGGAAAGCCGACGTTTTGAATAGTGCGGGAAGTCACGTGCTTCCTCGCCGCTACCGGGGAGCCAATCTCGATAAAGGTAGAGCGAGGCAGGTTCAAGATTGTTGGTATTGCCCGGGTAACGCAGCACCGCGCAGCGCCCGCCGGGGATTATCCCAACCGTCACCTGCTCATCGTTCGTCTCGATCGGCTGATCAGTTCCGGCGCACAGGTCCACACTATAGTCAGACGGATTTGCCGGACACCTCTCGGAACGGAAGACCATGAAGGTCGGGCTTGTCCCGGGCGACAAGCCGGCCGTCTTGCGCCAAGCCCTGAACCGCTGAATGGTGTCGCCGAGCGTCGCCCGGTCTCCCCGATGCTCCATGATCGCCACCGACGTAGGGGGCACATCGCGGATCGTCACATCGTCGTACTCAAAGATTATTTGCATGAGCTTGCTCCTCGCGTTGTCGAGAGGTCCGAAGGCCTCAAGCCACGGCGCCCAGTCGGGAGACTTCCGGAACGATGAGGGTGATTGTCCGACCCTTTGCCGAAAGGCGCGGGCAAAGGCATCCGGTGCATCGTAACCAGCATCCATCGCTATGTCCGTGACGCTTGGGGTCTCCGAGGCCAGCCGGTGCGAAGCACGCTTCATACGGGCTAGCTGGACATAGCGATGCACGGACAACTCGAAGGTCGCCGTAAATTGTCGGTGGAAATGAAACTTGGAGAAGGCCGCGACGCGGCTCACCGTTTCCAAGTCAAGATCACCGTCAAGATGCTGGTCTATGTAGTCTATTACCCGCTGCAACCGGGCATGGTAGTTTTGAAGCGCCGCCTTCATCGTCCCTCCATGGCGGTCCCATCTAGTCGCTCATGGCCATAACGCGCTCGACCGATCTTGCGGTTCAGACAGATCAATCGAAAGCTTCACACGACCGCATACAAGCGAGGCATATCTGGCGATCCATGCGCCAAACTCGACAGCCGCGCCGCCGGCGCGCCTGATGCCTCACGCCCGAACTCATGATCGGAAGGCGCAAAGCTTCACGCGGCGAGAGCGCGAAGCGGCTCCCGCCAAGCTTGAACGGTATCTCGCGCTTCCGCGCGCCTGAATGCGCCCGCTTGCGCAAGAATTGGCGGCAATTCACGCGATTGGATGCGGGGTTCGGCCTTCGCCGCAATTTTGCCACCCGCGGCGTGTCCCGGATTCGAAGTTCGTTCGATTAACAGTGAACGTCGACTGACGTGGCGAACCCACCCCCTCATGCCTCAAGGAGCGAGGCGAAGTCTCGCGTCTCGAAGGATGCTCAGAAGGCGGCGCTCCTG
>Ga0209624_10003162_pt1 | contig 11799 bp, 10 predicted proteins | sample JacPinW_OM2H0_O1_FD_188565 | JGI IMG/M metagenome (GOLD analysis project Ga0209624, IMG submission 188565) | Forest soil microbial communities from Algoma, Ontario, Canada - Jack Pine, Ontario site 1_JW_OM2H0_O1 (SPAdes) (version 2) | ecosystem: Environmental > Terrestrial > Soil > Boreal... | reverse complement strand
CATCGAGGGACTGCCGTTCTCTGTACTTGAGGCGATGTCCTGCGGATTGCCGTGCGTGGTGACCAATGTAGGCGGCAATGCCGAGGCCGTCGTCCATGGCGTAAACGGATTGGTGATCAACAATGGTTCGGTGGAAGAAGTCGTTCAAGCCATAATCTATCTGCGGTCTCACCCCGAGGAACGCGCACGAATGTCACACGCTTCGAGGTCGCGCGCACAAAGCGAGTTTGACATCGAAGCCCGGATGGCCGACATCAAGCGCCTGATCTTGAGTTGAGCGCCTGAAAATGTTGTGACGGCATGTGGACTCAGGGAATTCGTGCCGAGAATTCAGTCGTTTTGGGGTCGCAACATCCATCGCCGCCCTGCTCGTCGCTGGGCGTCGACTGTATAGCCTCATCTCAAAACAAGCCCAGGTACGTCGCCCGCTGTTTGACTCGAAATAGCATGCCAACAACTGATCAACCTCTTGTTTCCGTCGTGATGGTCATTCGCGATATCGAGCGATATGTGGCCGAGGCGATCGAAAGCATCCTCAACCAGACCTTTCGAGACTTCGAATTCATCATCGTCGACTTCGGCTCGACCGACAGATCCAAGGCGATTGCTGCAAGCTATGCTGCCACCGACGGCAGGATTCGGCTCAGCGAGATACCCCCGTGTGGTTATATCGAAGCCAAAATCGCGGCATGCTTGCTCCCTAAGGGCCGGTACATCGCTATTCAAGATGCTGACGACGTGTCCGAGCCTGCGCGGCTCGAGGCGGAAGTGGAGTTCATGAATATGCATCCGGAAGTTGGCCTTCTGGGCGGCGCGGTCCGGTGGATTGACTCACAGGGCAATTTCTTAAAGACCGCGGATGACTATCCGACCGAAGATGGCGAGCTTCGAGCCGCTCTGAAGGAGCGCAACCCTTTCTGGCATCCCACTGTCCTGTTCCTCAGGGAAGCATACCGCCGCGCAGGCGGATATCGCGTTCCCGCCTCGCCGTCGGACGATTACGACCTCTGGCTGCGGATCTCAGAACACTACCAGTGCGCCAATCTCAAACACGTGGTGCTGAAGTACCGGATTCACCCGCAGCAACTGTCTCTGCGAAAGCGGAAGGATCAGATTTTCTGTGCACTGGCTGCCCAGGCGTCCGCATCCCTGCGTGCGGCCGGGAGGCCGGATCCCATGGATTCGGTTAAGCAAATTACGCCGGCGGTGCTGGTCGCAATGGGTGTGAGCGAGGCCACACAAAAAAAGGCCCTAGCGGAAGGCTACCGTTACTGGATCAAGCAGACCTATGCCGCAGGTGAAGACGCCGCAGTCCTTGAAGCGGCAGCGGAAATGTTCCAGCTGTGCGAAGGAGCGGGCGTGGAACCACGTCTGATCTCCGACGTGCACATGATTGCCGCAAAGGTTTATTGGAAGCAACGGCGGTTGTTTTCCAGCAGTCTTTCGGTCGCACGCGCTGTGCGTGCGCGACCCAGAGTATTGGGACACCTTCTGAGACCATTGTTGGGACCGCTTCGGTAGGTCAAACTCAACTGGCGCGGGCAGATTTCGCGCGCAAAGCAGGCTGAGGAATCTGTCTCGCAACCCGCTCAATTGTCTTGACGATAAGATCCACCTCGTCGAAATCCTCCGGCTGGAGGGTTTCTGCGGGAATCGACACCTGGAGCTTTTCTTCCAGACAAGCGATCAGCCGCAAGACAGACAGCGAGTCAAGCAGGCCGGATGTCACCAGCCGTTGCCCATCTTTGATGGGCCGCCGAGCGACCTCGGATGCAGCTTCACGCGCAGCGTCGCGAATCATGTCCCCGTCGAGCCCCAATGTAGTTACCCCCTTTAGTTGACCGATAGCCGTTCCCGAACGAAACGTTGCCGCGTTTCCAGCCGCGAAATCTTCCCCGCCGTGCTCTTTACGATCCACCTCTGCGGCACGACAGCCACGTAGCGGGGGGCGGTGCCAATCGCGGTAAGTACCATCCTACGCACTGCAGCTTCCAAGTCGACCGCTGAATCTTCCGGCAGATTTTCTTTCATCTCCGCAACAATAGCAAGACTCTGCGTGCCGTACTCCTTGTCCTCCACACCGAAGGCCACCACCCGTCCGGGATAGATGCCCTCGATCGTGTTTACAACTGCTTCTACGTCCTCTGGAAATATATTATTCCCCCCCACGATTACAATATCCTTGAAGCGCCCGATTACGAACAGCTCACCGTCCACCAGGAATCCATAATCGCCGGTCGCGTGCCACCCACCGCGGAGCGAGTTCGTCTGGAAGCCTTCCGGCCCCCAGTAACCGGAGAACAATGACGGCGTGCGCACGTGGATTTCACCCGCGACAGCTTCAGGGCAAGCGGTTCCATCGGCGGCGAGGATCTGAACCTCCGTATTCGGAATGGGACGGCCCGAAGAAACATACACTTCGTCGATCAGATCATAGGTGCGTTCGGTATAGGTCAGGCTGCCGTGCTTCACGCTGCTCCGTGGGACAGTCGACAATTTCTTCCCTAAATCCGACTGTGTTATGGCGAATACGGTTTCCGCCATGGCATAGGACGCCTGCAAGGTTTCCTTCGAAGCCCCCCACTCCGCAAAAGCATTCACAAAGCTTGTAACCGAGGCGAGCCGAACCGGCTCCGAGCAGTTGATCCACGCGCGCACGCTGCTAAGCGAATAATCCTGGGTCATCTGTTTGCGACGCCCGCTCAGGTAGGAAAAGGAAAAATTCGGCAGCCAGCAAAACGTGGCTTGATAGCGCGAGACGTACTTGAGAAGTATCTCGGGGTTGATGACCCAATCACTAGCGCCGATCTGCAGAGATGGCGCTCCATGCCACAGCGGCATCCAGTAGCACGCAATGAGTCCCATGTCGTGATAGAGCGGCAGCCACGACACAACCTTGTCGTGCTGGGTAAATTCGAGCGCCTCGCCCAGCTGCTTCAATTGCCGGGTCAACATCGACGCTGTGACCACGATCGCTTTCTGCGCCCCCGTCGTCCCCCCCGAAAACTGGAGAAATAGCGTGTCGTCACCGGGACGAGACCGATGGACTGCAACCCTGTGCTGTTCCAGTCGCTCGCTCACGGCGCCTGCCGGAAACATCAGTTCGAGCGCGCTGTTTTCAGGCGACACGCCTGTTACAGGATAGGGCAAGCTCGCGGCGACGTTCTGTGCCAGGCGCGGCAGCGTAATCAGCTGGTCTGCCGGCAAGTGACTTAGCTGGTGGACCAGATTCTGCTGATACTTCTCGGGATCGACGCGGCTCGTCGGCCATGCCAGAATTGCTGGGATATGGCCTTTCAAAACCAGGCCAAGCTGCAGCAGGAACAGTTCAGGGCTGTGCGGCAAGAGCAGCAGCACCACTGCGCGGTCCTTTGACACGGCGCAACCGGACGCCAGTTCTTCGGCACGCTTAAGCATGGCTCTGCCTGTGAACTCGAGCGGTCGATCAAAGTCGGGCGCCGCGACCACGCGCAGCAGCACCTTCTCCTGATTCGCGAGGATCTGCTCCCGTAATCGTTGGCAGAACTCGAGATGCGTGATCACGCCTGTCCTGTTCTCGCCGCACCGAATCGTTTTGTTTCAATCATCGCCGCCCAACTCTTCGCCACCGGAACGAATCGCCAAGTGGAAGTTTCATGCTGACGCAAATCGGACGACGTGTGCGAACAGCGCCATCTGAACCCGGTCTCGAGCCCGCCTGTCGCCTAACTCAGAAAGAATAGATGCCCCACAAAGCGTAGACGCTCCAGCAGCGTATAGGTGCGATCCGTCGAGGCGAAAATGTGCAACAGGCAATAGAAAGTCGAGACCAGGAAAGCCGGGATAAGAGTCCCACGAAGGAATCCCCTGGACGGATCGGGCCGGTCGCGCATACGCGAGATCGAGATGGCCGCTGCCAGTACCATGCAATAAAAGAAAAATACCTGAAACGATTTCACACCTTGCCAGAGGGTATGATCCTGGAGGTACCCCATCTCGCGCGTGAAATGATAGTAGGCGTTTCCGATACCGACGGCAGCAAAGATCGCAAGAGTCATGCGAAGTTTGCCCCACCTGGCCGGCAAGCGGTGATAGGCAGGGAAGAAAAAGAAACGAACTACCAATTCCTTGTAATAGAAGTAGTAGCGGTTGAAGAAATCCGCGACGGTCGTCGACGACAGCGGCCTATAGGTGTTTCGGAGCGCCTCAAATCCCGCCATCCGGCAACAGGCGATAATGCGGTGTCCCCAGATCGAGATATCGATCAGTGTGCGGAAAAAGTTCAATATGACGCACTCCCACGCGACAAGCGGGGACAGCGGCATGTGCACCGAGCTGAGATAGAGCGCCCTTTCGTAAGCAGGAATTCCGAGGTAATTATGGAAGAACCAGGTGTAGGCCGACAGAAACAGTGAGAGCAGAATCGACCACACAAGGAGTTTTAATCCCTTCAGCTGCGTGATAGCGAGTTGTTCGGGGTCCCTAGCTTCGATTTGTCGCAGGCAAGCGGGACCATTCGGGAATGGTGTGTTGGTCGATCCCCAGAACGGACGAATCGATCCAAGCTCGAGCCCAAACTTATGGAGCGGCTTCACATCGTGATTCAGCAGGACATACCCGATGAACCAGACATAGGTGCCCAGCATCAGTGTGAATTCCCAGAGAAGAGTAGAAAGCCGGTGATGGCGATGCGCCGGCACCCAACAACAAATCAAAATCAGACTGGTAAACCCGCCCAGAAGAAACAGCAGGGCGTGGCGGCCAATTGGAGTAACCTGCCGGGCGGCCATCCACACCAGGATGTCTCCCCCGATGAGCACAAGCGCAACCAATCCAAGCGCGCGCAAAGGATGATCCGCCTGCATCCAGAGTATGGCCCCGGTGTAGAACAGGGTTCCAATGCTCACTGTCAAATGGCGCCACTTTGGGAGGAACGTCGTGAGGGCGAGGCACGCAATTACGGGCCAACTCTGATGATCGGTCACATACAGGAGCAGCCCGAATACCATCAAGAGAGCGAGTTTTCCTAACGATGTTTGTACGAACGAAACGACGGAAGGATAGGTTTCAATTCGCGGAATAATCCGGAATGAACGCAGGCGCTCGCTTGGGAATCCTTCAGGTATGCTGGCGATAGCTGTAGCTTCGTGGCTCATAGCCCCGTGAGTACTACTAGAACTCCCTTTTACAAGTATCGTAGAGGGAGCAATTTAGCTAGGATCTCCTGGGTTGGCTGAAAACCCCCTCAGTTTTGAGGTGGAGTGACTAGCCCGGGGACGAACTTCAGGAGAAGTGCGAAGACCTTATACCACAGCCAGAAGAGTTTCGCTTTCTGATTTTTCACAGACTTGGCGGCGCATTCAGATGGAATTTGCGAACAAAAAGACCAGCCCGCAGGCCTTGAAGGAAATGTCGATCACGGTCGAGAGAAATTGTCGGGGGAGGAACTCAGTGCCGCGGAGGTCCCTGTGACTACGGAGAAGGCAATCCTCAACTTCAGGACTCGATTGATTTTTTGGGTCCTCGGAGTTGTTCTGGGTTTCTCGCAGGCCTGGACTTCCAGATTCGATGCCATCGATTACACCGTTTCCTATCTGGATATGGGCTCTTATTTTTTCCATGGGCATCACTGGGCGATTATCAACGGATTTTGGAGCCCGTTTTATGCATTGCTGTTTGGTTTCGTCATCGCTGTGTTCAAGCCGTCGATGTACTGGGAATATCCGACCGTGCACCTGGTTGTGTTCTTCGTTTTTCTCGTCACGATGACCTCGTTTGACTATTTTCTGATGCAATTGATGAAGCTTCGCTCCGATTTTGAACCGGAGGGCAACACTTCCGCCGAGCCAGGGTGGGTGTGGATTACGATCGGGTACACGATATTCCTGTGGTGCTCGTTGCAATTTATCGGAGCGAACAAAGAAACTCCGGACATGCTCATCGCAGGATTCTTTTATCTGAGTTGCGGATTGCTTGTGACGATCTGGACCGGACGCGCGAACTGGGGTGCTTTCCTCGCCCTTGGTTTGACGCTTGGACTGGCTTATTTGGCCAAGTCCGTCACTCTGCCGATTTCTTTGTTGATTCTGGTGACGGCAGCGCTGGTAGCGAAGCAGAAAGCTCGCTACGTCGTGATTTCCGCAATCGCATTCGTCACAATTGCGGCTCCGTTCATCGCGGCAGTTTCGGCGCAGCAAGGGAAATTCACCTATGGTGAGTCGACCACCTACGACTACGCCGTGACCGTCAACGGGATTCCGCATCATCACTGGCAGGGGGGTCCTGAGATGCCGCTTGCGCATCCTACACGCGAGATTTTTGGGGCGCCCGCGACGTTTGAGTTCCGAGCGCCGTTCCAGGGCACCTATCCGCCGGAATACGATCTCATTTATTGGTACCAGGGCGTCAAGCCCCAGGTTCACTTTCGCCAGGAGTTCAAGGTCTTCGCCTCGAACGTGCTGTATGAGCTGGAAACCGTCTTCTGGTCGCTCAACGGAATATTGCTTGCGACGCTCTTCCTTGCGGCCTACCAGACTGGTCGCGGGTGGCTGATTCTAAAGGACGTGGGTCGGTTCTGGTTCCTCATCCTTCCATGCGTCGCTACGGCAGCGCTGTATGCCCTGGTCTACTACAACGCTCAGTATCTCGCGGCCCCTTTTGTGGTGGTGTGGCTGTGCCTGTTCTTGAGCACCACTTCCGCACCGAGATCCCGCCTGCTTTCAGGTATTGCCGTTCTTCAGTTTGTGATGTTCTTCGGCCTATACGCCGCTCCGTCGTTACTCCACATGGCCCATATCCGCGCTCCCCGTTCCGAGGCGCCCGAAGGCGCAACCTTTCAGCAGGTGGCCGAGCAGGCCGCAAGGCTGGGGCTCAGGCCTGGTGACGAAATTGCCTCTTTGAACGCCTCCAATACGGGAATGGCGATGTGGGCGCATCTCGCACGCGTTCAAATCATTGCCGAGGTCTACTATTGGCCAGGGCACGCGGAGGCAGCGATGAACAACTTCTGGAACGCGGATCCTGCGACTCAGGAAAAGGTAATTGAAAAGCTTTCCCAAACCGGGGCCCGAGCAATTGTGTCGCAGGATATGCCCACTGGTGCGCAGGCGGGTCGTTGGTTGGAAATTGGGACAACGGGATACTACCTGTATTGGCTGAAATCCTAGGCCATGAGTTGAAAGAAGGGAAACCCGGGGCCGGAACATATCTCGTGCCGATCCGGGTCGTAATCGATCCTGTCGTTGCCGCGTTCCTGGCGCCGGATGAGGTCCTACTGAGCTGGACGAGCTCGGTTGCGATTGACGGTAAGGATGATCGAGGACTCGTCGGGTACGCCACCGCTCACGAACCGCGTCGCGTCGCCTGCGACGTGCACGGTTGCTTCCGCTTTGCCGCATTTCACGTAAATAAGATCACGGTCGTCTCCGCGTGCCTGCAGGATGCAGCTTGAAGGTGTTGGCGGGTCGCTTAGGAACGAGCCTTCTTGCGGTCCCAGGCAGTATTGATCGCTAATGAGCGATTCAACTGAAGCTCCAAAATCGCGTTGCTGAAAGTCCTCAGGCAACACTCGAGGCAAGTTCAGCGCATGCGTCACAATGAGCCCAGGTATCCGTGCGGGGGTTGAGGCCCCAAATCGTTCGTATTCTTCCTTGCGAAACCGCTCCGGCGCTCGGTGGTCACCGGTAAGGAATAGCACGCCGTTTTGGAAAAAACCGGCCGCCATGAGCTGATCATACAGGCCGCCGATTTGGGCGTCCACTTCCCGCACTACGGGCTCTTCGCCATCTGCCCGACCACCATTCTGGTCGGTGAACGGACGGTGGCTCCAGAACGTCTGAACGGTCAGGAAGAAGGGCTTATCCTTGGGCATCCCGGCCACCTCTTGCTCGGCCACGTTGTACAACAATTTGTCAGGCACCGAATTGAACGGGCCTCGTATTTTCTGCACCACGAAGCGCGGATCACTGATGCCGACTACCTTCTGGAAGCCCATGGCCTTCAACCACTTCTCCTGCCCGATAAACGTCGTGTCCCCTCCTGCGATGAACTCCGTCATATAGCCCTGCTGGTTGAGATCTCGCGCGAGCGGTTGCGGCAGATCCAGGTAATCGGTAAGCATCGGGGCTCCGAACGGGTTGTAGGCCGTGTGCTCCGGCACAAACGGGAACGTCCTGCCCAGCAGAGAAACCAGCCCCCCCATCGTCGTCCACCCGTTTGCGTAAAAGTTGGTGAGCGCTGTCTCCTGCCTTGCGATCCCGTCAAGCCGCGGAGTCCAGTCTTCTATTCCCGAGTAGTAATGCGAGTCGTAAGCCGACAAGCTCTCGACAATCAGGAGAATCACGTTGAGCCGTCGAGCTCGGCCGGGGTGGCAAACTTGCCCCGGCTGCTGTGCCAAAACCCCAGATCGGAACGCGTCGCTAAAGTTGGTCTTGATGAAGAACCCCTCATTGCGTTCGACGTAGTTCTGGTACAGAAACCGGTCCCAGAAGGAGAAGACGGTGAACGGGAACGGCACCAGGGAGACGGCCGCCAGCAATACCGCAACGGCTGCCAGGAGACGACCACGAACCGGCGAGCGCACCGGCTCGGCCAAAAGCTTGTAGCAGGCACGCACGATCGGTAGCGCCACAACCAAGCCGATCGCAATCCACCGTCTGTGATGCCTGAGTATGTGCAGGCCGGATCGAACCAGCGTGAGCGCCGCGCGCCATTCCGGGGCGAACGTTATGACGTCGGCGACATACAGGCGGGTATTGAAGAACTGGTAGACGACCGCGTCAATCGCGTACACGAGCAGGACCAGTAGAGACGCGAGCAGACACAGCTTGCTGACTATGGTTGCAAGCGTGCGGCGCACTCGGTCAGGACTGTTCCAGCGAGCGGCTGCTGAGCCGGCAGCGTAGAACAGCAGGATGAGGGCAAAGATCGCAGAATCATGCTGGATCATTGCGAGCAAGAGTCTCGGGCCTCTCGCTGCCGGCTGCATAACCATGAATTTGTAGACCAGCAATGCCAGGAACACTATGGCGATCGTGAACTCCGGTCGGGCAACCACCCGCCCCAGGACTGAAGCAATCCGCTCACGTTGCTCGTTCTTGCCAGCTGCTTGATTCATAGGGATTTGGCCTTGGGCATCCGGTCGGGGTTCGAGTTTGTGCCGGTCTTGGGGAGCAGATGCAAAAATGGCGCAAATTGGATGTTTTGAAGGACTTTCATTATGACTCCGGACCAGGGCTTGCGAAATCTGCAAGCTCTAGCCAGTATAGCGGGTTGGCAGCCCCCGCAAGGCTCGTGTGACGCATTGATTACACGCGACTTGAGGTCTTCCGCCTGACACAGTCCGGCGCTTCAGGCGATAAGGGGCGATGGACCGAACGTCTTCATGTTAAAGGAATGTGACACGACGTGGGCGGAAGACACCACCCTGCCGCTTCTGACGGTCCGAAAGACCGCGGATTGACTGCCCAGGTGGCGGGCCACCGGTGGCGAACGAGCCTGAGCGATGAGATTGATGCGACGTTTTCTGGGCAGCCACTGAAAGCTCCGACCGGGACTCAGGTCCTAGGCCAAGGCTTTAGTGAACGGATTCGGTCAAGTTTGTCGGAGGCAGCGGAATCGTAGGAGAACTCGCTGACGCATTTCCGCGAAACGTAGTGACGCTTGTCGCAGGAAGGGTGTAGGAAAAGGCGCCGCCGGAAACAGTGACATTTGCCTGGTCAACTAGATCAATGCTCGCCGATGTAACCGTCGGCGTGACCGAGGTTACCGAAGGGAATGCGGCGAGCGAGTACGATACGGTAGCTGGAGACGAATTCTGATTGATGGCGACGATTGCGAAATTCCCGGATGACGAGTCCTTGAACGCCGTGACATAAATTCCCGAGGCTGGGCTTGCAGTCGCGTCGATTCTTACCCATCCATTGCGAACGAACTTGCTCCAGTTCCCCACGGCATAATATCTCTGCGCGGGCGTATAGGTAGATGTGGTCAGGCCATCGTTGCAGTCAGGAAGGGGATGGTCGCTTTCATCAGCCAGGTTCCAGTACATCCAGTTAGAGCCGCCCGCGACTGTCAGAAAGTCATGAATGTTGTGCGCCCAGACCAGCGCGTCAGCCATGCTGTTATCAGCAATGGTGGCAGAGGGGTCCGTGGTGCAGGGGCCACTGAAGCCTCCTTCCGCCTCTGTCATCCATACTGGCTCGCCCGCAGCCGCTGAAGGCACCGGGTTAGTAGCGTATGTCGTGCAGCAAGCGACTCCGGCCACAGGACCGAAGCCGTCCACGGTCCCGCCCCCGTAGGCATGACCGGCTACCGCTCCGACATACGGCTTGCAATTTGCATCTTCCATACACGGAGTCACGAAGTCCGTCGTGAACCAGACAGGGAACTCAGGCATGACGAGAGGAATATTCAATCCGGCAGCAACCATGGCTGGGTGCAGATAGGTAGCGATGAACGTATCAACGTCCGCTGGACTCGAACTGGTGGTATTGGGCTCATTGATCGGTGAGATCGCAGCGATGGGGATGCCCAAGCCCTTCACGTACTGAATCTTCGCGACCTCATACGCCGCTTGGCTTGCGTAGTTGGAGCTGTTTAGCCCGGCCCCTCCGTCGAATGACCACATTACCTGAGCCCCACGCGCGACAGCCAAGAGCAGGGTCGGTGCATCAGGTGCGCTATTCACATCGGTGTTGTCCTGTACTCGTATCCACTCCAGACCAATGTTCCCCATACTGCTTGAGCAGGACCCGCCCGTTGCCAGGAAAAAGCAGTCTGCCAGCGCTGCAGTCAGGTTAGGATTGCGCTCCTGATAGCCGGTAGAGGCTCCCCACCCGTTCATAGTCTGATATGTTGTTGTCCAGGTGACCGATGCCGACTGTGCAAGCACCGACGGCGCGATTGTCAAAGCCAAGAACCAAAAAAGTAAAGCTTTCATCTACGGTTTCTCCGATCATCTTCATTGCGGACGGAGATCACGTTTCGCGATTCAAGTTCCCGATCACCATGAGCAACAGAGTGCGAGCCTTCGCTCCTGCGCCTCTCAGTTGAACGTAACAGCCACACTCGCGGGGAAACAACTGTCCTGAAGGACAGTTGTGAATAAAGCACGATCAAAGCCATGATGCGTACACCGACACTAATGGGAGACTTGCATGCTATGCAGAAATGCACGCGGGACCTGGCCGCGCTTCGAGAACCAAAGACAATCGGAATCATTGAAACAACAAATCATCAATGGTGTAAAATCTTGGTAGTATCGGTGATGGTACCGAGCCAAAGGGGCCGCGAGCGATGTTAGGGCTGCCTTTACATTACTTGCTGAAACATCCGATCCAAGGCATGGCAGACCTGGCATCGGATCCACTGGACGTCTGGACTCGAATCGAAGAATCCTACCTGTATGAGCGCGAGCAGCGCGGCCCTCAGTGCCAATACGAATCTGATGAAGATTGGGAACATCGGTTCCACGACCGCCTCGGCGTTCCGTGGCCCTGTGCGTTGCTCCCGGAATATTGGGCGATCTGGGGCGAGGTGGTGAGAGACCTGGAAGCAAAGGGAATTCACGCCGGTCCGCAGAGCTTCGGCTCTTACAACGACGGGGATGCCGGTCTCACTCGAACGATTTGGTGTTTGACTCGTCACCTGAGACCGGAAAGGGTTGTCGAGACAGGGGTGGCTCACGGCGTCACCTCGCGCTTCATCCTTGAGGCGCTCGAAAGGAACGGAAGCGGTCATCTATCAAGCATTGACCTTCCGCCGATCGAAAGATATCGGCAGTCGGAAGTGGGGGTAGCAGTCGGCGGCCGCTACAAGGAT
>Ga0209624_10003160_pt1 | contig 11801 bp, 10 predicted proteins | sample JacPinW_OM2H0_O1_FD_188565 | JGI IMG/M metagenome (GOLD analysis project Ga0209624, IMG submission 188565) | Forest soil microbial communities from Algoma, Ontario, Canada - Jack Pine, Ontario site 1_JW_OM2H0_O1 (SPAdes) (version 2) | ecosystem: Environmental > Terrestrial > Soil > Boreal... | reverse complement strand
CGATCACGGCCCTGCGGCCGCCGGACGAGACCACCGAGGCGAACTTCCTGCCCCGGCACTTCAAGTGGTCGAACTTCACCACGGCGTTCCAGGGCGGCTTCGGCACCAACATGAAGATCTCCCTGGAGGTCGCGTTCGGCGCGACCTTCCACACCCGGTTCATCGCTCAGACGCTGTTGCGCGACCGCCTGCCGGAGCCATCGCACGTGCCGCTCGGAAGTAGCGAACCGTTGGAGATCGACATGTACGAAGCCGACCCGCATCGGCTCGCGGACGGCACCGGCCTGCAGACCGCCGAACGCTTCGCGCGCAAGACGGTGCGGCTCGACGTCGTCGGCGGACGGGATGCCTCGCAGCGGCTCGACCGCACGCTGACCGCGATGCGCGAAGAGATCGACGCGCGGCTCGAGCGCGGCTTCGAAGCGCGCATCGTGCGGTGCTTCGCCTACAAGCTCGAAGCGTTGTGGTTCACCGATCCGACCGACATGTCACACCGAACGGATCACTACATCCCCGTGCCGCCGGTCCCGTACTACCTCGAAGAAGGCGAAGAGTACAGCGCGTCTGGTCTGAGCGAGCTTCTCGTGGAGGCGTCGCGGGTCTGCCTGCCCGCGCTCGAGGCCGACCGCGCGTTCGTCGAGCGGCTCGACCAGGAGACCGCGTTCCAGAGCGACGCGACGGAGTGATGCCCAACGGCCATCGAGGTCAGGCGGCGATGGGCCTCGCGGGCATCATCCTGATCTCGAACGCCAAGTCGATCTCGATCTGGCAGTCCAAGCAGCGCACCTGGAAGCCGAGCGTCGCCTCGCCGGGCTCGGCGTGGTTGTGGCCGCAGTCGGGACAGCGGTATGACGTCTCCATGACCCGACGATACGAGCGGCGAGTGCCCACTGGGTGGCACTCTGCCGCCTCGCCTCGCTAGGGACCCGCCTCTCGCGCGCCGATACCCTCAAAGAATGGCCGTCGAACGGCGTTTTGAGCGCGTCCTCGAGATCACGCGGGATATCTTACGCCTGCGTGAGCTCGACCTTGCCCTCGAGTCGATCGCCCGGGGCGTTTCCGACCTCTTCGGGTTCCAGTACGTCACGATCGTCCTGGCCGACGGCAACCAGACCGGCGAGATGACTCGGCGCGTCATGCTCGGCTACGACGACGCCGTCACGGCGCAGCGCCGGAACGAGCGCGTGGCCAAGGCCGACATCCTGGCCGTCCTCGCCCCGCACTACGAGGTGTTCGAGAACGCGTACTACGTCCCGGCGGAACGCGAGTTCCACTGGGAGCGCGCGATCTTCGCGGCCGAGGCCGACCGCGACTCGCCCCGCAAGAGCCCCGACGCCTGGCACGACCGCGACTCGCTGTGCCTGGTGCTGCGCGACTCGGACGGCGAGATGATCGGCTACCTGAGCCCCGACGGTCCGGCCGACGGCAAGATCCCCACCCGCGAGACGCTTCGCGGCCTACAGCTCTTCGTCAACCTCATGGGCCTGGCGCTGGCCAACGCCCAGGCGCACCGCGCCGAGGTCGAGCGCCGCCGCCTGCTGGAAGCCAACCAGGCCCGGCTGCGCCACGAGGCCACGCACGACGCGCTGACGGGCCTGCCCAACCGCACGTTCTTCCAGGAGCGCCTCGCCGCCACGCTCGAGCACGCGCGCTCGCGGCCCGACCGCGTCTTCGCGGTGCTCTTCGTCGACCTCGACGAGTTCAAGTCGATCAACGACTCGCTGGGCCACATGGCGGGCGACGCGCTGCTGATGGCGATCGGCGAGCGCATGCGCGCAACCGTCACGCCCGAGGACTTCATCGCGCGCATCGGCGGCGACGAGTTCGCATTGCTCCTCGCCCACCGCCACGACCTCGGCCAAGTGCAGGACGCGGTCGAGACGATCCAGGACGCGCTCGTCGCCCCGCTGCTGATCGAAGGCCGGGCGGTGTACAACACGGCGTCGATCGGCATCGCGATCATCGAGCCGAACGAAGAGCGCATCGAAGAGGTGCTGCGCAACGCCGACACGGCGATGTACCACGCCAAGTCGCTGGGCCGCGGCCGCCATGCGTTCTTCGACCACCACATGCACTACGAAGCCGCGCGCCGGCTCGCGCTCACCAGCGACCTGCGCGCCGCGATCGAGAAGGAGCAGTTCAACGTCGAGTACCAGCCCATCGTGCGCCTGGACGACCACCGCGTGATGGGCTTCGAAGCGCTCGTGCGCTGGCGCAACCCCGCAACGGGCCAAGTGCTGCCCGGCGAGTTCATCCCGCTCGCGGAAGAAGTCGGCCTCGTCGTTCCGATCGGCCGCTTCGTCTTCGTCGACGCGTGCCGCCGGCTGTCGGAATGGCGCCGCCGAGCGCCGGCGCTCGACCTGCGCATGCACGTCAACCTGTCCGTGCAGGAAGTGCTCGAACCGGACCTCGACGCGTTCGTCGCGCGCAACCTGCGCCGCTTCGGCCTCTCGTCCGACGACATCGTCCTCGAGATCACCGAAAGCGCCGTGATCCGCTCGAACACGCTCTCGCTCGGCTCGCTGGCGCGCCTGCGCGCCACCGGCGTGCACCTGTGCATCGACGACTTCGGCACCGGCTACTCGTCGCTGCGCTACCTGCACCAGCTCCCGTTCGACGCGATGAAGATCGACCGCTCGTTCGTGGAAAGCACGGACGGCGGCCTAGGCAGCGCCCCGATCGTGCGCATGCTGATCCAGCTTGCGCGCTCCTACGGCATCGACGTCGTAGCCGAAGGCGTCGAAACCCAGCGCCAAGCGGAAGAGCTCGTCGCTCTGGACTGCGAATACGCCCAAGGCTTCCACTTCTATCGCCCGATGAGCGCGGAAGCAGTAGGCGCGCTCCTGGACTCCACGATCGCGGTCGCCGCGAGCTGAATCCGGCGAACGCCGATCACCGCTGACGGTGACGGAGGCGATCGTCGAATCGGAACGGCTGCGCGCGGCTATTCTTGCGAGGCGGTTTGCCAGAGGCCCAGTGCTGCGCCCGTCGGATCCGTGATGATCGTGAACGTGCCCATGCCGGGGATCTCCGTCACGTCGCGGACCACTTGCGCGCCGAGCGAGCGCGCTTTGTCCGTTGCGGCGCGCACGTCGTCGACGGAGACGTAGGGGATCCACACCGACGGTGCGCCGGGCATCGGGTGCTTGAGAATCCCGCCGCCGACGCCGTCGTCACCGACGCCGATCATCGTGTACGTTCCCATGTCGCCAATCGGCATGTCTTCGAGCTTCCAGTCGAACAAGCTCCCGAAGAACGCCTTCGCCTTGTCGACATCGGTGGTGTTCAGCTCGGCATGAACAAACGCATTTGCCATGGTACCCTCCTACCCGAGGCGTTTCAACACGGCCTACTACGTCCCCCTGAAAACGAGCCGCACGCTACAGGCTCCTCGCAACCATCATCATGTCGCGGGAGCGGCTGCACCGCTGTGGCAGGCCGTGTGAGCGAGCGTGCGCAGGATGCACGGAAGCGACGCGAAGACAGAGCAAGGCCGGACATGATGTCCGGCCTTGCGTGCCAGCCACAGCGGTGCAGCCGCTCCCGCGACTACCCCAACCGCAAGACTAGTGAACCAGGAACCCCACCAGCAGCAAAGCCACGATGTTGAGCACCTTGATCATAGGATTGATCGCCGGCCCAGCCGTGTCTTTGTAAGGATCGCCGACGGTATCACCAGTAACGGCAGCCTGGTGCGCAAGCGAACCCTTTCCGCCGTAGTTCCCGTCCTCGATGTACTTCTTGGCGTTGTCCCACGCGCCGCCGCCCGACGTCATCGAGATGGCGACGAAGATGCCGGTGACGATCGCGCCGACGAGCACGCCGCCCATCATCTCCGCACCGTGGTTGCCCGGCAGCACGCCGATCAGCGACAGGACGACGATGAGGATCGGCACGCCGATCGGGATCATCGCGGGCAGGATCATCTCGCGCAGCGCGGCGCGCGTCACGATGTCGACCGTGGTCGCGTAGTCCGGCTTCTGCGTGCCGGCCATGATGCCGGGCATCTCGCGGAACTGGCGCCGGACTTCTTCGACGACCGCACCGCCGGCGCGCCCGACCGATTCCATGGACAACGAGGCGAACAGGTACGGTAAGAGGCCGCCGACGAGCAGCCCGGTGAGCACGTACGGGTTCTCCAGGCCGAACGTCACCTTGTTGGTCGCGCACGCGAGCGCCGTGTTGGCGTTGCACTTGTCGCTGAGCTCTTGGAGGAACGAAGCGAACAGCACGACGGCCGCGAGACCGGCCGAGCCGATCGCGTAGCCCTTGGTGACGGCCTTCGTCGTGTTGCCGACCGCGTCGAGCGGATCGGTCACGGCGCGAACGCTGTCGGGCATCTCCGACATCTCGGCGATGCCGCCGGCGTTGTCGGTGATGGGGCCGAACGAGTCGATCGCTACGATGATCCCGGCCATCGAGAGCATCGCCATGACGGCGATGCCGACACCGTACAAGCCGGCGTAGTTGAACGACACCAGGATGCCGATCACGATGACGAGCGCCGGCAGCGCCGTCGACTGCATCGACACCGCGAGCCCGGCGATCATGTTGGTGGCGTGGCCGGTGAGCGACGCCTTCGCAATGCGCTTGACCGGCGGGTACTGCGTGCCGGTGTAGAACTCGGTGATGTACGTGATCAGTCCGGTCACGAACAAACCGACTAGCGCGCAGACGAAGATCTGCACCGTCCCGATCACCTGGCCGTTGGGCAGCGTGACGCCGCCGCCGAACTCCGCGTTGGCGACGAAATAGAACGCAATCGCCGACAGGATGCTCGCGACGATCAGGCCCTGGTACATCGCGCCCATGATCTTGCCGGGCGACGGAACCGCGTTCTTGCTCATGCGCACGAACAGCGTGCCGATGATCGACGCGATGATGGAGACGCCGCCGAGGATCAGCGGGAACGTCACCGCACCGGGATGCTTCGTGCCGAACAGCAGGTGGCCGAGCAGCATCGCGGCGATCGTGGTGACGGCGTACGTCTCGAACAAGTCGGCCGCCATGCCCGCGCAGTCGCCGACGTTGTCGCCGACGTTGTCCGCGATGACCGCGGGATTGCGCGGATCGTCCTCGGGGATGCCTGCTTCGACTTTGCCGACGAGGTCGGCGCCGACGTCGGCGGCCTTGGTGAAGATGCCGCCGCCCAGACGCGCGAACACCGAGATCAGCGAGCAGCCGAACGCGAGCCCGATGAGCGCCGCGAGGCTGTCCGCCTCGGGCGACGCGTGGGACGCGTTGATCGAGCTCACGATCCAGTAGTAGCCGCTCACCGCGAACAAGCCCAGGCCGACGACGAGCAAGCCCGTCACGGAACCGCCTTTGAACGCGAGGTCGAGCGCGGGCGCGACGCCGCCGCGCGCCGCTTCCGCGGTGCGGACGTTGGCGCGCACCGAGACGATCATCCCGATGAAGCCGGCTGCGCCCGAGAGCACGGCGCCGATCACGAAGCCGAGCGCCGCCTCCCAGCCCAGCGGGTTGGGGAGCACGGCGATGACGATCGCGAGGATGACCGCGACGATCGCGACGGTGGTGTACTGACGGCGCAGAAACGCCATCGCGCCTTCCTGGATCGCGCTTGCGATCGCCTGCATGGTCGCATTGCCGGCAGGCTGCTTTAGCACCCAGGAGACGAGGTAGAGGCCATACAGGATGGCGATGAGCCCGCAGACGAGCCCTACCTCGATGCCGAGGTTTTGAGTCAAACCGATTGTCACTGTGATCCTTTACGCATACGTAGAAAGGACTCGGCCGCGCGCCGAGACCTCGAACGGTCCCCCGTTTACCCCGTTCGGGTTGGTGTCCTTTGCGCGCTAACGGGCATCACCGCGTTTGCCGCGAAGGGCCGGGCCGCATGGAGTCGACCGAGTTCCTCGTGGTGGGCTGCGGCCCGGCGGGCGGAACGGCAGCCCGGGAGGCGGCGCGCAGGGGTGTCGCGACGGTCGTCCTGGAGCGCGACCCGGTCGTCGGAGCCAAGCGCGTGTGCGCCGCCGGTCTGCGGCCCGGCTTCTGCGAGGACTTCGATCTGCCGCGCTCGATCGTGCACCTCGACCCGGCGACGATGTCGCTGTCGACGGCGAACCGCACGTACGCGTTCGGGATCGGGCCCGCGCACACGACGACGCGCGAGGAGCTCGACGGCACGATCGGGGAGCTCGCGCGGGGCGAGGGCGCGGACATTCGCACGAGCGCGCTGTTCCGCGGCCTGCGGCGCGAGCGCGACGGCATCGTGGTCGAGTACGCCGACACGCGCGCCGGCGAGCGCCGGACGATCCGCGCGCGCAGCGTCTTTCTCGCCCAAGGCTCCACCGCGCGCCTCGACGACGTCGACGCGCGCTTCAAGCATGCCGGCTGGGGCGCCGGCTTGATCACGTGCTTGCAGTACCGCGTGTATCCCGAGCGCCCGGCGGCGCCCGAGACGTACGGCAAGCTGGAGATGCACTACTACGTCAGTGCGACGTCGGGGCGCAACGTGATCGCGTGGATGTTCCCCAAGCGCGACCACCTCTCGATCGGGCTCGGTATCCAAGCCAAGCTCCCGGGCTCGGAGTTGCGCGCGGAGCTCGACGCGTTTCTCGCGACGGTCGAGCGGCGGCTGTTCGCGGGGATTCCGTACACGGTGCGCGAGGAAGGCAATCTGCTGTACGGCGGGCTCCCGCGCGAGCGCATCGGCGCCGATGGAGTGATGGTGGGCGGCACGGCTGCCGGGCTCGTCGACGCGACGACCGGCGAGGGGATTCACGAGGCCGCGGTGACCGGCCGGCTGGCGGCCGAAGCCGCCGGCGAGGTGCGCGCCGGCCGCGCGCCCGACGCCGCGCCGCGCTACGAGCGCGCGGTGCAGCAGGCGTTGTACGGGCGGCTGCGCCGGCGCCAGCGCCTCATGACGTTCCTCGAGCGCAAGCCCGCGCGGTTCGACGTGCTGTTCCGCCAGTTCGAGTCGACGCCGCGCTTCGCCGCGATGCTGCAAACCGACCGCGGCTCGCTGAGCCGCCGGGACCGCTTGTACATGTACGCCCAGGCGATGAAGTTCTCGCTATCAGCACTGCGCGTGTAACGGCGCGATGCTGCGTTTTCTGGTCGACCGGCTCGTACGGCTCGTGCTCGTGCTGATCGCCATCACGATCGTCAGCTTCTTGTTCATGCACGCGATTCCGGGCGACCCGATCGCGCTGCGCCTGGGCGACCACGCGAGCCCGGCGGAAGCCGCGCACCTGCGAACGTCGCTCGGCCTGGACAAACCGTGGCTCGTACAGCTCGGGCTGTACCTGGGCGCGGTGGCGCACGGCGATCTGGGCCAGTCGATCTTCGACTCGCAGCCGGTGGCGCACAAGCTCGCCCAGTATTTTCCCGCGACGATGGAGCTGACGCTCAGCGCGATGCTGTTCGCGATGTTCGTCGGCATCCCGGCGGGCGTGATCGCGGCGGTGCGCCACCGCAGCGCCGTCGACGCGCTCACGATGAGCGCCGCGCTGCTCGGCGTGTCGATCCCTGTGTTCTGGCTGGGCTGGATCCTGGTCTATCTACTGGCGGTGCTGCCGTCGCAGCACGGCATGGATCTGTTCCCGATCTCGGGCCGCATCGCCGTGTCGTACTTCGGCATTCCGGCGCGCACGCATCTGGTGTTCGTGGACGCACTGCTGGCGGGCAACGTGCGCGCCGCGCTCGACGCGCTCTGGCACCTGGTGCTGCCCGCGGTCACGCTCGGCACCATTCCGCTCGCGATCGTCGCGAAGATCACGCGCAGCGGGATGCTCGACGTGCTCTCGTCCGACTACATTCGAACGGCGCGCGCGAAAGGGCTCGGGCGGCGCGCGGTCGTCGTGAAGCACGCGCTGCGCAACGCGCTGATCCCGATCATCACGGTCCTGGGCCTGCAGACCGGCCTGCTGCTCGGCGGCGCGGTGCTCACGGAGTCGGTGTTCGCCTGGCCCGGAGTCGGCCGGCTCGCGTTCGAGGCGATCTCCAACCGCGACATGCCGCTGATCAACGGCTGCATTCTGCTGTTCGCAACGGTGTTCGTCGTCGTGAACGCCGTCGTCGACCTGCTCTACGCCGCGGCCAACCCGCGCATCCGGTACAGTTAGCGCGCTTTGCTCGACATCTCCGACCACGAGTTCGTCGCGCTGCGCGATCTCATCCGCGAGCGTTTCGGCATCTGGTACGACGACCAGAAGCGGTTTCTGCTGCTCAGCCGGCTCTCCACGCGTTTGGCCAAGCGCGGCTTCGAGACGTACGCGGCGTACGTCCAGTTCCTGCGCTTCGACCAGCGGCGCGAGGAAGAGTGGAGCGACCTCGCGTCCGCGCTCTCGAACAACGAGACGTATTTCTTTCGCGAGCGCGCGCAGCTCAAGACGCTCGCCGCGCACGTCCTCGACGAGTTCCTCAAGCGCTCGTCGCGCGTGCGGCTGTGGTCGTCGGCCTGCTCGTCGGGCGAGGAGCCGTACTCGCTCGCGATGACGCTGCTCGAAACGGGGAAGATCGCCGACTCGATGCTGTCGATCCGCGCGACCGACATCTCGCCGCGCGTGCTCGAGCTCGCCGACAAGGGGTTCTACCGCGCGCTCTCGTTCCGCGCGACCGAGCCCGCGATGATCCAGAAGTGGTTCCAGCCGCAGGGCGACGGTTTCGTGGTGGCCGACCGGATCAAGCGGCTCGTGTCGTTCGGCCGGCGCAACCTGCTCGACGGCGCCCAGGTGGCGGCCGAGGGACCTTTCGACGCGATCTTCTGCCGGAACGTCCTGATCTATTTCGACAAGCCGACGCAGAAGCGGGTCGTCGAGTCGTTCGCGAAAGCTCTGCGCCCGGGAGGCTATCTGTTCTTGGGTCACGCCGAGTCGCTGTTCCACCTCACCGATCTGTACGAGCCGGTCGTCCGGCCCGACGCGATCGTCTACCGCCTGCGCGCGCCGGTGCCCGCGTGAACCCACGCGTCATCGCGGTCGTCGTCACCGACGACTCGGCGTTCATGCGCCGCGCGATTCAGAAGATGCTCGAGAAAGAGCCGGAGATCCGCGTCGTCGGGACGGCGGCGTCGGGCGAAGAGGCGCTCGCGATGGTCGAGCGGCTGCGGCCGGACGTCGTCACGATGGACGTCGAGATGCCGGGGATGGGCGGCCTGGAAGCGGCGCGCGCGATCGCGGAACGGCGCGGCCCGCCGGTGATCATGGTCAGCGCGCTCACCCGCGAGGGCGCCGAGACCACGCTGCGCGCCCTCGAGGTCGGCGCGGTCGACTTCATCCCCAAGCCCGACTCCGCGCTGATCGACATCGTCAACGTGCAGCGCGAGCTGGTGGAGAAGGTCAAGCACTTCGGCACGCGCGGCGCCTACTTGCGCGCGATGCAGGCCGCGCGCGCGGAGCTGCCGCGCGCGCCCGAGCGGCGCCGCGAACAACCGCCGCCGCCGCCGCGGCCCGCCCCGTCCCCGGTCGCGCCGCCGCCGCGCGCCGTCGCGCCGCCCCGCACCGGCACGTTCGCGTGCGTGGCGATCGGCACGTCCACCGGCGGCCCGGTCGCGCTCTCGCAGATCCTCACGAAGCTCCCGGCCGGTTTCCCGATCCCGATCGTGGTGGTGCAGCACATGCCGCCCGGCTTCACGCGCCCGCTCGCGGAGCGCCTCGACGCGATCAGCAAGATCGCCGTCGTCGAAGGCGCCGACGGGATGGCGCTCGCGGCCGGGACCGCCGTCATCGCGCCCGCCGGCAAGCAGCTGCGGCTGCTGCGGTCGCGCGGCGCCGTTCGGGTGGCGCTGGCGGACGACGAGCAGAAGTCCCTGCACGTCCCGAGCGTCGACGCGATGACCGCCTCGGTCGGCGAGATCTACGGCCCGGGCTCGTTGGGCGTCATTTTGACCGGGATGGGGCACGATGGAGTCCAGGGGTTACGGGTGATCAAAGAACGCGGCGGTTATGTCCTAGGCCAAGACGAGGCCAGCAGTGTGGTCTACGGGATGCCGCGGGCCGCGGCCGCCGCCGGTCTGGTCGACCGGGTGGTGGCGCTCGACGCCGTCTCGCGGGCCCTGTGCGAGCTCACGGGCACGCTCGATGTGCCGGTTTAACCGACTGCGTACACGCGAACGCGCTCCGGCGAGGGGAGGACGCCCTGTCCTTCGTGAACGTCCCGGAAAATCGGGGCGGGTGTCCCGTCATGGGAGCAGGCCGTGAAAGGACTCCGCGATACTCCGCATTACGTCATCGGCGGAGTAGAGCTCAGCCGTGAAGAGATCGTCCACAAGTATCTTCACCTCGTGAAGTACGTGGCTGGACGTATTTCGATCAATCTCCCGCCGAACGTCGAGATCAACGATCTCATCAACGACGGGATCCTCGGGTTGATCGACGCGATCGAGAAGTACGACGACGCGCGCGGCGTCAAGTTCGAGACGTACGCGATCACCCGGATCAACGGCGCGATCCTCGACGCGCTGCGCGCGCTCGACTGGGTGCCGCGCGCCGTGCGCCAGCGGGCCCGCGAGCTCGAGCGGACGTATCAGCAGCTCGAGGTCGAGTTCGGCCGCGCGGCGACGGAGGACGAAGTCGCCGAGAAGATGGGGCTCACGCTCAAAGAGCTCGACGTCCTCATGCAAAAGATCCGCGGCACGTCGGTGCTTTCGCTCGAAGAGTTCCTCCCCAACGAGCGCGGCTACGAGATCCCGCTGCTCGACACGCTGCGCGACGACGGCACCGATGTCACCAGCGCCGTCGAGGCCCGCGAGATCAAAGCCGCGCTCGTGCGCGCGGTCGACGATCTGCCGCCCCAAGAGCGCACCGTCATCTCGCTGTACTACTTCGAAGGGCTCACGCTCAAGGAGATCAAGGGCGCGCTCAACGTCTCGGAATCACGCGTGTCGCAGATCCACGCGCAAGCCGTCATCCACTTGCGCACGAAGCTCAAGGCCTTGCGGTCCGACCTCGGCTACCGTGAGGGCGACCCCACCGTGAAGCAAAAGTACACGCGCAGGAACGCCACCCCCGCGCCCGGTGCCGCGGATCCGTCGACCGGCTCGGGACGGGCCGGCGCTGCAGGGTAGTCCGCCCTCCGTCCGATGATGTAGGGGAGGGCTCTGTGGCGATACGTCCGACCGACATTCAAGGGGCGATCTGGCAGGCGTCGCAGACGGCGCCGCTGGCGCAGCGCGCCGAAGAGGGCGCGCGGGTGGCCCAGCAGGCCGCGCAGGCCTCGTTCGCGGCGCACGTGCAGGAGCGCGAGGAGCGCGTCGGCGAGACCGAGGAGGGCCAGGGCAACCGGGTCGACTCGAACGGCGAGCGCGACGCTCAGGGCGACGCGTACGAGCCGCAGGAGCGCCGGCCGGTCTTCCAAGCCGTCGTCGACGAGGCGGCCGGGCTCGACGAGCCGCCGCACCTCATCGACTTCACGGCCTGACGTGAGCGCCGTCGACCCGCTTGCCGCGCTGGCGGCGGCGGGAGACGCGGACATCCAGGCGCTCATCGACGGCGAGCTCGCGCAGCTCGCGGCCGACGCGCAATCGCTGCGCGGACTGCTCGTCGAGGACGCGGTCGTGACGGCGCGCGTGCTGCCGTCGAACGGGCTCACCGACCTCATCGAGATCGCCGGCCGGCGCGTCGCGGCATCGCTGCCGCCCACGGTGCGGCCCGGCGACGTGCTGCAAGTGCGCGTGACCGGCTTCGACGGCGACCGCATCCTGCTGCAGATCGTCGGCACCGGCGCCGACGCCGCGGTCGAGACGGGGCCGCCGAACGTGCCCATCGCACCGAGCCCGGCCGCGTTCGTGGCCGCGTCGATCCAGCCCGCGGCGCCGCCCGTCGTTCCCGGCACGCCCG
>Ga0209624_10003159_pt1 | contig 11803 bp, 7 predicted proteins | sample JacPinW_OM2H0_O1_FD_188565 | JGI IMG/M metagenome (GOLD analysis project Ga0209624, IMG submission 188565) | Forest soil microbial communities from Algoma, Ontario, Canada - Jack Pine, Ontario site 1_JW_OM2H0_O1 (SPAdes) (version 2) | ecosystem: Environmental > Terrestrial > Soil > Boreal... | reverse complement strand
CGGAGCGGGCAGCGTTCATGAGGCGCTCAGCGAGCGGATCGCCGCCTTTGACCATATCGTCAACCAGCGCGCCGTTGGCCTCGTGGAGGCCGTATCGCAACAGACCGAGCGCATGCGCGAATATCTGCAGGCGCTGGATGGCCTTGTCGGTGAAAGCGGGCACAACGTCATAGACCGTTTGGGGTCCCACTCCGACGACCTCAACGCTCGCATCACCGGACATCTCGATGCGATCGACGCGATGATGCAGGCGAAGCGCGATGACTTCGAGAAGCGCTTTGCCGACCACAGAGAACAGCTGGCGACCAAGTCCGCGGAGCGGTTGGAGCAATTTGAGATCGCGTCTGCCGCGCATCACAATGCGGTCGATTTTGCCTTGGCGTCGCATTCACGCCGCGTCGAAACTTCGCTCGGCGACGGGCTTGCACGCTTCGAGGGCGCTATCGACGGGCGCGGCCGCGAAATCATCGAGCGAATCGGCGATCGGTCCTCGGCTCTTGCAGCCGACCTTGGCGCCAAGCTGGCCGCCATCGAGGAAACTCTCGTCGACCGCGGCGGCGCGATCGATGAGAAGCTCGGCCAGCGAAACGAAGAGGCCGCGGCGTTGTTCGACCGTCGTTTGGATGCCGTCGAGGAACGGGCCGGGACAAAACTTCGCGAGGTTTCGGCGACGCTCGAAGGTCTTCTGACGCGGATCGAAGACGCCCTCACCCAGCGCAGCCGGGCGCTATCCGAGACCCTCGTGCGCGGTACTCTCGAAACAGCGAAGGCCCTCGGAGATGGCGGACGCGAGATCACACTAGGCATGAGCGCCAAATCGGCGGAAATCAGTGAGGCGCTGCAACGGCGGGCCGAAGAGCTCACCCAAACGCTGTCGTCTGTCGCCCGAGACATCAATGCGACCTTGACCGGTCGCGTCGAAGACGTCTCGCGGTCGCTCGGCGTGAGCGCTGATCAATTCAAGGAACAGGTCGTCACGCCGATGCAGGACCTGAGCCGGCGCTTCGACTCGAGCCGGGCCGAGCTGGAAGACAAGGTGGGCGAGCACGCGCACCAAGTCACGTCGATGCTCGACTTGCACAAGGCCTCAATTGGCGCTGCGTTCGACTCCCACAGAATCGTGGTCGCCGACGCCACACAACAGAGCGTGCAGATCTTTGACGCGCGCCTGGCCGCCCTGGCGGAGGCCGCGGACCAAAGCACGCGCATCATTGACGTGCGCTTGGCCAACATGGTGGAAGCCGCGAATCGTAACGCCGAGACCATCGATGAACGCCTCGTTGCTCGCATTCAGGCGATGAGCGAAGTTCTGACCAAGGTTGCTTCGGAAGCCGAATCGATTTGGTCGGCGCGCGGAGCCGCCGTGGCCAACGCGATCAGGGCCAAGGTCGATGACTTGCGCGAGGTCATCGAAGGCAAGGGCGCCGATCTGGTGACCGCCCTCGGTGAGCGGGGCGACGACGTGTCAGCGAGGTTCGTCGGGATCGGCGAGCGCGCTATGCATACGCTCGACCAGCAGATGGCCGGCCTTGCGACTCTTCTAACCCGGCGCACCGACGAACTCATTGCCGCCGTCAATGGCAGCGCGGCGGACCCAGTGCGCGCGTTGAGCGCGCTGACGGGGCAGTTGCGCTCCGAGGTCGCCGATTCCAGCGAGGCGCTACGCAAGGTCGCCGCCGATGTCACCCATCATTCGGCCGAGACGATCGAGGCATTGCTTAGGCGATTGACCGAGCAGGTGGAAGCTTCCAGCGTTTCCTTGCGCGAAACAGTAACCCGCAGCGCTGAGAACTCGGTCGACTCCCTCTCCGGGACCGGCGACCGGCTGCGCAACGAATTGACATCGGTGATCGACAACCTCGGTCAAACCAGCGCCGTCATCGATCAGGCGATTGGATCGGCGGGAGATCGGCTCGCGGCCGTGCAAAGCGGGCTCGCGACACGCGTCGAGGAATTCCAACATGCGCTCGGCGGCATCTCGTCGCAAGTCGCCGCTCTGGGACGCCTTTCAGCCACGACCCAGTCCGACGCAAGCACGCTTGCCGGACAACTCACGCAGCATGCGGAAGCCCTCGCAATTGTCGGACGGGATCTCGCGCAGCAGCAGCAGTCGCTCGACTCCGCTCTGGAACACCGCCGCAACAGTCTCCAGGCGCTCATCGGCGATATCTCGGGCCGCAGTGAAACCTTTGAGGCTACACTCGGGCGCTTCGCGGCCAATGTCGAAGACAGCTTTACCCGGTCGCAAGCTCGGGCCCAGGAGATAAGCGCCGCGCTTGCCGCCGCCACAAGGGGAGCGTCGATTGCGGTCGCAGGCCAATTTGAAACCATTCGCGATACGGCGGCAAAGGAGCGCGAGCGAACGACCCAGTCGCTGCAGGCGACCGTGGAACAGACCAATGCGCAGCTGACTGGCGCGCTTGATCACGCGTCTGACCGCTTCCGTCAGTCGGTCGCCGAAGTGAAGGACATGGCGAGCCAGGTTCAGCGTGAACTCGACCAGACGCGGCAGGAGCTGCGCCGCGGGGTGCTCGATCTACCGCGGGAGACGAGCGAGACCACCGAAGCGATGCGGCGGGTCGTTTCAGACCAGATCCGCGCGCTGAAGGAGCTTGCCGCTCTGGTGTCAGACTCGGGGGCGACTTACGACGTCGTCGAACCGAGCCCGACGGCCGCAGTTGCAGGCGCACGTTTTGAGAAGCCGCTGTTGCGCGCCATCGATAGGACGCTTGAGGTCGAGGCTCCGTCGCAGTCCGAAGCCCTCACGCGCCTCGCTGAAGCGGTTTCGTCGCCTGCAACCGAGAATCCGCCGTCAGGGCGGATCGGCGCGTTGGAACTGAGCCCACCGTTCGCACGGTCCGAACCGCAGTCGCAACCGTTTGCAGTGTCGTCAGCCGGCACGCCCCGGCCGGTTGCCGCACCGGCGGCGTCGGCTGCCGATCGCGGGCAGCCCGGATGGCTTTCGAACCTGCTCGCGGCGGCTTCCCGTGACGAGCCGGAGGAGGCCGCGTCGAAAGGAGCGGAAACGCTTGAGGCGCTGAGCCGTGAAATCTCCGGCCTAATCGACAACGCCGCGGCGGCGGAAATGTGGGATCGATGGCGCCGCGGCGATACGGGCGCCGTGTCACGCCGCCTCTACACGGAGGCCGGACAACAGGCGTTCGACGAGCTTCGACGACGCTTTCGCGCCGATCCCCAGTTCCGGGAAACAACAACACGCTATATGCAGGAGTTCGAGCGCCTATTGTCGAAGATCGGCCAGAACGACCGCGAGGGCGCGCAGTGGCGGGCCTACCTGTTGTCGAACACCGGCAAAGTCTACACAATCCTCGCGCACGCCTCAGGGAAGTTGGGCTAGCGCCGTCTGCTCTTGAGTTTACGCGAGGATCGCTCCGTTGCGCCTCCTCCCCCCTTGTGGGGCAGGACTGAGGAGGGGGGTCGCGCCGTCCTACGCGACGAGCCAGCGATGGCGCATTCGATAATCTCCTCGGTCCGCGCGACCCCCCACCCAACGGGCGTTCGGAAGAACGCCCGTCTGACGACGGGCTATGCCCGCCCCCACAAGAGCGGCGGGTGCGCTAACGCCATCGATTCCAGCCAAATGCAACAGGCTTTAGGCCCGCGCCCGATGAGCAAGCGCCGATGTCATGCCCGCAAAAGCGGGCATGACAGGACAATCTGTTGAGAACTCTCAATTCCGCTCGCGCGGGAGTCACAGCGCCGCCGGCTGCGACCGGCGAGGCCGGCACGCCGCCACATCCGTTCTCGCGAGAGTGTCCCTTTGCAGCTGCGCCACTCTCTCAAGGGCCGCGATAGATGTCCTTGTAAGTCTCCCGCAGCGCCGCCTTCTGCACCTTGCCCATCGCATTGCGCGGCAGAGACTCGACGAGGACCACCTGTTTGGGCGCCTTGAATTTCGCCAAGCGGTGGCCGAGCGCCGAGAGAATCGTCGATTCCGTCAGCGTCGCGCCCGGACGCGTGACGACCGCCGCCGTCACGGCTTCGCCGAAATCGGCGTGCGGGACCCCGAATACGGCGCTCTCGAGCACGCCCTCGAGCGCGTCGATCTCGGTCTCGACCTCCTTCGGATACACATTGAAGCCGCCTGAAATCACGAGATCCTTGGCTCGCCCGACGATGTGGATGTAGCCATCGTCATCAACATTGGCCAAGTCGCCGGTGATGAAATACCCGTCAGCGCGAAACTCTTGGCTAGTCTTCTCCGGCATCCGCCAATAGCCGGCGAAGACATTCGGCCCCTTGACCTCGATGACGCCGATCTTGCCAGCCTGAACCGGCGCCCCACTCTCGAGGTCGGCGATGCGTACGCTAACCTCCGGAAGCGCAAAACCGACGGAGCCCGGCCGGCGTTCGCTGTCGTAAGGGTTCGATGCGATCATATTGGTTTCGGTCATGCCGTAGCGCTCAAGAATCGCGAAGCCGGTCCGCTCTCGCCAGGCCGAATGCGTCTCGGCGAGCAGAGGCGCAGAGCCCGAGACGAAGAGACGCATATTCGCGCAGATATCGCGATCGAGACCCGGATGGTCGAGCAGGCGGGTATAGAAAGTCGGCACCCCCATCATCGCCGTCGCTTCGGGGAGCGCCGCGATCACAACCTCCGGATCGAACTTGGGCATGAAGATCATCGTCGCCCCCGATAGCAGCGCGACATTGACCGCCACGAACAGCCCGTGGGTATGAAATACCGGGAGTGCGTGAATGAGTCTGTCGGCAGACCCGAAGCGCCAACAGTCGATCAGGGTCAGCGCATTCGATGAGAGATTCTCGTGCGTCAGCATCGCGCCTTTCGAGCGCCCGGTTGTGCCCGAGGTATAGAGGATCGCGGCCAGATCATCCCTCGTCCGTGGCGTGGTTTCGAATTCCGTCGGTGCGGCGGCGATCATTGCGGCGAATGTTCCATCGCCCTTGACGCCGAGGCTTTCGACCGAACGTAAGTTGAGCGCACGCGCGAGGTCACGAACCGCCTCGAGCCGATCGGGACGACAGAGGGTCAGCGCAGGCTCGGCGTCGCCAAGGAAATACTCGAGTTCGGCGAGCGTGTAGGCGGTGTTCAACGGCAGCAGCACCGCGCCCGCCCGAAGGCAAGCGAGTGTAACAACGATCATGTCAGTTGATTTCTCGATCTGCGCCGCGACCCGGTCGCCAGGCTTGACCCCGAGCGCGACCAGCGCATTGGCCGCCTGCGCTGAGCGCTTGAACAACTCGCCGTAGGTCAGCGCGGTGGCGTCACGGGTCTCCAGAGCGAGCTTGTCCAGATGGGGCGCTCGCGCCGCGATGAGGTCAAACAAATTTGCGGATGGATGTCGCGACACGTGGTCTCCAGATTGAAGGGCGCGAGCAGCGATTCAGGACGGCCGACAGATTATAGGCTGGCGAGCCGCGTAAACGCGATAGGACAGATCGCGCCGGCGCACCGAGACCGACTTCATGGCCTTAGTCAGCAGATCGCAACTTGATTTCCTGAACAATCTTCTCTCAAAAGCGGGTTCGAAACGCGGATTGGCGCTGAACGAAAGCAGGCGACATGGCCACGACTGAGAAGGCGCTGCGCGAATCGATCGTCGCCCACGGCGCAACCGTCGTCGCCGCTGGACTGGGGGGCGCCCTCGTGGGCGATATTTCGGCGCGCTTCAAAGATTCCCTGCTCATCACGCCGAGCGGGCCGAACACTGCCGACCTCCGACCAGCGACGATCGCGCGCATGCCCTTAGTCGGCGAATACGGCGCCTGGAAGGGCCCGAGGAAACCAACGGGCGAATGGCGCATTCATCTCGATATTGTGCGAGCCCGTCCCGACATCGGCGGAATTGTGCGTTTCTACTCGCCTTACGCAACAGCGCTCGCCATGGTGCGCAAACCGATCCCGGCCGCCCACTCGATGATCGCGCGCTTCGGCGGGCCGATCATCCGGTGCGCCAAATACGCGCCCGCCGGCACCAAGGAACTGGCGGGCCTCGCGCTTGAGGCGCTGGACCAAAGCCACGCTGTTCTGCTCAGCAACTATTGCGCATTGACCACGGGCCCAACGCTGGAGACGGCGTTGGTCCGCGCGCGCGAGCTCGAAACGCTCGCCCGGCTCTACGCAATCGCTCTTTCACTTGGTCGTCCGGCCATACTTTCGGATGAGGAAGTCGGTCGGATCGGCGAGCGCTTGAAGTCAAACGACGGCGATGTCCAGGCGCGTATTGCAGCGCTTGTCGAGACCAAATCGAAACGCAAGACGCCTGCCAAGATTAAGCGCGTCGCGCGCAAGCGCCGGTCATAACCACGCGCACGATTGCTCGGAGGAAGTCCCCGCGGCGCTCCAAAGCGCTAGGTTTGCAATCTGCAGGTTAGATATGTCTTTAGTAATATTGCTTACTAGATTGTTGTCAGCGCGACGGCGCCGGTGGGTAGGACTGCGAGATAGTCGGCGGGTCCGACTTGAGGCGCCCCCCGCCCAGTCGGAAGGAAATGGCGCCGCAAGCCACTGAAAAGATGGAATCCGCGACCGGAAATGGCGCCCGGAACGAGCGAAGGCTTTCGGGGGTCCGGCGTCGGCCAGCCGGACGCTTTAAAGCGCCGAAACGGACGACTCGCTGCGACCTCTTGAGCCGGGCGCATTGTCTTCCTCCGACGCCAGCTTCTCGCTGACGATCAGAAGCTGTGCGGCGGTCGAGGCGGCGATCACCGCCGGATCCTTGGATTCAAGGCCGGGAACCCCAATGGGGCAGACAAGGCGGGCGAGCTGAACCTCCGTGAGGCCCGCCGCACGCATCTGGCTCAAGAACCGCGCCCGTTTCGTCGCCGAACCGATAAGGCCGACATAGCCGAAGCGCTCGACCCTCAGCGCCTCGGCTACGATTTCGAGATCAAGCGCGTGCGAATGCGTAAACACGACGACGAGCGCGCTGTCGGGCGCGCTCGCAAGCTCGGCGGACGGTTCCGTCGCATGAATGAGCGTGACGTTCGCGGGCGCGTGCGTCGGAAAAGCGTCGCGCCTGGGATCAATCCAGCGCACCGCGAAAGGCAATGGCGCGAGCGCCAGCGCCAGCGCCCGCCCGACGTGACCGGCGCCGAACAGATAGACCGCGCGCGCAACTACGCCGAGCGGTTCGGTCCAGTTCTCGTCGGTGAGACGCGCCAGCCTTCGCTCGCCGGCGCTTGGCCTGAGGGTGCGCTGAACTCGTCCGTCAGGCCCCAGCCGCGCGCCGAGTGTCGATGAAGCGCCGCCTTCGGCGATCGCCAACGCCGAAAGATCTTCGAGATCTCGCTTATCGAACGTCTCGACTCGCCATTCGACGCGGCCCCCGCAGCACTGCCCAAGCTCGGGCCCAAGCGCGACCGAGCGGCGCCGCGCTGGCCCGCGGCCTTTTCTCAGAGCCTCGCTCGCCGCTTCGAGCGCGGTAAATTCGAGCGTTCCGCCGCCGATGGTTCCGTGGAAGCCGCCGGACGGCCGCACCACCATGCGCACACCTGCCTCGCGCGGACTCGAACCCTCAACGCGCGCGAGCGTCACAAGCGCCGCCGAACCCTCGGCTTCGATCGCATCGATGAGGCGGCGGAAAGCTCTCATCGTCACCTTCTCAACGAGGCCCGTTTAGTGAAGCGATTGCGTTCAGGATCGATTCCGGCGTGCAGGGCGCCTCAAGCTTCGGTTGACCTTGTGGGTTGGTTGCGTGGACCGCGTCGAGAATCGCGGAATAGACCGATATTCCGTGCATTAACGGGGGTTCGCCGACCGCCTTGGAACGGTAGATGCTAGGCGTCGGATTCGGGCGCGTGTAAAGCCGGGTGTTGAAAATCGGAGGCGTGTCGGAGGCCACAGGGATCTTGTAGGTCGCGGGCGCGTGGGTGAGCAGCCTTCCATCGACGCCGTACACCAGTTCCTCAGTGGTCAGCCAGCCCATGCCTTGGATGAAAGCGCCTTCAACCTGCCCCATGTCGATCGCTGGATTGATCGAGGAGCCGACATCGTGCAACAGGTCGGCGCGCAAGACCCTCATCTCACCGGTCAGCGTGTCGATCGCGATCTCCGAGCAGGCCGCGCCGTAGGCGAAATAGAGGAACGGACGCCCCTTCGCTCTGAGACGATCCCAGTGGATCTCTGGCGTCTTGTAATAGCCAGCGCTTGACAGCTGCACGCGCGCCAGCCGGCACGCTTTCGCAAGTTCGCCAAAGCTCATGGAAACGTTGCCGGCGAACACGCGCGCGTCGCGGAACTCGACGGCGTCCGGCGCGACGTTCCACGCCTCGGCGGCAAAGGCCGTCATCCTCTCCCGGATCGTCCCGGCGGCGATTTTCGCCGCCATACCGTTGAGATCGGTCCCAGAGGAAGCGGCGGTCGGCGAGGCGTTAGGAACCTTGGCGGTGTTGGTGGCCGTTATGCGTACGAAATGCAGCGGCACGCCGAACTCTTCGGCCACAACTTGCGCGACCTTGGTGAACAGCCCCTGCCCCATCTCCGTGCCGCCGTGGTTGAGATGAATCGAGCCGTCCGAGTAGACGTGCACTAGCGCAGTGGCCTGGTTGAGGGGGATCAGCGTGAACGAGATCCCGAACATCACCGGCGTCAGCGCGATGCCTCGCTTGATGATAGGACTCTCCGTGTTGAAGGCGGCGATCCGCTCGCGGCGCGCGCGATAGTTGCTTGAGACCTCAAGGTCCTCGATGATTTCCCGCTGCGTCCCGAAGTCCTCGACCGTTTGATCGTAGGGAGTGCGATCGAAACCTGGGCGCAGAAGGTTGGCCTTTCGCACGTCGAGCGGATCGAGGCCCCGATCCCGCGCGATTGCATCCATCGCGCGCTCGATGGCGATCATTCCCTGAGGGCCGCCGAAGCCCCGAAAGGCAGTGTTGGAGACGGTGTTCGTCTTGAGGCGGCGCGTGAGGATCGAGATCTCGGGCAGCCAATAGCCATTTCCAGCGTGAAACATCGCCCGGTCACAGACGCCCGGCGACAGGTCCGCGGAACAGCCGCAGCGTGCGTTGAGAGCGACTTGGTAACCCGCAACCACGCCCTGGTCGTCGTAACCCACTTGCCAATCGGCTCGAAAATCATGGCGCTTGCCGGTCAGAGCGAAATCATCATCGCGATCGAGGCGGATTTTGCACGGCCGCCCCGTCACGCGGGCGGCGAGCGCGGCAATCGCCGCCCAGGCGCAGGCCTGGCTCTCCTTGCCGCCGAAGCCGCCTCCCATGCGGCGGGTCTCTACGGTGACGAAAGCGTCCGGTATTCCAAGGACGCGGGCGACGATGTGCTGCGTCTCGGTCGGATCCTGCGTCGAAGCATGCACTGTCATCTCGTCCGCTTCGCCGGGAAAGGCGAAGGACGCTTGGCCCTCGAGATAGAAATGTTCCTGACCGCCAATCGTAAACTGGCCATCCTGCCAGTGCGCGGCCTTCTCGATCGCGGTCGCCGCGTCGCCGCGCCCGAACGCATAGTCGTCCTGAACTCGCGCGCCACTGACAAGCGCATCCGCGATCGTGACCGCCGGCGCTCCGGCTTCGATTTCAATCTTGGCGCGCCGCGCCGCCCGGCGCGCCTGGTCGCGCGTACGTGCGACCACTGCGAACAAAGCCTGTCCGTGGAACATCACATCGCGCTCGACGAAGAGGGGCTCATCGGCAAACACCGGCGCAATGTCGTTCTTGCCAGGAATATCCGCAGCCGTCAGAACCGCGACAACTCCGGGCGCGGTGCGCACCGCTTCGAGATGCAGGCCTTTCAGTTTGCCGCTGGCCTTGTTCGCCATGCCAATTGCGATATGCAGCGTGCCCGCGGGCTCGCCGATGTCGTCGACATAAGTCGCCGCCCCCTGAACATGCAGGCGCGCCGAATCGTGCGGCAGCGGCTTATGAACGACTGCGGTCGCCGCAGCCGCGTAGGCAAAGTCACTCGACGGCATCGAGCGCTCCAATTCGGCTCGGCGCGCTTCCGCCCGCGATCTCCATGAGCGTCTTCTCAAGCAGATTGGCGGCGACCGTCTTACGGTAGGCGGCGGTCGCCCGCATGTCAGTGAGCGGGCTGAAGTCCTCGCTGATCGCCTCACGCGCGCGGCGCCACGTCTCGGGCAAGTCGAGGCTAGCGCCTACAAGAGCGCGCTCGGTTCTCTCAGCGCGCTTTGGCGTCGCCGCCATGCCGCCGCAGGCGACGCGCACGTTGACAATTTCGCGTCCATTGAGGTCGAAGCGCGCCGCCAGCATGACCGCGGAAATGTCCTCGTCGAAACGCTTCGACACCTTGAAGGCGCGATAGCGCTGGTGAGCGGCAAGCTGCGGCGTCTCGACCGCCAGGACGAACTCGCCCGGCTCGCGATCCTGCTTGCCATAGGCGACGAAGAAGTCTTCGAGTGGCAGCGCGCGCGTCTTATCTCCCTTGCGCAGGACGACCCTGCCACCAAGCGCGATCAGGGCAGGCGCCAGATCGCCGATCGGCGACCCGTTGGCGATATTGCCGCCGACCGTTCCACTCGCCCGCACCTGCTTTGATCCGAAGCGCCGCAGCAATTCCTTCAGGTCCGGATGAATCGCGCCTAGGGGCGGGGCGGCGTTCTCCAAGCTCAGAGTCGCGCCAAGCAAAAGCGCGCCGTCCTCGGCGCTTTCGCCGATACTGTCCACCCCAGCGACTCTGCCGAGCCAGATTGCGCGCTTCAGGTCCCGTAATTGCTTGGTGATCCAGAGCCCAACGTCGGTCGCCCCGCCTACGAGGGTCGCGTCGGGAAAGCGCGCATACAGCGCCGCCAGCGAATCGAGACTCGCTGGCGCCGCGAAGAAGGCGGCCTCGTCGCCCACGAATACATCCCTGTCATCGGCGAGGCCGGCGAGCGCCGCAGCGCGCTCGCGCGCCGACGCCGCAAATTGGTCCGTCGGCGCGCCGTGGCACGTCTCCAACGCCGCAGCGAGGATCGGACGATAGCCGGTGCATCTGCAGAGATTCCCCGCGAGCTGATCACAGAGCCCCTGATAAGTTTGCGGCTCACCCGAATGGTAGGCGGCAAACAGGCTCATCACGATCCCAGGCGTGCAGAAGCCGCATTGCGAGGAGTGAGTGTCGACCATCGCCTGTTGCAGCGGATGCAGTTCGGCGCCGGCGGCGAGATCCTCGATCGTGATGAGCTCGGCGCCGTCGAGCTGGCCCAAGAGCAGAATGCAGGCGTTGAACGGCTCGTAGGCGAGCCGACCGCCCCTGAGCCGCGCCAGCACTACCGTGCACGCGCCGCAATCTCCCTCGGCGCAGCCCTCCTTCGTTCCTTTCGCTCCCATGTCCTCCCGCAGCCAATCGAGCACGGTAGCGCGCGGGGAGAAGTGTTGAAGCTCAACATCTCCGCCGCGAAAACGAAAGCGCAGCGCATCTCGCGCGGCAGTTGGCACAGCCTCAAACGACATCGTCGCTCCTAACCCATCTAAGATGGAGCTTTTGGGGGCAAAACGGAAGGAGGCAAACTCCGCGCCCGAAAGCCGCGCCCTCTTTCATGGTGCGCTCAAGCGTCCGGAAGCCACGGGGGACAACCATGAGGCCAGACCCAAGCTTCAAAAGCCTGATACCAGATTCGGTTGAGGAGATCGCTCGGCGTTCCCGAGGAGCGGCGAATGTGGCACCGCAACCGGTTGAAATCGCTTAAAACGGACTCGGAAATGGCGAGCCGCCGGCTCGCGATTGTGAAGGGTCCGGCCTCTAGAGCACCGGATTGTCAGGTTGAATCGGGAGGGATTGAACGAAGCCGCTATCGCGGCGGGATCGTGAGGGACGGCGGGCGATTGCTGGCGTGACGCTCCTCCTGCCTGAGAGAGTTTGGGTGTT
>Ga0209624_10003158_pt1 | contig 11804 bp, 9 predicted proteins | sample JacPinW_OM2H0_O1_FD_188565 | JGI IMG/M metagenome (GOLD analysis project Ga0209624, IMG submission 188565) | Forest soil microbial communities from Algoma, Ontario, Canada - Jack Pine, Ontario site 1_JW_OM2H0_O1 (SPAdes) (version 2) | ecosystem: Environmental > Terrestrial > Soil > Boreal... | reverse complement strand
GCGCTTGCCGCTTCGGCAATCTTCTCTAAGAGACGCCGACGCCGGCAGGGCTCGTCTCCGGGAAATGCGGTGCGATCGGTGATGTAGTAGAGAAGGCAGCGCGTTGCCATCAGCCCTTCAGATCAGATGCAAGCCCATCAAACTTGGTCTTCGTTCCAACAAAAGCAAACCCATTGACCACGAAGGGCACGAAGTTTCACGAAGGAAATCTTACGGCCTTGTCTTGGCGATCTCTGGCATAACTTCGCCTTGCTTCGTTGGTGCTCCGCCGAGGTGAAATTTCGTCAGACCGTCGCGCAGGAACTCGAAGGCTTCGTCTGGTGAGTCGATGATCTTGAACTGATCAATATCCTGGGGCGAGACGGTGCCGGCATCGACGAAAGCCTGGAAGTTGATGATCTTCTTCCAGTATTCGCTGCCGTAGATCACAACCAATATTTTCTTGGCCAGCTTATCCGTCTGAGCCAGGGTGAGGATCTCGAAAAGCTCATCCATCGTGCCGAAGCCACCGGGGAAGATGACGAGTCCCTTGGCGAGATAGGCGAACCAGAACTTCCGCATGAAGAAGTAGTGGAACTGGAAATTCAGCGCCGGAGTGATGTACTGATTCGGATATTGCTCGAACGGCAGCTGGATATTGAGCCCGATGCTCTTGCCTCCGGCCTCGTGGGCGCCGAGATTGGCGGCCTCCATGATGCCGGGGCCTCCGCCGGTAGTGACTACGAAGCGATGGCGGCGCGCAGGAATCTGGATCGACCACTTGGTGAGCATGTGGGCGAGGCGGCGCGCGTCTTCGTAGTAGCGGGCCATATCGACGCCGGCCTGGGCGCGCTTCAGATCTTTTTCTAACTGCGCGGCGGGCGAGGCCACATTGTTCTGCTCGACCGTCGCTAGATTCTGCGCGGCCGCTTTCTGTCCCTGAAACCGCGCGGAGCCGAAGAACACCACGGTGTCCTGGATTTGTTCGCGGCGAAAGCGGGCGAGTGGCTCTTGATATTCAGCCAGCATGCGGAGAATGCGGCCGTCGGGGCTGTTGAGGAAGGCTTCGTTCTCGTAGGCGACGGGGGCGGATTTGAGATGCTCAGTCATTCACGACTCACGTTTGAAGATTTTAGGACCTTACAGCGGTTTGCGGAGTATGCCGTCTCGGAAGGAACGGGACACTAGTGTTGTTCGTGGTAGTGCAGCGCCTCCCAGAAACCAATCCAGATGTCGAGCAGGCCAAGCCCGCTGCAAATACCGCGGAAGAAGCCGTTGGAAACGATGTCGCGCAGGGGCGGAAACGAAAGCAGCAGGTAGTTATCGGTCCACTCTGGAGTCCAAGGAAGAATGATCAAGAGGACTCCTGCCACAGCGCTGATCAAGACAAAAAGAAAAACCGAGATACGGTGCATCCAGACTTCGACGGGATTAGGGGGTTCGAGCAGCGCGGTCTGGTTTTCAGTCTTGGGGGTCGCGTCTTCGGGCAGCTTTGCCGAAGCGCCAGAAAGCGGATTGGGATCGATCATTTGTTGCGACCCCGAGCGTTTCGGCTCCGAGTGTGGATTCGGGACGAAGAAATATGGCGCGCGGAAGATACCACCCCAGGAACATGGAACACAAAACCCATCGGGCTATTCTACGACTTCAGGGCCTTAATGCGCTCGGCGACGTCGCGATAGTCGATGTTGCTGCCGTAAACGTCCATGAAATGCTTGAGGGCGGAGGGCTTGTCTCCGGCGGTCTCATAAGCGGCGGCGAGCTCGTAATTCAGGGCGACACGGGTTTCGCCGTCGATGCCGATTACTTTCAGAGCTTTTTCATACCAGCGCACGGCGGCTTCCGGAACACCTTTTTCGAGGAAGCACTGCGCCAGCCAGGTATACGTCTGCATGATTTGCGGGAACGGATGTCCGTGATCAAACGACTGGCACGCCTTCTGGAGTTCGCCGATCGCTTCATCGAGGAGGCCCATCTCACGGAACGCAATTCCCAGGTTGTAGTGCGTCTCGGGATCTTCGTCGGCCGCAGCTACGTCCGCTTCGAGATCCTGCTTGAGTTCGCCAAACATCTCGGCGAGATCGACTCCAGCGTCTTCGCCGAATGGAGAAGACTTCGCAGCGGCAGGTGCGGCCGGTGCGGGAGGAACCGGGATCATTGACGGAGCGGTCGGAGCGACACCTACCGGCGCGGACCAGGCCACAGACGCCATTGGTGCGGGAGGAGCAACATGGGCAGCGGCTGGTGGAGCGACTGGAGACACAGGCGCGACATGCTGTGCGCTTGAAGCCGACGCGGCCGCACTGGCAGCCATCGGCGGCGCAACTCTGGGCGCTGAGACTGGAGTTGCCACGGGTGCTGGCGGCACGGGCTTAGCCGCAGCCACTGGCGCTACAGGCTGAGGCTGTGGCACGGGTGCGGCCTTGAGGAAATCCTCTCCCAGCGACGCCTCGATATCAGCAACGAACTCTCCGAGAACAGCAGGAGGCTGGGCTTCAGCCACAACGGGCTCGGCATGGGCTGCTGGCGCTTGTGGAGCCTCGGGGGCCACTGCGCCGGGCAAGAAGCTATCGCCCAACGATGATTCGAGATCGGTAAAAAATTCTTTCAGAGGACTTGGCGCCGGTTCGGGTTCAGGTTCGGGCTCAGGCACATGGGCTGCGGGAGCGTGAACCGCGGGTGGCGGCGTCGGGCGTGCAGCAACCGCGGGCGCATGAACAACAGGCGCCGGCTCTGGCTCGACTTGTGCTTCGGCAACGACTGGGATTTCTTCGACAGCGGGAGGCTCGGGCTCGATGGTTACAGCTTCTTCGACCGCGACCGGAGCTTCGTCGACGACCTCAACCGACGGGATATCATCTGCGCTGAGTTCTTCGACCACGGGCGCTGGCGCGGCCGGGACTTCTTCCTCAGCCAGCTTGATTGCAGCAGCTTCGACTTCGGCGCGAAGTTCCCCGAGTTTGGCTTGGTCGTCCGTGAGGGTCTGGAGCTTCGCCAGCGCTGCCATCGCCTGCGCGGGCATCGAGTGATCGAGATAGAAACGGATTTCTTCGATCGTCTCGTCGACTTTGGTAGATTCTGCGGACTCGACCTCAACTGTTTCAGCTTCCGCGCCGACCTCGGTGGTCTCGACTTCGACTGCTTCCTCTGCAGGAGCGTCGGCTTCGACGGTAATGGTGTCATCCCATTCTGAGGAAAGATCGATTTCGGCTGACGCCGGTTCGGGCTCGGCAGCCGGGGTAACAGACTCGTCTACGACGGCAAACTCGGGCTCGGCACCGTCAGCAGAGGCTGCGGGCCACGGCGTAGCTTCAACCGTGATTTCTTCTGGAGACGGGGCCTCGGGTTCGGCCGCGGAAACTTCGACGGGAGCTTCGTCGATAGAGAACTCCGGCAGCGCCGCTTCCGGTTCTGAAACTTCGATTTCGGCAACCTGTTGCGCCGGGGCTTCCAGGAAAATGGGAGCTTCCTCCGCGGGGACACTCGGCGCAGGAGTTGAAGAGCGTTCTTCGTAACGTTCCGCCAGCTCTCCGTAGCGCGTGGCCTCTTCGGGATATTCCGCTTCCGAGTACACACGCTGCAGGGTGCGGCAGCACAGCGCGGCTTCAGTAAAACGTCCGGCGCGCGTGTGCAAGGCGGCTAGCCGCTGATTGACGCGAAGATCGTTGGGCGCTAGCGGCAGAGCTCCGACCAGAGGCCCAAGGGCCTTGGCGGGCATGTTGTACGAGATGAAAAGCTCGGCGTCCGTGAGTGCCGATCGAACAGCCAGCGCAACCTCGTCCGAATAATGCTGGTGAACAGACGGCGCAGTGGCTTCCAGATCGTCGAGCAGAACGACAGCTTCTTCGGGTGTGATGAGCTTGCTTCCCGAAGTGCCTCCCAGCTGGCTGACTACCTGCTGGTAGTTCTGCATGTGCAGGGCGTTCTGGGGTTCCAGCTGCGCCAATTTCTGGTAAAGGTCGCGCGAACGGCTCAGATCTCCCGATTGCACGCTGGCGTGGGCCAGCAGTTCCATGACTTCGCTGGTATGAGTGTTCTCCCCGGCTTTGTTGAACAGGTCGAGCAATTTCTGCAACGAGTCGGGATTGTCGCGGACATGCCCGATGATCGTGTGGAGGCTGTCGAGAACCTTGCTCGAATTCTCGGCCAGCAATCGCTCCGCGTGCTGGTCGTAGACCTGCAACGCATTTTCATACTGACCGGCCTGCATCAGAGCGTCAGTGAATGACGAGATCGCGGTCAGGTCGTTGTGGACTGTCAACAGCTTGTTGGCGATAGTGCCCGCATCTGAGAGCTGCCCAGTCAGCAAATATGCTTTGAGAAGATCGCGCAGACCGTCGGGATTGGAATCGATGTCTGCGACTTTCTGCAGAGTCGCAACGGCTCCGGCAGGGTCGCCGGATTCGACCATGTTCTTGCCCTGCATCAGCAGCGCATACGTGTTGCCCGGATCGAGGGTCAACATGCGCTGCAGTACTTCTTCGGCTCCGCTCAGCGAGCCCTTAGCGCGCAGGCTTTCGGCGGCAGCGGAAAAAATCTGCCAGGCTTCATTTTTCTTCCCCAGGCGCACATAGACTTCCGCCAGCTTAATGCGCATGGAGCTGTTTTCCGGATCCATCTCGAGAATCTTCTGGAAGATGCGAACAGCGTTCTCGAGTTCTCCGGCCTTCAGGAATTCTTCGGCGACTTGCAGATACTGTGCGCGGGCGTCATTGAACAGACCCTGCTGGGTGTAGAGTTCGGCCAGTTTCAGCAAGCTCTCTAGCGAAGGCTGGAGCTTGCAGATCTTCTTGTACATCGCGATGGCCTTGACCGTGAATCCCTGACTGGCATAGGCATCGCCGACCGTCTTGAAGAATTCAGTTGCTTTGGAAGTTTCGCCGAGACGGGAATAAAGGTCTCCGACGGTGTTGGTGACGGTGAGGTCCTTGGGGTCGTTCTTCAGGACCTTCTCGTACTCGGAGATGGCATTCTGCAGCTTGCCCTGCTGGACATACTTCTCCGCATTGGCGAGAACCTTCTGTTTATTGAAGCCGAACAATGCCATAAGAGCGCGAACTCCAGAACCTGGTCTTCAATTCAAAGCTCGATCACGATCCGAGAGTGCCTTGACGGAAGCCGCCCCCGGGTACATGCCTCGGAGGTCATCTCACGTATCGGCAGATGGACCACCCCGGACAAGGCCAATTGTACGTCTGGAAGTCATGAACCGCATGGTTACCAACGGTTACCGAAAGGGAGTGTACGAACGGGTTATCAAGGGAATAGCCGGAAAGATGACTCCAGCGTCTCGGTAAAATCCGGGGCTTTCGGCGGCGAATGTACGCTAGCGAACAGAACGGAGTACAATCAACCCCGTCTGGGATTCCCTATATCCGCTACAACCTAAGACTTTTCGCGAGGAAGGCCGATTCCGGCATCGCAAGCGGATATCCCTGTCCAAGCTGCGCTGAAGGCAGCGTCTCACCAAGAAAGCATCCATGAAAATACTGCTGTACAACCCCGACAACGGGGTCACGCGCAACTTCATGCCTCACCTTTGGATGTTTCTCCTGCAATCCCTCACTCCGATAGGCCATGAAGTCTTGCTGATCGACGGCAATGCTCAGCCAATGGACGAGGCGCAGATCGCGCAATACGTCCGCGACCAGAACATCGGCCTCGTGGGCATCGGCGCCATGACTCGAATGATCGCCAAGGCCTATCGGATGGCCGATGCCATTCGGGCCACTGGCGTTCCAGTCGTGATGGGTGGGCCGCACGTGACGGAGATGGCGGATGAGGCTCTCGGCCGCGATGGCGGTCCGCAGCACGCCGATGCGGTAGCGCTCGGTGAAGCGGATGAAACCTGGCCGCGAATCGTGAATGATGCCGCGCTGGGGAAACTGAAAGAGATCTACGCCCCGGTGGATGATGCCGGAAAAGAGCGCAAGCCATCTCTCAAGGACTATCCCGCCATCCCGTGGGAGTCGATCGATCTGGGACAGTTCAATCTTGTTCCCAACGCCGCGAAGGCGATGCTTCAGAAAATCGGGGAAGGCTGGGGGACGTTTCGCATCATTCCCGTCGAGTCGGGACGAGGCTGTCCTTACGGCTGCGAGTTCTGCACCGTAACGGGATTCTTCGGCGATTCCATCCGCTTTCGCACGAATGAGAGCGTGGTCAACGAATTACTCGCCTTGAAAGCCCGCGCCCGCAGCGAGAAGGGCCAGATGGCGGTCTTCTTTATCGACGACAATTTTGCCATTAACGTGAAGCGCACCAAGTCCCTGTTGCGCGACATCATTGCGGCCGGCGCTCAGGTGCATTGGGTGGCGCAGATCAGCGCCAACCTGTTGCGCGATGAGGAACTGATCGACCTGATCGCGGCCTCCGGAGGAAAGTGGGTTTTCATCGGCATGGAATCCATCGACCCCGCGAATCTTAAAGACGTAAACAAAGGATTCAATAAGCCGGAGGAGTACGCTGCCGTACTGCAGCGGCTGGCTAAACGCAATGTTTACGCCATCACATCCTTTATTTTCGGCATGGATAATGACACGACCGGTGTCGCCGAGCGGACGCTACAGCAGGTACGCACATGGCCTCCGGGGCTGCCCATTTTCGGGCTGTTAACGCCATTGCCGGGAACCCCGCTCTACACTCGTCTGGATACCAGCGGAAGGCTTACGCGACGGAAACATTGGCAGGAGTTCATCCCCTTCGCGATGGCGCACACTCCGTTGAAGATAACCATCGAAGAAGCTCATGCGGAGGTCAATTACGGATGGAGCCAATCCTATAGTCCAGAAGCTCTCGCCGCGGCGGTTGAATCGCTCGACGACCAGCCTCTCGGCTATCGCGTAAACATCTTTCTGGCGCGCTTGTGCTTCCGGGGAATTTATTTCCCCATGTTGGGCAAGATGGCGTGGGTAAAAATGATTACGCAAAACCGCAAAACCATCTTCCGCCTGGTGACCGAAGCAATTTTCGGCCGCCGGGAGCGCCCGAAGCGTGCCGTCGCAGTGGGGGTGGCGGTGACCCCAGCAGTCACGAGCAAGATCAGCGCTTAGCGGTTAGAACTTTGCTCCGAACGAATCGTTCGCCGAGGCAGGAATGCATCCTCGCGCCAATGCTCGCGCCCTTTCCTGGAATTCACTCTAATATGAATGTGTTATAGGTCGGCCACGGCCCGAAAGTGTATCTTGCGGGAAATCGTGGGATCTTAGATGAAGGGGACACGCAATCATGACTTGGATTCGAACTCTGTCGCTGACCGAGGCCGACGAGAAACTGCGCAAGGCCATAGAAGGCGAGAAGGTGCTCTACCCGAAGGAATATGCGGAGCCGGTGCATCCTGACCCGTCCGGGGCGTCGTCGATCGTGGGATCGCACACGCTGATCCCCGACGCTCTGTATCACGCTTTTAGCACCTTCGGCGCGCTGATGTCCCCGGACTTGCCGCTGGAGCGGCGGCAGCACGAAATGATCGCTACCATGGTCTCGGTAACGAATCGATGTGTCTATTGAATTGAGTCGCACGCAGAGTTTCTGCGTAGAGTGACGTTAGATAAAGGACTGGTCGAGGCGCTGGAAAAGGACTACACGACCGCGCCCATCACGCCGCAAGAGCGCGTAATGGTCGATTACGTGGTCAAACTGACTAAGGATGCGACCAAAGTTTGGAAGGACGACATCGATGGACTGCGGGCCGTCGGCTTCGACGACCGCGGCATTCTGCAGATCACTCTTATTGCGTCGTGGTTTAACTACATCAATCGGGTGGCGGACGCGCTAGGAGTCGGCCGCGAGTAGCGCGTCATGCCAAGCGCACAACTTTTCACCACAAAGGTCACGAAGTTCCACGAAGGAAATCCCGGCAAGTTCGACCTTCGCGTGACTTCACGCCCCTCATCGTCCCCGGACTCGCGACCCATCTAGTACGTAAATCCCTGCTCTTCGCCATTGCCTGGCCCATCCACGAACCCCGTCCGTGTGCTGGGCTTCAATGCGATGTGCATCGAGATGACGGTACTGGCGTTCGAGAAATTGAACCCGTTGAGCGTCTCCTGCAACACGCCACTGGTGTTGTAGACATAAATCGAACTACCAGAGGACGCCGAACTCGAAACCGGCTGCGCCACAAGAAACAGCTTGTGAATCGCATCGAACTCGACATCAGCACCGCTGAAGATCTGCTGTTCCCCGCTGTTGGGCAGAACTTCTGTGAATCCGGTCTGCGTGGCCAGATCATAGATTTCGATGCTGGCATCATCTTCTGTCGTCGTACAGGCAAGATTGTCCGCCGAATCGACTGCGATGCCGTTTACAAATCCAAATCCTATGCCTGTGAATTCCGTAAACGAGCCCTTTGTAAGATTTACCAGTCCGATCACCGGGAAGCATCCGAAGCAGCCATCCCCGCCGCCGAGAACTGCTGTGTTCGTCACGGTGTTGTAGGCCATAGGAGGCGTCACGCTTCCAAAGTTTAAGGAGTCGGTAATTTTAACGACCGGTCCAAATGTATTGGCGGCCACATTGGAGCTGAAGACCCAGGGGATGAAGTTTCCGCTATTGTCCTGCGCAAAAACTGCGTTGTTCGTGCTCCCTTGTGTGCGGCTTACTTCGCTAAGCAGGTGAGTTGTGCCGATGGGCGGCGTCCAATTTCCCGTAATCTTGTTGCCGCTCAGGGGCTTGATGATGCTGAAGGTGCGCTGCAAGTGTAGGAAGCTGACTTCATGTTCGTGTTCGAACAATCCCACGGATGTTCCAGCGACGCCGAGCGTAATGAAATCGTCCTGATCTTTTGTTTGGGTGACTACGCTCAGAATTTTGCCCGTCTTCTGATCGAAGGTCTCGACCGCTGCCCGGATGTTTCCATTGGAGAGGCTCAACGCCTCGCTCAGCACTCCCTCAGTGCCGTTCTGATCGATGTCGAAGCCGAAAATCTCGCCGCCAAATTTGCTGTGCACCGTGATGTTATTTGGCCCGGTCGCGAGCTCCGATTTATCTTGTGCGAAACTCAAGGTCGAGGCGATGCAGAGCAATCCAAGAACAGCAAGAAGGATCACACCGGGCCGGACATCATCTCTCGTTATCTTCATGCGAATTTTCTCTCCTGGCGAGGAATGCGCAAGTAAGGTATGACGACCTATCCTCGCGAGTTGTCAGGAAGTTGTCAAAAATTCGCTAGAAGGGCGAGAATCGGCTTCTGGCGCCACATCTGGGCGGGCGTCGTTTCTATGGCAGAGATCGAAAGGGAAGACTATCGAGATTTTCCCAAGCCCCGTAAGAGGTCAGTGATTTGCTGCAGATCGTCGGCGGTCAGCGAGTAAGAACTTCCAAGCGCACCCGTCAGATGCCGGTTGATTTGTTCGAGGGATTGACCTTTGGTCTGATCAAGGAATCGCGACCAATCTTTAGCTACTGCCGTGCGCTCTTCCTCGCTCGCATCTTCGCAAAACTCTTGCACGGCTTCTGCCGGAGAGCCGTATTCGTCTTTCATGTCTTGATGGAAGTAGCCCCGAAGAAAGCTGCGTAAAGCGGAAAAGTCGGTGGCAGAGATGGGCATTGCCCCCGGTTTTTTCGAGGAATGATCAGTGCTCATGAGCGGCACTCCGGATAAGCGGTCAATATGTGATACGAGTTCGGTCCATCCCACTTCAGCACAATCACGGCATGGGCGCAGGGCTCAACCTGGTCCTCGCCGCGGCGCAACGTGCGCCCGAAGGGATGCGATGGATCGCCGTCATAATCAAGCACCAAGTTCGAATGCCGGTCACGTTCGAGCCAGCGGGAGATCTTGGTGCTTTGGTCGGCGATCGCGGATCCGACCGCAGTCTCGGCGCTGGTCCGGTCGTTCCACGTGGAGGCTGCAGAAATATCCCGCTCGCGACGAAGTCGCTGGCGAAGTTCATCGTCGCTGCGTCCCACATGTTTGCGCAAGGTGTGGCCGCCCGCCGCTTCGTCCTGAGATAGATCCCGGCGAGGGTCGGCGAACGGCCGCTCGGTTGAGCCACTCCCGGCGGCTGGAGGACGCGTGCATGCCGTGAATGTTGCGAGCAGCAAAACAAGCATCAGTCCGGCAAGCGTCCGCGTTGATGTCACACGGTGCATGAGGGAGCCAGAGTACACAAATAGTGACCGAAAATCACCCGTAGGGACCTGGAGCCAGATCGGAACGAGTGGGATGACAATGCATCCACTAAACTGAACGCAGAATGACTGAGACTCCGTCCGGCCATTCTCGCAAGCCATGGCCGAATCGCTAGCTGAGTTTTTCCTCGAGCATTTCCGCGCGCACGAGCGGGAGTGCGCCTACCTCCAGCGGCGCGGATATCGCACGGAAGCTTTTTCTTACGGCGAGATCGTCGAGATGGCCTATGGCTTCTCAGGCGAGTTGCAGTCGCGCGGCCTTGCGAAGGGTGACCGGGTGATGCTCTGGGGAGAGAACTCGGCCGAGTGGGTCGCAGTCTTCTTCGGGTGCGTGCTGTCCGGCATTGCGATCGTTCCGATGGACGACTCCGCTTCTGCAGATTTCGCCATGCGAGTCTCAAAGCAAGTGGGAGCAAAACTGCTGGTGGTGTCGCGCCAGCATGAGCAATCATCCGCGACTTCGCTTATCCCGAACCTGGTGCTCGAAGACGTGTCTCGTGCAAGTAAGCCGGGGGCGACGCCCCTGCCCAGAATCTCACTTGGGCGCAGCGATACGCTGCAAATTGTCTTTACCTCAGGCACGACCGCCGACCCAAAAGGGGTGGTAATCACGCACGGTAATGTGCTGTCGAACATCGCGCCGCTCGAACGCGAGATGAAGAAGTATTTGAAGTACGAACGCTTCGTTCATCCCATACGGTTTTTGAATCTGCTTCCGCTCAGCCACGTCTTCGGCCAATTTCTTGGGATGTTCCTGCCGCCTCTGATGGGTGGAACTGTGATCTTTCAGGACGAACTCAAGCCCTCGGAAATCCTGAATACGATCAAGCGTGAACATGTTTCGGTGCTGGTGAGCGTTCCGCGAGTCTTGCAATCACTGAAGCAGAAAGTGGAGCGCGACCTGGAAGACCGCGGAAAGTGGGCAGCATTCCAAAAGAAATTCGTCGCCGCACAGGGCAAACATTTCCTGCGCCGGTGGTTCATCTTTCGCGCGATTCATCGGCAATTTGGTTGGAAGTTCTGGGCGTTCATCTCGGGAGGAGCTGCGCTCGATTCGGGGAGCGAAGAATTCTGGGGGCGGCTGGGATTCGCTGTGGTCCAGGGGTACGGCCTGACCGAGACAACTTCGCTGATCAGCGTGAATCATCCTTTCCGCTTGGGGAAGGGATCGATCGGGAAAGTCTTGCCGGGACGTGAAGTCAAGCTGGCGCCGGACGGCGAGATACTCGTTCGAGGTGGAGGCGTCGCTTCCGGCTACTGGGACTCCCAAGGCGCGCATAGCGTATCGGACGATGAGGGCTGGTATCGCACAGGCGACGTCGGAGAGCTCGATGCCGACGGCAATCTTTATTTTAAGGGACGCAAGAAAGAAGTCATTGTTACTCCCGGCGGTACTAATGTTTATCCCGAAGACCTGGAAGCTGCATTGCGGCATCAGCCCGAAGTGAAAGACTGCGTTGTCGTTGGGATCGAGCGCGGAGGCAACGCCGAGCCATGTGCGGTGGTGATTCTGCGCGAGAAGAGCGAGGTGGAAGCGGTCGTGCGCCGGGCCAACGAATCTTTGGCGGAGTACCAGCGCATTCATATGTGGATGGAGTGGCCGCAGGAAGATTTTCCGCGCACCAGTACGCAAAAACCCCGAAGGAAGTTAATCGCAGAAACCGTGCAGGCGAGAATGCAGCCGGGAGCAG
>Ga0209624_10003157_pt1 | contig 11804 bp, 13 predicted proteins | sample JacPinW_OM2H0_O1_FD_188565 | JGI IMG/M metagenome (GOLD analysis project Ga0209624, IMG submission 188565) | Forest soil microbial communities from Algoma, Ontario, Canada - Jack Pine, Ontario site 1_JW_OM2H0_O1 (SPAdes) (version 2) | ecosystem: Environmental > Terrestrial > Soil > Boreal... | reverse complement strand
CCTGCCGGCCTTTGATGAGTTTCTTTTTCTTCGTTTCCTGGCAACGAACGTCGATCCCTATCCATTTGCGTGGGTCGACGAAGGGGAAACGGTGACGGAATATTCGGTGGCCGGCCGGGATCGGAAGTTGGAGACGGCAAGAGAACAGCGGAAGAACCGCCGCCAGCGGGCCGCGTGCCGGTTGAAACGGACTACTTCCGGTTTGCCGACCATTCGTCCAGAATCGTCAGATTCCGCTTCAAATACTGCGCCGTTAAGCTAAGTCTGGCCTTCGGGTCCGAAAATGGAGAGGAGATGGCCATCTACATCTCGGAAGTGAGCGACCCAGTCGGTTGGCGTGGCTTGGTGCGGTTCAGAGGTAAAGGAGACTCCCTGAGAGGTCAAGTCCCGGTGGGCTGCTCTTACGGTCTCTACCCGAAAAACAACTTCTGTTGCTCCAGTGACGTTGGGCGCAGCATGAACGTGTCCGCGACTCAGCCCCAGCATTACAGTTCCGCATTGCAACAGGGCCAATTGGGGCTCCCGCATGATCACCTTAAGACCCAGCTTTTCCTCATAAAATGCCAGCGCCTGAGGCACATCACGTACGCCAAGCATGATTGCGCTGATCTGAGAAAGCCGGATATGTTGCTGCATGAAGGCCTCCCGCTTGATCTATGGAGTCGAACTGCTTAAACTACTTAGCATTGCTAATTAATACGCGTGCACTAGCCTGTGTCAAGACAATAATTAGCATAGCTAATTGATGACAAAAAGAATCCAAATCGAACACCTGGCTGACCAGCTACACCGTGCTGCCATCCGCTTGCTCCGCCTTGTTCGTGTGCAGGACACGGCCAGCGGGATTGCCCCAGCCCGGCTGTCGGCGCTATCAGTGATCGTTTTTGGTGGGCCAGTTTCTCTCCGTGGTTTGGCCCGAGCCGAACAGGTGACGCCCCCAACCATGAGTCGCATCGTGGATGCGCTCGAGGTTGATGGCCTGGCACGTCGGCGTGTCAATCAGCAGGACCGCCGGGAATTGTTGATCGAGGCAACGGAAAAGGGAGCGGCTATGCTGAAGGAGGGCCGCAAGCGACGAGTGAAGTTCCTAGCCTCGTATCTCTCGCAGCTGGATACCTCAGAGCTTTCAGACATTGAGCGCGCCGTGCGGGCCGTCCAAAAGGCATTACAACAGCAATGATTCTGGTTTGAGCCTTGGAGCTTCCAAGGAGCCGCCCGCGTCTGATCGCCTACTCCTTGAGTTCTGGAAAGGTAGGTGACATTTGGCTTCGGTCTTGCACCAGGCCGCCAATCTCAGACGGGATGTTCTTCGCAACAGATCATCGGGGCCTGTCAGGATTGCGCCCGTTGAGACGGATGGGCATGGTGGAGCTACAATGATCTTGCCGGGCGAAACGGAAGCGGGCTCTGCGGGGACGCAACCATGCTGAGGGATAGCCTGGTGGTCGTATCGATGCCTTGAAAATCCCCGCCCGAAGGGTGGAATACCCACTAACGGAGAGCGCCCTCTTTCCATTTCAGGCTGAACCAACACAGAACCGCAGACCTCCACCGTGTCAAAAAGTAGGCTCCAAAGATTATTTCAGGAATTCGCAGAGGACAAAGCGAGCTGCAGGGGAGACACCTTACGGGATATGCGTAGTCATTTACGTGTCGTGCGTAAATCGCTGATTGCGGGGATCGTTATGCTTCCCACGGATTTACCACTGACACCTGCGCGTTCATGAAGTCGCCAACGTTTCGCGAAACGACGGTTAGATCGTGGTGGATCGCCGTGGCGGCTAGCAACCCGTCGATGGTAGATAGCGGTCTGCCCTTAGCTTTTGCATTCGCTGCGAGCAAGCCCCAGCGATTCGCGACACCCACGTCAATCGGAAGAATCCTTCCCGAGAAGCGCGCTAGCAATTCCACTTCGAGCCAGGTTTCAAGGCGGCTTCGCCGTCCACTCTGCGGCAGCGCCGCCAAGCCTTTCCTGATCTCACCGAGTGTTAGAACGCTGAGGTAAAGCAACGTCTCGTCGGCCGCCTCGATCCACGCGAGTACTCTCGGTTCCGGTTTAACGCGGACCAACTCGGAAATGCAATTCGTATCCACTAAGAAGCCGGTCATAGCTCGATGTCGCGTCCCTCATCCTGATCCCGGTCCAAGTTGAGTTCAAGACCTACAAGTGGTGATTCGCGAAAGAACTGCAAGAGACTCTTGGGCTGATGGGCTTTGCCAACGAGCTGTTCGTATTGCTCGTCGGAAATCATCACCACGCCCTCTTTGCCCTGCCGCGTGATGAGTTGCGGACCCTCGGAACGGGCGCGCCGAAACAGTTCGCTAAAGCGAGCCTTGGCGGTTTGGAGCTGCCAACTGGCACCCAGCGCGCCCTTCCGGTCCTTCCGCTGCTCTCTCCGGACCCTTGATTTAGGCATGCTCAAAGCTCCTGACCAGTCTGACTAGTGTATCATGAATCCGAAGCACGGGAAAAGCAAGACCAGCAGGGCCGTCAACAGGTGCTGAAGCAGGAGCCCATGTTCGCGACCAAGGCGCATCGGCACTGCCCAAAGGAGATGTACAAGAGACCAGAGGCGGATTCGGGCCGGTTTACTCTTCCAGGGAGACGAGCATGTGACGCAAGAATTTGCGGAGTCGGCTCGCGCTGCTCACCGACACAAGGCTATCGATGCTCTTCCGGAGGGATTTGGCGTCGCCATCCACGCCTTCGAAGAAATAGAACGCGCTAATCGGCAATTCAAGCGCCTCCGCAAGTGCCACGATAATTTTTGGGCGCGGATAAATCCGGCCTGTTTCGATATCGCTGATGTATTTATCAGTCTTGCCGATTCGCCTGCCTAATTGATACTGCTTCTGGTCCTTTGATTCCCGCAGCGCGGCGAGACGTTTTCCGAACAAGCGCTTTAGATCAGGAGTCATGCCGACTAAGCATCGGTCAGAACCCGCATCCGTGAGTCCGTGTTTACAAAGGAATTTATGTTTACAAGTCCGATTACAAGATATAGCATTCGGAATAGCCTCGCGTTGACGCGCCGAGCCTGTGTTTGTCAACGCGGTTTTTGCTTTTTGCTAACGATGATAGAAACGGGATTTCTCGGTACGTTGCATCAGCTCGGTGAGACTCACACGGTACGCTCTTGAAAAGCGAACAATCGTCCTGAGGGTTGGACTTTGCACACCACGTTCGATCGCGCTCAACTGTGTTCTGTCTATGCCGAACTTGACGTAAACGTCGAGTTGGGAAAGTCCCGCCTGCTCTCGAATCTCACGCAGAACGCTTCCCAAAGCCTTTTCAGCACCTGAGCTAGGTTGAATTTGCCGATCGTACGGCATGAGGAATTCAGTGTGGCGAAGATGATGGATATAAACCAACGGGGAAAACCCATCATTTCAAAAGCGGTAGAGTAAGAGTTTCGTAGAGCGTGTGGGGAGGGGATGGACAGTCTTGCTGCAGCCCGGTTTCTGTCGCTTCCGCTCCCCAAAGGAGAAGGTGGCACTACGCCTGCCTCCACGGGAAGGGAGCCCATCGCGTCAGGTGCCTCGGACGAATCCCTCATAGCGCGAGTGTGTGCCGGAGAATGTGAAGCACTCGCAGTTCTCTTTCAGCGCTATGCTCGAGTGACTCGAAGTGTGGCCTTCCGTATTCTGCGGAACAGCACAGAAGCGGAAGACCTGGTCCAGGACTTCTTCCTATTCATCCAGCGAAAGTGCTCGATCTTCGATAGCTCGAAGAGCACCGCGCGGTCGTGGATCATCCAGATGGCGTATCACCGGGCCATTGAGCGTCGCCGCTATCTGACCACGCGGCAATTCTACGCGAGCGAGGACGCACAGGCGCTGCGAAATGAGGTGGTCGGGGTACCGACCGATGAAAGCGATTATTCCGCTGAGGCCGTGTTTGGGCGTAATGGGTTTTCGGCGATCTATGACCGGAGTTTCACGGAAATCACTTCGTATTTTGGAATGCGGATTGCCGATCTCGGCCGCGACCGCGCTTTGATTGGAGTGCCGCGAACATACCTGGTGCCCGAGGAAGCGGAGGGCGGGGAGAATCAAACCGTATCGCTCCCCGTGGAACTAAGACCCGAGTTCCGTTTTGAAAAAACGAACTTGCTATCGAAGGTGGTCGAAAAGTGGCAGGAAATTCCGATTGGCCTGCTGCAGCATCTGGACTTGCGTAAATCGTTGTACGGTTATATTGGCCTGGAAGACCTGACCTTGTATCCGCTGATTCGCCCCGGGTCGCTCGTGCAGATCGATCCGAACCAGAGAAAAGTGACTTTGGCACAGTGGAGAACGGAATTCGAGCGGCCGATCTACTTTATCGAGGTCCGCAACGGATATCTATGCGGTTGGTGTGAGATCGAAAAGGGGCAATTGGTGGTGATTCCCCATCCACAGTCGCGCCAGTCGATCCGGCAGTTCGCGCATCCATCGCAGGCAGAGGTCGTCGGTCGCGTGACCGGCGTGGCGATGCGAATCGTGGAGGGAGCGGATGCCGAAGGCGGAGCGACGCTCCGCTAAGTCCGAGCGGGGCCCAACGCCGGCGTCGTCCTGCTGCTGCAAGCGCCCGTCAGGGAGCGGGAAATAGATGCTGCCTTTCAGCACCTTGTTAAGGATGGAGGTCTCTATCGTGCGATCGATGAAAATCGGAGATAGTACAGTCGCTTGAAGCGCCCGACAGTGAGTTTCTCTTGCCGTCCTTGCCGCTCGATTATGCTATTCGGATCGGTCAGCTATGTGGCCCTAGCCGCCGAAACGACGACGAAGACCATGAATCTTCAAAATAGGCCCCTACCCGGGTGTGAGGCGTTGCATACCTGCCTCTCACAATCAAGTCAGTACCAAATCCAGTGACTGCGCGATCCGATCGTGAATGTAATTCAATTCTTCCGCCGAAATCGCGTATGGAGGCAAAGTATAAACGACGTTGCCCAGAGGCCGCAGCAAAATGCCCGACTCGAGGAAGAACTCGTAAAGCCTGGGACGAAGCTTTGATGAATAGCCAGGATCGTCCGCATGCAGCTCAACTGCGGCCATCGTCCCGATCGACCGAACGTCTGCAACCGCAGGATGATTGCGGATGGCATCTAATCGCTCGCGATGAATCTTTGCGATCATGTTGATGCGCTCGAACACCGGCTCGCGCTCGAAAATACCCAGGCTCGCAACGCCAGCGGAAGCGGCGAGGGGATTTCCAGTATAGGAATGGCCGTGGTAGAACGTGCGACCTCGGTCCTCGCTGACGAACGCGTCGTGAATTGCTGGCGTGCAAACCGTGGCACCCATGGGGAGGATTCCACCCGTCAGCCCTTTCGATAGACACATCAAGTCCGGCATGACTCCGGCCAGCTGACACGCAAACATTTTTCCGCAGCGCCCGAAGCCGGTCAGAACCTCGTCTGCAATCAGCAGGACATCGTGCTCGTTGCACAGCCGTCGCACGCGCTGCAGGAATTCCACCGGATGTACGATCATTCCGCCCGCGCCCTGGAGCAGCGGCTCGACGATCACCGCAGCAATCTCGGCATGTTTTTCTTCGAGCAACCGTTCGAGTTTGTCCGCGCAATCGATCCGGCAGGTTGCGCGAGTCTCGCCCACAGGACACCGATAACAGTAAGCCGAATGCACGCGGTGGACCGGAAACAGAAAAGCCCTAAAAGGGCTGGTGAAATCGGACTCCGCTCCGACCGACATCGCACCTACCGTGTCGCCGTGATATGCATGATCGAGTGCAACAAGAGAACGCTTCTCGGGCCGCCCGAGGTTCTTCCAATACTGGATCGCCATCTTGAGCGCGGCTTCGACCGCCGTCGAGCCGTCATCGGAAAAGAAGATATGCACAAGATCCGCCGGCAAGACCTTTCCGAGGGCACCGCGCAGGTTTTCGATCGCATCGTGAGTGAATCCAGCCAGCAAGATATGATCGACTTTGGCGGCTTGTGCTGCGATTGCGGAGACGATTGCCGGATGACCGTGGCCGTGCAAGTTGACCCACCACGACGAAATACCGTCGATTAAGCTGCGTCCATCATCCGTGTAAAGATGAACTCCTTCCGCTCTGGTTATGCGAACCGGCGGCGGGTCCAGGGCCTCTTGGGTGAACGGGTGCCAGATCTGCAGGTCGCGGCTCATGCTCGGAAAACCTTGCAATCAAAGGTTCTCCGAAACACGCGGAGCAGTTGCCAGCGGTTGAGCGTCTTTAAGAGTGGAACAACGCCCACAGTCTGCACATCGCCGTACCGCTCTATCGCTTTCTGGTTTTCCGGGTTCGGCTGGCCCACCATGATCACGCCTCGAACATCTAGATGCGCGGCACGCAACGCAGCAAGCGACAGCAGTGTATGGTTGATCGTCCCTAGCGTGGTTCGGGAGACGAGTAGCACAGGGAGCTTGAGACGCCTCATCACGTCCGTCATAAAGTGGCGGTCATTGATGGGCACAAGCGCGCCGCCAGCGCCTTCGGTGATTAGATTCTCGCGCGCCGGAATTTGCGGTCTCCGGATTTGTTGCAAATCGATGTAAAGCCCGGCGCGCCGGGCAGCGAGGTGGGGCGAAACCGGCGGAGCGAACCGATAGGTTTCGGGCGCCGTTCGGTTCTCCGGCAACTGCGCCAACCGCATTACGGTTTCCCTGTCAGTGCCTTCGCGAGTGCCGGTTTGGATCGGCTTCCAATAGACCGCATTAATCGCGGCACAGAGTAACGCAGACACGACGGTTTTGCCCACGCCGGTGTCGGTTCCAGTAATGAAGAAACGATTAGGCATGCAGGGCGGGCGTCCCGCGCGGCTGTGATTTGCAAGCTGCCGCCGTCGCAGGGACAAGGCGGTGAATATCTTCCATGGTGATTCTGCTCGTCACAGAAATCCGGATTCGCGCGGTTCCCAGCGGCACCGTCGGCGGACGAATGGCCTTCAACCCAAACCCTTCCCGCTGCAGCTTGCTCGCGACATGGAGGGCCATTTCGTTGGTTCCGAGCAGCACGGGCACGATGTGCGTGCTGCTCATCCCGCAGTTGAGGCCGGCGCTTGCCAAACCCTCGCGTAAGGCGGACGCGACTTTGTGCAGCTGGGTTCTTTCGCCATCCGCTTCGCGCGCGAGGTTGAGAGCCGCGTGAATCTGGCCCGCCAGATACGGGGGCATCGCGGTGCTGAAAACGAAAGTCCTCGCGCGGTTGACCAGATACTCCTTCAGAGTGCTCCCACCACACACGAATGCGCCTGCGCTCGCCAATGCTTTCCCGCACGTGTGAACGATCGCGAGCATCTCGTGTTCGACTCCCAGCTCGGCGGTGATTCCCCGGCCTTGCGGACCGCACACTCCTGTTGCGTGTGCTTCGTCGACCACCAGCTCCGCGTCGTACCTGCGCGCCAAGTCGATCAGAGAGTTGATCGGCGCTATATCGCCCTCCATGCTGAACACACTCTCGGTGACAATTATCCGCACGCCTTCGCCACCCGCATGTTTGCGCAGAGCCTTTTCCAAGAAAGCGAGGTCGCAGTGCGGATAGATTACTTTCCCGGCGCGGGAGAGCCGAATCCCATCGATCAAGCTTGAGTGGTTCAGCGCATCCGAGAAGACGAGATCGCCAGGCCCCAAAACGGAACTGAGCAGGCCCACGTTCGCCGCGTATCCCGAGCCAAAATAAAGGGCGGCCTCCGTGCCCGCAAAGTCCGCGAACATTGACTCTAAGTCTACCCATTCTCGGGAGTTTCCCGAAAGCAGGCGCGAGCCTGTCGAACCAACGGCTGCGCCGCGCGACACGGCCTCGATCACGGCGCGTTTAAAGCGTACGTCTGTGGCGAGTCCGAGATAGTCGTTGGAACAGAGGTCGAGGCCGCCCGGAATATCGAGGCCCCGCAATCGCGATTGCTCGCGCAGGCAGTCAAGCTCTCTGGTCATGCGTTTGTGGAGTGAGCGCAATTTGATCTCAGGCATTCTGTATTGGGAACAATCGGGAACAGACACTGACAAATGTAGCGCAAAACCGCGCTTCTGGACCGGGGAAAATGTGAGACCTATCCAGCTGAGCTACGGGCGCGTGACAACCATTCTACCGCGAAATATTTTGGCCGTGGCGTAAGAAGAATTTATGTGCCGAGCGGGTTTGCACGCGACACTCCGCCCTTTGCGCTTTACATTCGGCGAGATGCCGCAGTAGCCTTCCTCCGCGATCGGACGGTCGTGCGGGTTCGCGGTGAGTACTTCCTACGGCCAATTGCCGGGTGCAGAGTGGCGCGAGTTGCGGCTTTAAGCGACGGCATTTTCGTCATAGCAATGACGCATTTGATTCTCGCGCTGCGTGTGTTTCGTTTTTCCTGGGAGGGTTCGTTGCCCGTGTTTGTGGAACTCAACCACGCGAGCACGCCTCGACCTTGGCGCCGTCCGTAATTTCGCTGCGGATCTAAAAGGGACTACACATGACAATGCCTCGAGGAGACCTTGCGTTTGATCTGTTCGTTGCGGAGCCGCGCGCACTCGCGTCGAATGCAGTTTTGATAAAGGGCAAGAGGGAAGCCGTCCTGGTAGATAGCTGTTTAATCCAAAGCGACGCGCAAAAGCTCGTCAAGATGATCCGCGCTTCGGGCAGGGAACTGACGTCTGTCCTGATCACCCACGCCCACCCCGATCACTACTTCGGCTTGGGCGACCTGCGCGAGGCTTTTCCAGCCGCCAAAATGTACGCCCGGAAAGAGGTCATCGACGGCATGCGCGAATTCCGCGCCAAGATCGTCCACTGGCAAGAAATGTATCGCGGCGAGCTTCCCGAGACGCTGCCGCTGCCTGAACCTCTCGAGGGTGACAGTCTCCAGCTCGAAGGACACGATATTGCCTTCCTGGACCTTTTTATGGTGGAGACGGTGTACGCCACTGCATTTTATCTTCCCGCGCAAAAGGCTCTAATCGCCGGCGATCTGGTCTATGCGCAGGCTCAGCATTACATGTCGGACGTAAACGATCCCGACACGTGGATCGAAGCGCTTGAGCAGGTACGCAAAGTAGGTCCGATTGAGAAGCTGTTTCCCGGCCACGGACCGGTGGGAGGGGCCGAGCTGCTCGATGCCAGCGTCCAGTGGATGCGCGACTATCAGGAAGTCGCAAAGCCGGGCGTGCGCTTCGTGGACATCGCGAAAGCGATGATGGCGCGCTACCCGAAGCACGCACTCGCAATTTTGTTGTGGGTTACGCGGGGACCGGGATTCGGCCTCTGCGGCGCAGCGGAAGCAGGACTGCCCGCAGGACTCCTCTGATTGGCTCGGCCACCGGAGGACGATCCGGCCCGGTAATACTTGCAATGCTGCGCGATTCTAGGGAAACTACGCGAAGAGCTTGGCGTCCTTGTGCAGGCAGCGATCATCACCAGCAGGCAAACGGCTTGATACGGGGCAATCATTTTGGGGGGGGCAGATGAAAAGCAAATCGAAGCAAACCAAGAAGTCCACCGACGGCGCGGCGATCGGTCGCCGCAGCTTCATGGGGACGCTCGCGGCAGCGGCGGGCACAAGCGCGGTGGCTGGCACTCTTTCTCCCTTTGGTGCGTCGGCGAAGGCGGAGACCGTTCATTTTGCCTCCGGCACCCCCGGGCTGGGTGGCGGCGGGCCGTTCCGCGCCGAAATCGACATTCGCGATTGCGACGTGGAAGGCGAGATTCCGACCAGCATTGACGGCGCGTTTTATCGCGTCGGACCGGATTGGCAGTATCCCCCGATGCAGGGCAACATTCCGTTTGACGGCGAGGGCCACGTCAGCATGTTCCGCATTTCAAATGGTCATGTGGATTTCAAGAGCCGCTATCCCCGTACGCAGCGCTTCAAGGCACAAGCCGCCGCTCGCAAGCGGTTGTTCGGCATGTATCGCAATCCTTTTACTGACGATCCCAGCGTGAAAAACGTCAGCCGCGGCACCGCGAACACGCACGTCGTGTATCACCACGGCCTCCTGTTCTCACTAAAAGAGGATAGCCCACCGGTGGCGATGAATCCGCTGACGCTCGAAACGGTCGACGACTACTACACCTTCGGGGGCGGCCTGCATAGCCTCACGCATACGGCTCATCCCAAGTTCGATAACGCCACCGGCGAGATGATTTCCTACGGCTACGAAGCCAAGGGAATGGCGACCGACGACATCTACGTCTTCTCCGCCAATGCGAAAGGAAAGATTACCTGGGAGACGTGGCTCAAGGTTCCCTACGTCGGAATGGTTCATGATTTCGCGGTTTCCCAAAAGTACATCGCGTTTCTAGTGATCCCAATGGCCACGAACGTCGAGCGCATGAAACAGGGCCAGGTCCACTTCGCCTGGGATTCCACTTTGCCCACCTGGTTCGGCGTTCTGGAGCGCGGCGGCGACGGGAAAGACGTTCGCTGGTTCAAGGGCCCAGAGCGCTGTGCCACCCATGTCATGGGAGCGTTTTCGGACGGCAACAAGATCTACGTCGATATGGACATGGCGCTCAAGAATCAGTTTCCGTTTTTTCCCAACCTTCACGGCGAGCCGTTTGATCCGAAGTCGGCCGCCGGAACGCTGCACCGCCTGTCGGTCGATCTGTCAGACAAGACGCCTCGCGACTACAACATGGAGGTGCTCTACCCTCAGTCGGGCGCTCTGCCGCGTCAGGACGACCGCTACCAAACGATTCCTTATCGCATCGGATTCATGCCGACTTCCGATCCGACCAAACCGCTGAATGCGAAGCTCGGCAACATGCCCTTCCGCCCGACCAACTCCTATACAAAGTTCGACCACGCTACCCGCACCACGTCGGAATTCTGGGTTGGCGACGATTCCGGCTTGCAGGAGTGTTGCTTCGTTCCTCGCAGCAAGGAAGCGGCCGAGGGCGATGGCTATCTTGTCGGTGTCGCAAACCGCCTTCTCGAAGGTGGTCGGGCCGATCTGATCATCGTGGACACGCAACATATGGAGGATGGTCCTATCGCGAAAGTCAGGCTGCCTTTCCGTACATACAGCCAGGTCCACGGTTGGTGGGTCCCGGCCTACGCTCTGCCTAAAGTCTGAACGATGGAGGCTTGGGGATCCAAGCGCCGCAGGCGCGGCAGAAGGTAGCCCAGCCGGTCAGCGCCGGGAAATCAAGCTCCGTTATTGCCTGCGCCACAGGTGCGATGCATTTCCTGTCCCCCCGCACGCAGCGAAACAGTTCCCGTTTGATTGCGTAATAACAGAAGCCAGCGTTAGTCTGGCCAATTCTCGGGACCGCCGAACACTCGAATGTCTCATGCGGCGACACATGTTTCTGACGCCTCTCAGCTTGAAAACCGCACCTGGTTTTCATCCGGAATGGCGCTCGTCTGGGCAATCGCCGTTGCCAAACTTATCTTTCACGTCTACTTCAATAATCGTTACGGATATTTTCGCGACGAATTTGATTACATCGCATGCGGCGATCATCTTGCCTGGGGTTACGTCGACCAACCGCCGCTGATCCCTTTTCTCATTCACATCAGTCGGGCCCTACTTGGTGATTCTCTCCGCAGCATTCGATTCATCCCGGCGCTGGCCTCTTCGCTGTTGGTCGTACAAACGGCTCTGATTGCTCGCGAGTTCGGCGGCCGCCGTTTTGCTCTGCTGCTGAGCGCCGTCACGGTCGTAATCGCGCCGCAGTACCTTTCAAACGGCAGCCTGCTCACAACAAACTGCCTCGAACCAAATGTGTGGATGGGCTGCGCGTACTTCGCAATTCTGTCGATCAAGCGCAACGACTCTCGCTATTGGCTGTGGTTTGGCGTAATCGCCGGCCTCGGTCTTGAAGAAAAATACACCATCGCGCTCTTCAGCTTAGGGGT
>Ga0209624_10003156_pt1 | contig 11815 bp, 12 predicted proteins | sample JacPinW_OM2H0_O1_FD_188565 | JGI IMG/M metagenome (GOLD analysis project Ga0209624, IMG submission 188565) | Forest soil microbial communities from Algoma, Ontario, Canada - Jack Pine, Ontario site 1_JW_OM2H0_O1 (SPAdes) (version 2) | ecosystem: Environmental > Terrestrial > Soil > Boreal... | reverse complement strand
CGTGTTCTCCGGAATGATCGGCGTTACGGTATTTGGCTTGCTCCTGACGCCACTCTTTTACGTCGTTGCACGCAAGGTCACACGGCGCAAGTTAGTCCACATCGAGAGTGCGACGCCTGTGCTGCTACAGCAAGCCGCCTCAAGCGACGGCGTGGCGTGAGGGAAGGCGGCTCGCCCGGGCTGGGCAGAACCGGGCACTGCCAATGGCATCTAGGACGTGACATGAACAAGCACATCGGTACAGTTCCCGCCCTGCTGCTGCTCGCAGCCTGTGCGGTCGGCCCAAACTATCACGCAGTCGAGCCTGCTCCGGCAGTCGTGCACAACGCCGCCGCTGCCGACTTCGTCGCTCAGGATCCCGAAGCCGCATGGTGGCAGGAGTTTGCAGACGTGGAGCTTGATAGCCTTGTGCGCCGGGCGCTCGCGGCAAATCTCGACCTGCGCATGGCGATTGACCGCGTACGCGCCGCACGCGCCGTCTTTGTCGAGCGCAACTATGATTACGCGCCGCATGCGACCCTGCAGGCCGGCTATGCCAAGAGCGTCGAGCAGGAGCCCGGCTTTGGCTTGAGCCGCATCACTGCTGAAAGCGATAGCCTCGGATTTGATGCCAGCTGGGAAATTGATCTCTTCGGCCACGTGCGCAGATCCGTAGAGGCCGCACGTGCCGACCTCGGCGCCGAGCGCGCCAGTCTTCGCGATGCCGAAGTGACAGTAGCAGCCGAGGTGGCGAGAAACTATTTCGAGCTTCGCGGCACCCAGAGACGCTTGGACGTTGCGCGCGCGAATCTCGCGAGCGAACAGCAGACTCTCGAGCTCACTAAGCTTTTGGACGAGACGGGTCGCGGGGCAGAGCTCGACGTGCAGCGCAGCCGCGCGCGCCTCGACGCTACTGAGGCTACAATCCCGCCGCTTGAGGCGGCCGAAAGCCAAAGTGCCTATCGACTTGCCGTACTTTTGGGTGAACGTCCCGGAATGCTGGATGAGGAGCTCAAGGCGCAACCGGTGCAAACTTATGCAAAGGCGCTGCCCATCGGCGATACGACTCAACTGCTGAGCCGCCGACCGGACGTGCGGATCGCAGAACGCCAGCTCGCGAGTGCCACGGCGCGGGTGGGCATTGCGACCGCTGACCTCTTTCCACGAGTGAACGTTACGGGGTTCGTTGGCTTCCTGTCCGGGGACGTCGGTCGGCTGTTTAACACGACGCTGCCCAACGACGCGCGCGCCTGGTCGGTCGCGCCGACTGTGACTTGGGCGGCGTTTGACCTTGGATCCGTGCGCGCGCGCCTGCGCGCCAGCGAAGCACAGTCCGATGTCGCCGCCGCGAACTACGAAAAAGTGGTGCTAATGGCACTCGAGGACACAGAGAACAGCTTTCGCGCCTACAGCAAGCGCCAGGCGCAACTCAAGAGCTTGAGCGCGCAGGCGCAAGCTTCTCGCCGCGCCGCGGAACTTGCCGACATCCAATACCGCGAAGGCGTAGCGGACTTCCTGGTGCTGCTCGATGCGCAGCGTACTCAGCTCGATGCGGAGGACGCGGTCGCGCAAGCCGAGACCGGAGTCAACGTAGCGGTGGTCGCCATCTACAAAGCACTGGGCGGAGTCGCCCAACCGACCGGTGATGAGCGACTGGCGAGCCTCGCGCATTGAGCGGTGGAATTTGGGAGCTGCCATTTAGAGGGGAACGCGCCTTTTCCTCGAAACTAGCGGGAACTGTGATGTCAAGAGTCAGATGTAAATGGGCTAATTCTCATCCTTTGCTTATCGCCTATCACGACAAAGAGTGGGGTGTACCGGTGCATGATGATCGCCTACTTTTTGAGATGCTGAACCTTGAAGGCGCACAAGCAGGTCTGAGCTGGCTCACGATTCTCAAGAAACGTGCTGGTTACCGCAAGGCCTTTGATAATTTCAATGCCAGAGCAATCCGAAGATACACCGCCCCGAAACTGGCCTCTCTTCTAAAGAACGAGAACATCGTCCGTAATCGCCTTAAGGTCAAAGCCGTGGTTGACAACGCAACGGCGTTCCTCGAGGTTCAACGCGAGTTTGGAAGCTTTGATGAGTATATTTGGAAGCTCGTAGCCGGAAGTCCTTTGATTGGGGCCAAGAGAAAATCCGCGCTCACCATCAGCGCAGTCATGAGTGCGGAACTAAAAAAGCGAGGCTTCAAATTTGTGGGCCCTACGATTTGCTATTCTTTCATGCAAGCCGTTGGCATGGTGAATGATCATTCGCCTTATTGCTTCCGCGCAAAAATGATCTAGGCATCGAGGCGATCGACCGCAGGATCAGTTAGCGCTCTTGCCGCCGTCGACGTTGAGGATATGGCCGGTGATAAATGAAACTTCGTCCGAGGCTGCCGCCGCGGTCATCAATTTGCCGATCCGAGAAGCTCGAGTTGCGTCAGCATCCTCGCCAGCTTGAGTGAGTGAAGCGAGGCCAAATTCAAGCACTAATTTTATGCGCAGCGTTCGGCCCGCCGGTCTCCCGGGCCCGGCGCGCCTCGTAGGCCTTGAGGTGCGAAAAAGCAATTCGGAGCAACAGCGTTCGCTCGGGCTCCTCCTGACCTGCACGTTGGAGCAGATCGCCGACGATGTGATCGGCTTCGATCGGGGCGCCGCGCTCGATGTCGCGCAGCATCGAGGCCGTCAGCGGCGATCCTGCCGCGGTGAATATCCGGCGGTTTTGATCGACGAAAGCCTCGCGTGGCGGGAATCCCTGGCGGGCGGCTATAGCGGCACACTCTTCGAGAAGTGTCGACCCAAACTCTGCGGCTCCCGCTTCGACAATGTCGCCCATAGTGGCTCGCATCAGACACGTGATCCCCGCCGCCGCCGCGATGAAGACCCACTTCTCCCACATCCCCTGGAGGATCGTGTTGGTCGGTCGGCCGTCAAATTTGGCTCGGCCGAACGCGGTCGCGATAGTCTGTACGCGCTCAGATCCGGCGCCGTTTCGCTCTCCGAACAGCAGCGTATGGGCGTCGTTGAGGTGGACCACCCCGCCGTTGGCGTCGAGCGTGGCAGAGATCACACACTCGCCGCCCAGCACGTGCTTCGCCCCAAACCGGCCATCAAGCACCTCGAGATGCCGCATCCCGTTGAGCAGCGGCAGGATCGCAGTTTCAGGACCGACGGCCGGCCCAAAGGAATCCATGGCGCCCGTGAGGTCATACGCCTTGCAGCTCAGCAGCACAACGTCGAAGGGCTCGCGTAACTCCTCAGCCAGCACACATGCTGGCGCCCGCAACATCGCATTGCCGAAACGGCTTTGGATCGTGAGCCCGGTGCGCGCCAGTTCCGCGGCGCGCCTCGGACGCACGAGAAAAGTCACAGCGGCCCCCGCTTCGAGCAGCCGACCTCCGAAGTAGCCGCCGATCGCGCCAGCACCAACGATCAGAAAGCGCAGGGGCATTGCGAAATCACCCTTGAACAAGAAGCATCACCAGAACCTATCGCGCCTCAGCACTTTTCGGTGACGAGTACGCCTCATCGATCCGAGACAGGCCTCGCCCATGGAAGCACCCCGACGGCCTAGTCTAATCCTTCGCCGGCGCGCGCCGTAAACAAAGCTGCGCACGCGGGGCTGGCCCGCCTCGACCTCGTCTCGAACGTGAGGTCAGGGTCCACTATTGAAGAGGCTTGCCTGTCCCGCCGCCTTCCTCTGGGCGCAGGAATTCGGGGACGTAGGCTGGCCCCTCCAATTTTTTAGGTTCTCCCCGTAATTCTCTCTCCAGTTGTTTGACGCGCTCGCGCGCGCGGCGCAACTCATTGAGCTTCTGCCGCTTGCTCACTATCTGAGCTAGCTGATCGTCGCTCATGGCAACAGCGAAGTATTCAAGCCTGGACTATTGGCGGCGATGGACCGATCGAGACTGAGGGACGGATCGATTGCAATTTGATCCGCTTCAGGAGTTCCAAATAATCGCGAATTGACTCGAACCGTCAGCGTCGCAAAGTCCTGACCGTGGTTCGGAAGCTGGATGCCGGCGTTCGACCAGTGCCGCATCGTGACCTCACCAATCACGCGGCTGCCAGGCAAGCGAAAGCGCAATCCTAGCTGAGAGGCAAAGTCCCATCGCGTGGCACTCAAAACATCCGACTCAGTTCTTGCTGCCAACCCGAACCCAAAGTATCCCTGCACCGGTCCGCGGTCGAATAGTCGCCACCGGCGAGACAAGGATGCTCCCCAGTAAGGATTAGCCATATGCCGCGCTTCGCGCATCCCAGACAGAGAGAGCAACTGTTGATTCGTAAAGCGGAATCCTCCGAATTCGTAGCGGTTGTCGCTCCAGGTCACGGACACTGGCAGGACCAAGCTTCCGGTAGTGGCCCAGTAGTGGTATGTCTCACCCAGCCCGATCTGAACTTCACAACTTTCACAGACCGATTGCGCCTCTACCGGCGGAGGCGCGTAAGCCGCGGACCCGACAAGACACAGAAAGCCGATCTTGATGAGGAGCACAGCGCGGGTGAGGGGTCCGCATGACACTCGGGCCGACCAACGATGGCCGTATAGATCGCCTAAATTGTTTGCGATCCAGCTCCATCGGCTACTGCGCATGCCTGCAACTCTTGATCCGTGGTTAGCGCAGGCTAGAAGCGCATCATCTAACGCGGAAGCCTATTTGAGTCGATGGAATATATCGTCGGAACCGATTGTCAGATGACACGCTCTTTGGGCACTTCGAAGATCCGATACTGCTGAGCTGATAACTGAATCTCGATTGACATGCACTTCGCGCGGCTCTCCTGCGCGAACGCCGCCCCGAACCTGGGAGACCTAAGCGACAGCCAATTGATATCTGCTTTTCAGCTACGTCATATCCAGAGATATAGGCTAGTAAGTTAGATGACCTAATCCTATTCTGTTTTTCAAGTTGGCAGTCACCCCTTTGGAGGGCTTATGACGCCGCGCCGTTCGCCTCAGAAGATACTTCGTGCACCGCAGTCCTTTGATGCATGCAGGAGCGGAGCGGCCAATTCGCAGTTCCAATGTGCTAGAGGCCCGGGCGAAAAAAGATGGTGCATTCGCAGCCTAATCGTGGTGAATCTCATTCTGCTCAGCGCATGCGCACACCATGCTTTGGGTTGCGCATTCGGCCGCTATTACGACGACTGTCGACCCGGTACCACTGCGTACGAAGAACACAACGCGCGAGCTATTGCCACCGAGATATATGACGACGCCGTGTGCAAGGGCGAAGGTCTGCCATCCGGATCGCCTGCATATGCCGAGTGCCAAGTGAATCTCGCGAATGAGCTCGACCCGGACACGCGGGCTGCTTTGAGCGCAATGTCAAAGCTGCGAGGCGACCAACTCCAGTTTGGGCATCCAGCGGAGGACTCGGTACCGTGATCGAGTCGCTGAATGTGCGCACAAGCCTGTCAACACCTAGCCGCCCCAATGCCTACTCGCTTCACAGTCGAGACGGTGAACGGTGGTAGCGTGCGGATCATCGATCTTGTTTCCGCCTTAAGCATCTGTGACAGATGCGGTAATTGTTCCCGACGTCGACTTCCAACGACAATGCTGCTCGTTGGTCTCCTTTGCCTGATCGGCATCCAGGGGTGCGCTGGCTTCGTACCGATCCAATCGAGGCCGCCCCTTGATCGGCAAGCGCTGACGGACGTACGCGGCACAATCCGCACGCTCGATGCTGAACGGCGATTTTCCGAGCTGCCTGCCGCAAGTGTGGCAGCACGGGTTCGCACAATGCACCCGGGAGACACCCTCAACATTCTCGCGCTCTCTGGCGGCGGCTCCGCCGGTGCGTTTGGCGCCGGTGCTGTGGCCGGTCTCACGCGCTCTGGGTCACGACCGGACTTCACGGTCGTAACGGGAGTCAGCGCAGGCGCGCTGATCGCTCCTTACGCGTTTCTTGGCCCCACGTGGGACTCGCGCCTTGTCGATGCATTCACCAATGGAGCTGCGGAGAACCTCCTGCAGCCCCGAGGGCTAGGTGTCATTTTCAGCTCAAGCTTGTATAGCGGTACGCCGCTGAAGCAGCTCGTTGACGCGAACGTCAGCGACACCATGATTCAAGCCGTTGCGCGCGAGGCAGATAAAGGGCGCCTGCTGCTGGTAGCGACGACCGACGTCGCTACGGGAGATCCGGTCGTATGGGACCTCGGCGCAATTGCTCGGAACGGCGGCATATCTGCAAGAACTCTATTTCGTGACGTCCTAGTGGCTTCCGCCAGCGTGCCGGGCATGTTCCCACCCGTTATCATTCGTGTCCCGAGGGATAGCGCGTCCCACGATGAGGCGCACGTTGACGGATCCGTCACGTTGCCATTTTTCGTTCCGCCGGCATTCGCACGGACGCCGCCCGAGGCACTCGACGGCTCACACCGCACGTCCATCTACATCATCGTCGACCGTCCGCTGGGCGAGCCGGCACAGCCGACGCGACTGACGACGCACGCAATACTATCGCGGAGCATTCATGCTGGATTAGACCAGATGTTGCTCACGACGCTTGAACTGACGGCGGCGACCGCTCAGCTGCAGGGGGCAACGCTACAGTATTCGGCTGTTCCAGATGCCTACCCGCTTCTGGATGCCTACGATTTCCGAGCAGAAACGATGCGCCCACTTTTCCGCTATGCCTACGAATGTGCGGAAGCGGGCCGGCTCTGGACGGCGTTTCAGCACGCCGATGACGATAGCGGCACGGCGCGTAGCGCGGCGGAGACGCAGAAAATCCCCTGTCCTGCCGATGACGCGATCATCAGGTATTTCGCCTCACGTTGAATAATCCGGTCTGCGGGCGCTTTGTCATTGGAACCCGGAGTTCCGCGAGCGGCGCACTTTCCATCCTCTCCACCCACACAAATGGCTCGGCGTCGCTGGCGCTTGGTAGTCGAGGCCGCCGAGCGACTTCTTTGTTGAATCCCTATTGAGGCGAGTGATCATCCAATGCTCCAAAAAGCGTAGCGGGCTACACGAGCCCGCTACGCCGAATCGAGAGACCCCAGCGCGGGGGGTGGCGCGAGACAGGCCTCAAGGCACACGAGCGGATCTCATGTGCAGCCCCAGATTCTCAGATTGCGCGACGTCTTTCTTGTTCAAACTTGCTGAGCTGTTGCAAGCCTGCATCCGAATGCGTCGACGACGTAATCGGTAAGGATCTGATTTGCGCGCGGACATTAGTGTGATTGCCGTGCGCTCTAGATCTCCAATGTCGAGAGCGATGTTGAGCTGCAGCAGCGCAATAGGCGACTGCAATCTAGGTGATGCCCATGAATCGGCCGACGGTGGAGGCGCGCCAGCGTTTATCTCAGCTGCGAAGCCAGTCGTGAAGCAATTTGAGCACATATCGTACGGGGCGATACTTGGTATCTAGAGATATAGGCTAACAAGGCGGACATGGCTCTTGTAATTTATGTACAGCACTAGGCACGTTTCTGAACCCCAACGAACTCCGCGGTGTGCGGATGCGCAATGAGAAGAGCCGACTCGAACAAATGGGTGCGCATGAAGGCTGATGCCGGAGCCTCTTACGACCCCTTGCTAACGGCGACGCCTGAAGTGCTCGAAGCACCCGGGCACGAGTTGGCCGGCGACCGGAAACCGGCGCGCGACTACCATCGTCACGGAGGCGCACCGCTCCATGTGCGCGGGGGCCTCGCGCCGTGGCAGATCCGCCGCGTTACGAGCTACATTGAGGCTAACCTGCATGCAAAGATAACGATTGACGATCTTGCCAGCCTCGCGCGTATCAGCGTCTCCCATTTCGCGCATACGTTCAAGCGCAGCTTCGGTCAATCCCCGCATAAATACGTACTGCGCCGACGCACCGAGCGCGCGCAAGGGCTGATGCTCGCAAGCGAGGCGTCTCTTGGCCAAATCGCATTGGAATGTGGCCTTGCAGATCAGTCTCACTTCACGAGGCTCTTCCAGAGATTCGTTGGAGAGAGTCCCGGTGCGTGGCGGCGCTCCCGGGGTGTCAGCCGCCCCGATTGAGCGCACGCTGGGCACCCGCGATGGCGCCACGATCGAGATGGCACAGGACAAGGGCGAGGAGAATCTCTTTCTCTTTCGCCTCACAGCGCAGCAGGAGGTATCTGGCGGGTGGTACAACCCGCACTGGCACTATGAGTACGAACCGGAGGCCCGGGCCGCATTGGACCTGATGCGTTTGGAGCAATTGAGCCGCAGTGAACTCGGAATTTTTGGGCGGCTATTGGGCACGTTGTTGACGCAATCTTTACGTGACAATCAACATGTCGTGAACGAAGCTCACGCCCGGCGCCATCCACGCCGCTTCTTCAGCGCGTTCCCGAGCGTACCAAGACCCTACTGCGCCCTCGAGTGTTACCAACCCGTCCACGACACTCACGCGGATAAACCGAGCGTCAAGATCGGCGCTGCGATTGAGCGCGCGCTCGATGGCAGCTTTTAAGCCCGTCGTTTGCGGATGCGTCCGGAGCGTAATTTCGTTTGATACTCCGGCGACGCCCGTCAGGTTCCTGACTATCGTTTCGGCGGCGATTCGCTGGAAATGCCAGTCGAGCTGACCCGATAGCGTGACCCATCGGCTTTGAACGCCCACCTGCACTTGACCGTTGGGGACGAGCGCAGCCCAGGAGATCGAAGCACGCGCACGCATAGCGATCTCCTCATCCGCACCTGACGGTCCGTCGGCGACTCTCACTTCAAGGCTTTCAACGACTGCGCCACGAACGCCGACGACACGCTTCACCGCTTGCTCTGCCGCAACCTTTTGCGCGTACGTACTAACGTAGCCGGATAAGTGGACATTACCCCGATCGGCTGTGACGGTGATCTGGGCGGAGGGAATATGCGGCTGCCAGTTGAGCTCATCGAGTACGTCCTGTCGCAGCTTCGAATCATCCATTGTCATTACTCCTGCAGTTTCCAGAGAGACGAAGTGGTTGAACCTTTACTCGCCGCCCCGGCGCAGATGATATGCAAACAGTAGTACGCGGAGATCTGTCTGGGTAGCTCATGTTTTTCGATACGTGTGATCGTTCGCGCAGATTCATGCGGGATTCCATCCGGTCCTGGGATGCGTGGCGGTTCAAGTGGATCGCTCAGCTCATCTCCTCAATCATTCATCGCGTATTCAATGGGCGTGAAGGCCGCAGTGTTTCTCGGCGCGATCGCAGCCACCGTGTGGGTCGTTTGCCGTTGCAGCTCCAGTGCGTCTTCTTGTTTGAGGTGGTCGATGAGCCACCGCCCTGCCGGTCCTGGCGGGCTGTCGGTCCGGTAGATCGCCGACATTGCTACGATGTGGCCCTCGGGCGGAGCTTCCTCGGCGAAGATCTGAATGAGCTCGCCGTTTGCGAGATCCGCCTCGACTACGTGCTGCGGCATGAAGCCGAACCCGAACCCTGCGCGCAAGAAGGCAAGCTTGGCTCCGAGATGGGCCAAGAGCCATGTTCTCGGTGACAGTAGCCCCAGTTCGCGGACATGCTGCATATCTGAGCGATCGGTGTGCACGAGCTGGAGGTGCTCAGCTAGTAGACGGGTCGGGATTGGAGCGTCGTGGATTGCCAGTGGGTGCTGTGGCGAAACGACCATGGCTAGCCTGAGTGTCAGGAGCCGTTCACTAGTAAGCAGCGGTGGAGCGGGAGACAAGGACGCCATAATGCCGACGGGAGAGCGCCGGTCGAGCACCTGCCGGACCACGGCGCACCGCCCCTCCATATAGAGCTTCAATGCGGTGGCGGGGAACTTCTCTTGGAAGGCGGTTACGGCATAGGTGATCGGCGCGATCGGAAACATGACGTCGGCGACCACGCCGAGTTCCGGTTCAAGCCCCCTGGCCAAGCCCTTCGCGCGCGCCTTGAAGCGGTCTATGTCGCCCGCTACCTCGCGGGCATCGGCAAGAAGCGCGCGACCTTGATCCGTGAGCGACGGGCGGCGAGCGCTGCGATCGAAGAGCTTCACGCCAAGTTGCCCTTCCAGGTTCGCCAGCGTCTGGCTGACGACGGACTGGGCACGCTTCAAGCGGCGTCCGGCCGCCGTAAAGCTGCCCTCGTCGACGGCCGCGATAAAGGTACGCAGTTGATCCAGTGAAACGCCATCTAACATGGGACTGCTCCAGGTAAAAAGAAGCCGATAGCAAGCGCGCGAAACGGCTCGAACCCGATGCCAGAGTTACGACCTGTGATGACTGTGGTTCGGCTTGACAAATGGAGTCCTATCACATCGTCCGCGGTCGGACGGCGGTCGAAAGGGATTGATGTGCACATGTATACGATCGTATACTTGCTGCGAATCAAAGTCTACAGGCGTATACATGACGGAAAAGCCAAGATCTTCCAACCACCAGACTAGGCGGCCGCGAAACGCCGTGGCCACTCGCGACGCAATTTTACAGTCGGCCTTGGCCGCGTTTGCGCACCAGGGCTACGACGGCGTAGGAGTTCGGGAAATCGCTCAGACTGCTGGCGTTACCGCCGTTCTTGTCAATAGGTATTTTGGCTCGAAAGAGCGACTTTTCGCTGCCGCTGTCGAGGCTATGTTTGCGGCTAGCAGCTTGTTCGGGGGCGATGCCTCAACGCTGGCGCAGCGTTTGGCTGCGCTGGTCGTGACCAAATGCGGCAAGGACGCGCACCCGAGCGATCCGTTGCTTCTGCTGCTGCGTTCCGCCCCGAATCCTCGCGCAGCAGAAATATTGCGGGATAATATCGCTCGCCATTGCGAGCGACCGCTAAAATCCTTCATGCGCGGTCGAAAAAGGGCCGAGCGAGCCGCGATCGTTCTTGCCCTAATCGTGGGGTTACAGCTCTTTCACAAGGTCATCGGCAACAAAGCACTAGCCGAGGCAAACTGCACCAGCCTTTCCGGGGATCTTCAGTTAATGCTTGAACGACTGATCGACACTTCGGCTTGTCTTGAGTCGCCGCTTCGAAGACGCCACGCCGAAGAGCCCAATCACTAGAGCAGCCGCGTCGTTGGGGTCTTGGCGTCTTACCGCGTGCTACGTCTTGACCATCGCAATCAACCGAACGTAAATGCGTACGCATGTACGCCATCATCAAGGAACTCGATCGTAAACGTCCGCTCACCAATATCGCCCGATTGTCGGATGAGTTGGTACAGCCGTTGTTCGCGGACGACGCCAGTACCTTCAAAATCGGTATCGACACCGTGATTTTCGCCGGGGGCCACTCCGTCCAGCGTCACGCGAAAGCGCACTGGCTTGCCGGCGGCGCCCGGGCCTAAAACGAGATGCAAATCGCGAGCGTGAAACCTGAAAAAGATCTTGCCGTCTGCACCTTCTAGCACGGCCCTTTCCTTATCGACGGTCCAGTTGCCGTCGAGACCCCATTGATTGAGGCTGGGTTTGGCCGGTGCCGAGTACACCTGAGATCGGTCTGGCGCGATCCCTGGACTTGATGCGAAGCGCTGGGCGCGCTCGTATCCGATGTATGTTTCAGGTGAGCGCATGTCGGCAGCATCCGGCGCAACCTGAACGCCTGTTGCTGAGATCGGCGATTCCACATGGCGTAAGTCCTTGGCCCCGGCTTCGCTGAGCAACTGTCGAATGACGGCCTCGGACCGATCATATTCGCCTTCGCCGAAGTGATGCGCCCGGATACGTCCCTCGGCATCAATGAAGTAATGCGCGGGCCAATACTGGTTATTAAATCCGCGCCAGATCGAATAGTCGTTGTCGAGCGCAACGGGATATGTGATTCCCAAGTCCTGCACGGCGCGGCGCACGTTATCCAAGTTCTTTTCGAAGGCAAACTCCGGAGCATGCACGCCTATGACGACGAGGCCGTTCCCTTTGTACTTGTCGTACCAGGCTTGCATATAAGGCAGAGAGCGC
>Ga0209624_10003154_pt1 | contig 11818 bp, 12 predicted proteins | sample JacPinW_OM2H0_O1_FD_188565 | JGI IMG/M metagenome (GOLD analysis project Ga0209624, IMG submission 188565) | Forest soil microbial communities from Algoma, Ontario, Canada - Jack Pine, Ontario site 1_JW_OM2H0_O1 (SPAdes) (version 2) | ecosystem: Environmental > Terrestrial > Soil > Boreal... | reverse complement strand
TTCCCGCGCTGCGAGTGAGTTCGTATGACGACGGGCACTTTGCTGCGGAAGCTGTGACGGCGGGCGGAATTCCGATTGTGGAAATTACGATGACGGTGCCGGGAGCGCTGGAGCTGATTACGCATCTCGCGAAGCGTCATCCGAAGATGACTGTGGGCGCGGGGACGGTGCTGGATGTTGAGAAGGCGCGGGTTTGCATTGATGCGGGCGCGAGTTTTCTGACGAGTCCTTCGTTGAATTTGAAAATTATTGAACTTGCGGCGAAGGAAGAGATTGCGATTTTGCCGGGCGCGTTGACGCCCACGGAGATTGTGACGGCGTGGCAGGCTGGCGCGGACTTTGTGAAGGTATTTCCGTGCGCGTTGCACGGCGGAGATAGCTACATCAGAGCGCTGAAGGCTCCGCTGCCGGATGTTCTGCTGATTGCGGCGGGCGGGGTGAATCAGCAAACGGCGGGAAATTTTATTCTGGCGGGTGCGACGGCAATCGGAGTGGGCGCTGAGTTGGTGCCGCCCGAAGCAATCGTGCGGCGGCAAGGGGACAGGATCAAGGAATTGGCGCAGCGTTTTGTGGGATTTGTGAAGGATGCGCGGAACCGGCTGGCCGGGCAAGCGTGATTTTTTCGGTAGGCGAAATAGTTGGAGAGGAGTAGCGGACAAAGATGTCACATTTATCCCGAGAGAAATTGGATTTGGTAATTCGGACGAAGAAAGTGATTGGGCAATTGGAGAGCGTGCTGCGCGGACTGAATGAGGATGAGCAATGCGCGGATGTGTTGCAGCGGCTTGCGGCGGCACGCGGGTCGATCAATAGTTTGATGGGTGAGTTGATGGAGGATCACATTCGGAATCACATGCCGAAAAACTCAAAGATTGCGCAGGAAGCGGCGGAGGATGTGATTGAAATTGTTCGGACGTATTTGAAGTGAGGAGATGATTTAGGAAAAGCCACCGCCAGGAATGGCGGCGCCGCATTAATTGTTAGTGTCCACTTACGTTTAGGTGCTGCGGAAGATTTAACTTTCTTGACTTTAAGGCGTGTGGGGCGCAGGATTTTAACGGGGACGGGGTGTTCGCCCGGGACAACTTCGTCTATTTCATTTAATTGGATTTGGCCCTAAGTGGTTCCTCAGGAGGCGTGTTATGCGTAACAAGATTTCCTTCCGACTCGCGATACTTTCATCGGCAATTATAGCGATTGCGATTGTGGCGACGTTTCCGATGGCGCATGCGGATGTGGTGAGCCACGCGCGAATTGTGCGGCTGAGTTTTGTGGAAGGGGATGTGGCGTATCAGACTCCGGGATCACCATGGCAGCGAGCGATGATGAATCTTCCTTTGCAGCAGGGATTTTCGGTGCGGACCGACACGGGATACGCGGAAGTGGAATTTGAGTCGGGATTGCTGGTGGAACTAGCAGGAAACACGCAACTGGAATTTACGCAATTGAGTTTGATCGACGGACACAAAGTGACGTCGCTGAAGTTGGATCAGGGGACGATGATTGCGACGGCGAGTTTGCAGAAGGGCGACGACGTTTCGATCTCGTCGGGAAATGGCGATGTTACGGTTCCGCGCAGCGGACGATTCCGAATTGATTCGTCGCAATCGCAGAATTGGGTGACGGTCTTCCACGGCAAAGTGGAAGTAGCGAACGGCGGAAACAATACCGAAGTGGAAAACGGAAAAACTTTGCGTTTTGGTTCGGTGGGTGGCGAAGCGGATCAACCGAGCGTGGACCGCAGTCCGAGAACGGACGCGTTTGACAAGTGGGCTTCGGACCGCGAGCAAGCGCAGGACAACGCGCAAGAAGGCGCGGGAGAATTTTTGAGGCAGAGGGACTATCAGTTCAGCACGGCGGATCTTTATAACTACGGAATGTGGTCAGACATTTCCGGATACGGAATGGGATGGCAGCCTTACGGAATGGGCGCGAACTGGATGCCATTCAGCAACGGCATGTGGATGTTTGGCGATATGGGCGCGGACTGGATGTGGGCGAGCGCGGAACCGTGGGGCTGGCTGCCGTATCACTTCGGCGGATGGGTTTATCTTGACGGCGAAGGATGGTTCTGGATTCCGCAGAACCTGGGATATTTTCAGGGCGGGAACGCGACGTTTGTGACGGTGGGAAATCAAGTGGGGTGGACACCGACGGCGCCGACGCCTGTGAATCCGAAAAAAGTTAGAATTGCGCCGATTACGCCGACGAATCCTGTGCGAGTTGTGTTTGCGGGCGGTGGATCGAAAGGTGTGATTGTTGCGGGGCCGCGCGGAGTGGTGCCGGGGACGAGTCCGGTGAAAATTGCTTCGGGGCCAGCGTCAACATTTGTGCAAACGAGTGCGCCGAGTGTGGCGACGCTTGGCGCGTCTGGAGTAATTGTGACATCACGCGGGTCGCAACGGCCGATCAGCACGTTGGCGTATTCTGCGCGGGGAACTTCTACCGGAGTCGGCGCGCCGAAGAGCGGAGTGCCGGGAAATTTGGGAGCGGCTAACAGTTTGAATGCGCCGAGTTTGGGACGTCCGACGGCGATGGCTCCGCATTCTTCGCCGGCGCCTGTGATGCGGGCGCCAAGCACGTTCGTGCTTGCCGGTTCGGGCTCACGGAGTTCGGGAGTTACACCAATTATTTCGAGCGCATATAACGGCGGTTCACATTCGTCGGGCGGCGCGTCTGCGCCGGGAGCGACGAGCGCAACGAGCGCTGCGAATGGTGCGAGCAGCGGCACGAACGGCGGCACGATGGGGCACGCGACGGGAACTGCTCCGGCGGGCGGAACTGCGCCAGCGGGAACGACTTCGACTACGACCGCGCCAGCTGGGAAACATTAGCCGGAAGAAAAAGATTTAAGAAGCCCAGACGCGGGCCCGAACATTCGGTACGGCGTCTGGACCCTACCTTTGAATTTTCCTCGGTGCCGATTGACGCGGCATCATCATCTGGAGTTCAATTCCTAAATGGCCACGAATACTGTTGCGCGGAAAAATACCGCCGTTGCTGTGCGTTTGCGCGGCGTGGAGTTGCTGAATAATCCGGCGCTGAATAAAGGGACTGCGTTCGACGAGGCGGAGCGCGAGGCGTTTGGTCTGCACGGACTTTTGCCGCCGATTGTGGAGTTGCTGGATGCGCAATGCGCGCGCGCATACGAAGCATTTCTGTTGAAGGACAGTGACTTGGAGCGGCATATTTATTTGCGTCAGCTTCAGGACACGAATGAAGTGCTTTTTTACCGGTTGCTGCTGGAGCACGTGGAAGAAATGCTGCCGATTGTTTACACGCCGGTGGTGGCCCTGGGCTGCGAGCAGTTCAGTCATATTTACCGGCGTCCGCGCGGACTTTTTATTTCTTATCCACTGCGCGAAGTGATTCCACAATTGCTTCGCAATCATCCGAATACCAAAGTGGATGTGATTGTGGTGACGGATGGCGAACGAATTCTTGGAATCGGCGATCAGGGAGTGGGCGGGCTGGGAATTCCGATTGGGAAACTTTCTTTGTACTCGCTGATTGGTGGGATTCATCCTGCGCGAACTTTACCGATTGTGCTGGACTGCGGCACGAATAACGAGGAACGGCTGAACGATCCGGAATATCTGGGCTGGCGGCACGAGCGAATCACCGGAGCGGATTATTACGATTTTGTGGAACTGTTTGTACGCGCGGTGAAACAAGTTTTGCCGAACACGCTTTTGCAGTGGGAGGATTTCGCGGGAATTCATGCGCGTCCAATCCTGGATCGCTATCGCGATCAACTGCTGACCTTCAACGACGATATTCAAGGAACGGCGGCTGTTGCGTTGGGTGCGATGCTTTCTGCGGTGCGCGTGGCGGGATCTTCGTTGCGCGAACAGGAAATTGTTTTTTTCGGAGCGGGCGCGGCGAGTATTGGAGTGGCGGATTATTTGCGCGCGGCATTGGTAGGCGAAGGACTTTCGGAGGAAGAGGCGCGCCGGCGAATTTGGATGGTGAACCGCGGCGGGCTTTTGCACGACGGGCGCGCGGAATTGACGGCGGAACAGCGCGTTTATGCGCAGCCGCTTGCACGAGTAGCTGCGTGGCCACGGAGTGGCGGAGATGCGATCGGTCTTTACGATGTAATTAAAAATATTCGCGCGACGGTGCTAATTGGACTTTCGACTGTGACGGCTGCGTTTACTGAGCAGATTGTGCGCGAGATGGCAGGCAAAGTTGAGCGGCCGATAATATTTCCGCTATCGAATCCGACGGAAAAGTCGGAAGCGCGTCCGGAAGATTTGATTCGTTGGACAGATGGGCGCGCGTTGGTGGCGACGGGATCACCTTATGCGCCGGTTCAATTTGGCGGAAAGACGATTTCGATTTCGCAATGCAACAACGTTTACATTTTTCCGGCGGTGGGATTGGCGGTGATGGCGTCGCGGCTTTCGGGAGATGGAACTGGGACGCGACGCGTGACTGACGCGATGATGATTGCGGCGGCGCGCGCACTGGCGGAACAGTCACCGGCGCTGAAAGATATTTCCGCGCCACTTTTGCCGCCGTTGAAAAATATTCGCGCGGTGGCGGTGGAAATCGCATTTGCTGTGGCGATGGAAGCGGAGCGAAGTGGGAAGAGTGATGCTGCGGCTAAGGAATCGTTGAGGGCGAGGATTGTGGAATCGCAGTGGGCGCCGGAATATCCGAGTTATATTCCTGAGATTGGGTAGATCGGAATTGGATTTAGGTGATGGAGGGAGTAAATACATGAATCCCAGACGCAATGCCGGCGTCTGGGGCACCCCTTAACGGCCAAATTTCCTACAGTTTGCTCAAATCCAAGTCGAGCTGGAGAGCTTTCGCGGCGTCTCCGGCGGCTACTCTTAAATTCTCGCCCATGTAAGGCCAGGCTTCACGAAGCCGCGCAGTATCGTAGAGCAGTTTGTGTATGACCTCCAAGCCCAAGAGATCCAAGACTTTCGTATCTTTTGATCTGGCCATAACTTCGAAGTATTCAAACAAGCGCCGAAGTAGTTTCTCGTTCTCGTTGTAATCGAGTAACAAAACTACGCGCGGGAACACGATAAATCCAAAAATTAGATATATTCCCGGCGGGTCATTCCAGTCGGTCCAATAATCGAATTCTCGGTTGTACGAGTCAGTGAATTCTGGAAATGCTGCTAAGAAATTGCGGTTCAGCCCGTCGTAGGACATCGGCTCGGCTGGCATTTTACTTATCCTTCCCTCTATACGCTGCTACTGCATTGGGAGAAATTTAGTGGAACAGGATTTTATTTCGGCGTCGAAGTTTGCGTTGGGGATGGTTGCGCGAGCGTCGACGGTTACGTTATTGCCGATGAAATTTAGATTTGTGCTGCGTCCTTGTAGCGTGACGTGCGCGAATTGGGCGTGAATTTGATCGGGTTTGATTTGGTTGATGATTACGCCATCGAGTTTTATTTCTGTGATGTGCGCGGCATCTTTTCCGGCGATCAGGACGTCGCCGGGAGTAGTGGCGATTACGTTTTGCAGCGTGATGTTTTTGTAATCGGGAATGCGGTCGCCGGGAATATTGGGGTCGGTGAAGCTTTCCGTTGTTTGATTGTTGTAGAACGGACTGATGGCAATGGGAATTAGAACATTTCGCATGCAAATGTTGCGATAGGTAAGGTCGTGCACGAGTCCACCACGCGTGGCATTACTTTTTATGCGAATGCCGCTGGTGGTGTGGTCCTCAGTGAGTCCGTCGACAAGAAGAAAACTATCGCCGGCAAAAGTTTCACTGCCGATGGACATGCCGTGCCCGTTGTAAAAATGATTGTCGAGCACGCTGATGTGTGTAGTGCCCTGCTTGATGGCGATATTGTCGTCGCCGGTATCGAGCCAACTTTTTGCGATGGTGATATTTGTGGAAGCGCCGGGATCGATGCCGTCAGTGTTACGCGCGTCGGCGGATTTTATTGTGGGCGTTTGAAGATGCACGCCCCAGGCGGTGAAACCGGCCGTGTTATTTACGGAGACGTGAAAATTCGGCGAGTTGTGAAGCGTAATGCGATAAAGAATAAATCCGTCCGCATGAGTGGCGATGATTAAGCGCACGCTGTAGTAGCGCAATTGTTTTGGTTCCGCGGCGCGGGCCATTTGCCACCAGGAATAATCATGACCGATGATTTTGGCGCCGCCGCGTCTGTCAATTGTGCCGTCGCCCATGATGGCGGCGTTTTTTACGTTGGTGACGGAGATGAGTGGTTTGCACTGACGGCCCGGCGGTGTGGGATCCGTGCCAGGGGTTTCTGAGATCGTGCCGCAAAGAAGTTTTGAATCAGCGCCGGGATTCGGATCGAAATCTTTCGGATCACGCGAGGCGTAAAGAGTTACACCCTTGTCGATGAGGAGCGTGACGCCTTCGCGAAGTTCGAGCGCACCGCTGAGAAATGCGTTTGGAATAAATTGCATCGCGAGCGTGGAGATTTGTATTTTGCCGCGGGATAATTCCACGGCGTGGCCGGGGGAGCATTCGTCGAGCGCTTTTTGGATACGCGCGGTGTCGGTGGTTTTCTCATATTCTGGCGAGAGAATTCCGGCGTCGCTGATTCTTCCAGCTTCCAGGACTGCGCAGGTCGGTGGAAACTGTGGTTCGCTGACGGTGCGCGTGTCCTGCGCGAAAAGCGGAGTGGCGGCAAATGCGAGAATGCTAATGACGAGGGCGCGACGCATAATGCCGACAAATTAGCACAGAGGACGGCGCTGGGCCATGCTCGAGTAAATTTCGTCTTTGGCAATGACGCTTATCGTTAGCGCTTGCCTTTGGTCTCCCCGCCGAAATGTTTCGCGAATAATTCCTTTGCGCGTTTCGCACCCTCTTCCGTCATCACAACTGATTTTGCCTTGCTCTTCGGATTTGAGACGTAGCCTTTCTCGTGCAGTCGATCGAGCGCGTCCCAATCATGACCTTTCCAAGCTCTAAGCGCCTGGCGGTCCTCGACCATCGTTAGAGTCAGCAGCGCGAGAACGACTTCATCTACTTTGTCTTGATCGTAGTCCATTCCAGACCTCGCTCACTTCAGTTTTTCCGATTTCAAAAAAGTTCCTTTTTCAAGATCGAGGAAAGCTTGCTGCAATTGTTGCTGCGTGTTCATTACGATTGGGCCGTACCACGCGACGGGTTCCTGTAAAGGCTTGCCGGAAACGAGCAGGAAGCGGATGCCGTTTTCTCCGGCTTGGACGACGACTTCGTCGCCCCGATCGAAAAGGACAAGCGAGCGATTGCCGGCGTCTTTTGGCGGGGTGACGTCCAGCCAGCCGACAGAGTCGGTGGGAACTGCGAGAGGCTCGGAGGCGTTGCAGAATTTTCCGTCGCCCGCGAACACATACGCGAATGCGTGGTGAGTGGTTTCCACCGGAAGAACTTTTCGGCGGCCCGGCGGAACGCTCACGTCGATATAAACCGGGTCGGCGGCGATGCCTGTGACCGGGCCGCGCTTTCCCCAGAAAGTTCCAGTGATGATGCGGGTTTTTGTGCCGTCGTCATCGGTGACTTCCGGAATTTCCTGCGATTTAATTTCCTGATAGCGCGGTGGAGTCATTTTCAAAGAGGCGGGAAGATTGGCCCACAACTGAAATCCGTGCATGCGGCCTTCGGGATCGCCCTTAGGCATTTCTTGATGAATGATGCCGCTGCCGGCCGTCATCCATTGAATATCTCCGGCGGCGATGGCGCCTTTGTTGCCCATGCTGTCACCGTGTTCGACTTTTCCGGCGAGAACGTACGTGATGGTTTCGATTCCGCGATGCGGATGCCACGGAAATCCGGCGAGATAATCCGCGGGAATATCGTTGCGGAAGTCATCGAGAAGGAGAAATGGATCGAAGTCGGATGTGTTGTGAAAACCAAATGCGCGGCGGAGGTGGACTCCGGCGCCTTCGATTGTCGGCTGAGAAGTGATCAGGCGCTTTACTGGACGGATGGACATGTAGCCTCCGGTGCTGGAGAAATGATTTTAAATATGTGTGTGAGAGAACGTCAAGAAAACGAATTCAAGAACCCCACGTGTACATTCGACACGTGGGGCACCCGAATTAAATTCTGTTTACGCCGGCGCTTAGGATTTCACAAATTCCAAATCGATGGTGATGGCGATTTCATCGCCGACCATAATGCCGCCGCTTTCCAGCACGCCGTTCCACGTCAATCCGAAATCTTTGCGATTGATTCGCGTTGTGGCGGAAAGTCCGATGCGTGTGTTGCCGTAGGGATCTTTGACAGATGCGCTGGGCCCTTCGACATCAAGAACCACGTTGCGGGTGACGCCGTGAAGAGTGAGGTCGCCAGAAACCGCGAGCGTATCGACGCTTCTTTTCTGGATTTCCGTGGATTTGAAAGTCATCGTTGGGAAGAGCGCGACGTCAAAGAAGTCCGGACTTTTCAAATGGGTGTCGCGTTGTTCTTCGCGCGTGTTGATTGTGGAAACGTCGATGGTGGCTTCGACGCTGGATTTTGTGATGTCAGTGGAGTCGAGTTTCAGCGAGCCTTTGAGGCCGTGGAACTCGCCTTTCACGTTTGAGATCATCATGTGCCTGACTTTGAATTGGGCGTTGCTATGGATAGGGTCAAGATTCCATGTCGTTAGCGAAGTGGGCCCAGTACTGGTTGCTGCGTTCATGTGAACTACCTCCCGCAGATGAGATGCTCGTTATAACGACTAAGTTACAAAGAAAGTTGGGGTGGGTTATCGCGCGGAAAGGCTATGGATTTCGGCGATGTAGCCGCCGTGGAATTCGGAGATAATTTGGCGGCGGGCCAAGAGTTGCTGTTTGATTGACGCGCCGCCCGTTGTTATGCCGAAACTGCGCGCTCCGATTTAATGAACGCGAGCAGATCTTCGTTGATTTGATCTTTCAGAGTGGAGCACATGCCATGCGGCGCTCCGGGAATTATTTTCAGTGTGGCGCCTTTAATAATTTTCGACGAGAGCAGTCCGGCGGCAACGATGGGAACGATTTGATCGTCGTCGCCGTGAAGCACGAGCGTCGGCACATCAAACTTTTTCAGGTCTTCGGTGAAATCAGTTTCGGAAAAGGCTTTGATGCAGTCGTAGCAAGCTTTGATTCCGGCCATCATGCCTTGCAGCCAAAAAGAATCGCGCAAGCCTTCCGACACTTTTGCGTTGGGACGATTGGCTCCATAAAACGGCTTGTAAAGTTCCAGCCAGAATTGCGAACGATCCGCTTGAACGGCGGCGCGAATTTCGTCGAACGCGGACATTGGCAGACCTGCTGGATTCGCGGGAGTTTTCAGCATGAGCGGAGGAACGGCGCTGATGAGAATCGCTTTTGAAACGCGAGCGGTTCCGTGGCGTCCGATGTAACGGGCAACTTCGCCGCCTCCAGTGGAATGGCCAACGTGAATCGCATCTTTCAGGTCGAGCGCTTCGACGAGTTTCGCGAGATCGTCGGCGTAAGTGTCCATGTCATTTCCGTTCCACGGCTGACTTGAGCGGCCATGGCCTCGGCGATCGTGCGCGATGCAGCGGTATCCGCGGTCGGCGAGAAAAAGCATTTGGTCTTCAAACGCGTCTGCGCTAAGCGGCCAGCCGTGACTGAATACGATCGGCTGTCCTTTGCCCCAATCCTTGTAATAGAGATCGATGTTTGCAGAATTTTCTTTGCCTACGGTGATAAATGCCATGAAGGGGTCCTCCTTGTGTGCCGGAAGTGTGTGCGCAGGGAGCGCGGGCGGAGTATAGCACTTTGGGAAATTGGGGAGGTAGGGCGAGTGGCGCAAGTTATGCCGAGAATTTACGGATGAGGATTGTTTGGTGCGACCTGAGGGGCAATCTTGAAGCACTGTTCTTTACCATCCCAGAAAATTGCAGATTCTTCTTCCTTCCACCGCTTGTACCAAGCATTTTGAACATATCTTCTGCCATGTCTCTTTACGAAGTTGTACCAGGCCGTCCATGACGGCGAATTTGGATCCTCTGCTGACACATTCTTCCAGTCGACAACCCCATCGATCGTCGAATGCTGCCAAGAGGAATCCGTAAATAAATCGCACAGATAGAAAAACGCGATATCGCCAACTGTCGTTACCGGCCAAAAATCCTCGATGGGTTCTTTAGTTCTGGTTTGGTCGGCAAGACAAGCAATCAACATTGGGATCGCCTTTTTACCCAGTTCAATAATGTGTTTTGTCTGTTGAGCCCCGGCATCTTGCAAGCGGCCCTTTGGAGGGGTGTGTTGCATCTTAGCGAGACCAAGCGAGGCGTCGCACGTTGCGGTCCGCGATTGGGCCCGAACTGGGAGTACGATCAAAAGTGTACATCCAGCCATTAGAACGATCGTTTTCAAATGAATCATGCGGATAGGTTAAACCCATTTGCGGAGATCGCGCGCGCAATTCCGCAGTGATGTGCATCCAGTAAGAAAGTACGCAGGGGATTCGAGCACTTTAGGAAAATGGGGAGGAAGGGTGCAGGTGGTACAAGCTGGGCAAATTACGATTGCGGTGTCGCAGCGTCCACAAGCTGCGGGCCGGCTGCTGTTTCTTCTTTCCAGTCTGGTTCGGTCCAAAGAATAATTGTTTGTGGCAGCCAGAGGAATGCGAGCACCGATGGCACGAGCGCGGCTTCGAGAATACGAACCGCCCACAGAGCTGTGGCCGGATCGCGAGACAGCAACCATAGCCCGATCCCGCACACCGGAAATATCCAGCGCAAAATTCTGTAGGCAGAATAATGGGCTTGATTACGCCGTTGTAAATCAAATTCATCGTTTGCCCATGCGGGCATGCCGCGCTGTTTCCAAGGCGTTGGATGCATGGATTTGTAAAGCGCATATCCGGCTGCGGAATCTGGCTTTGGATTTTCAAACTTTTTGATCGGGCCGCCGTAACGGAGACCGCCAAACGACGAAGCGAGAAGAATGAACCACCAAATTTCCTGCCAGGAATACCATTGGATAGGACGATTGCGAATTGCCAGCGTAAGGTAATACGGAAAAAGCGAAAGAAGAAGCGTCCAGTTATAAATCACGAATGCTCGTCGCCGCCTTCGCGTTTTGATAGGCCGATACCACCAGTGACTGTTCTCGATTCCCGATTGTGGCGTGAATGCCGACATCGCTAGCCCGCCTTTCTTTGGCGCGTATGCGTTCGCGATTCATCCGCGCCGTAAACTTCTTCGCTCAACGGACGAAAGGGCTTGCGCGAGAAAATCGCTTCGACAGGTAGTTTGAAAAACTCGTGCAAACGAAAAGCTAGCTCGAGGCTTGGATTGTAATCGCCGCGTTCGATGTAGCCGATTGTTTGAAAGTTAATGCCAATGGCGTCGGCGAGATCTTGGCGGGTGAGGCCGCGCTCGGCACGAAGCACGGCGATGCGATTGTGGAGTTGGCCGCCGGAACGGGCGTCATCGCCATAGTTGGAGTGCATGTACGGAATATTGTACTACTACAACACGGCTGTCAAGCAGAAAAAACGAGGAAGCGAGTGAATTATGAACGCTGACAGCCTTTATCGCAGAATTTCAACAAGCAACACCCACGCGTTAAACATGCTGACCAATAGCGGGAAAATCAGTGCGGGAATCATCCAGTAAAGTCCGCCGCCGATATGCAGCAAAAATAACGCAGCGCCGATAATTAATGGCAGGGTGGCGAGCTGGCTGAACACGACGCGCTGATATCCGTGATAGGCAGTATCGAAATAGCGATGGCGAATTGCCTGCGCATCAAGTCTTGTTGCTACGATCCACACGATTGTGCCGATGCAGAGCAATTCGATTCCAAAAGCTGAAGACGGCTGAGGCACCAAACCGAGCACGGATGAGATCAAAACGTTGCCGAGAAGAATTAAAGTTCC
>Ga0209624_10003153_pt1 | contig 11819 bp, 10 predicted proteins | sample JacPinW_OM2H0_O1_FD_188565 | JGI IMG/M metagenome (GOLD analysis project Ga0209624, IMG submission 188565) | Forest soil microbial communities from Algoma, Ontario, Canada - Jack Pine, Ontario site 1_JW_OM2H0_O1 (SPAdes) (version 2) | ecosystem: Environmental > Terrestrial > Soil > Boreal... | reverse complement strand
CGAGGATTAGCATTTTTTCTCTGTGCGTGCATGCACCAAGGCGAATGCAACCCCTGATCGCGATTCAATTTAACTTAGGTTGTCCGAACTCTCCTTTTGGGCATCTTTGAATGAGAGGCGCATATGTTACGCAACACGAAGGATCTGGAGCGCTACGCCATCGGCGCGACCGACGGCACCATTGGCCACGTCAAAGATTTCTATTTCGATGACGAAGCCTGGGTCATCCGCTATCTCATTGTCGACAGTGGCGCTTGGCTCTCGAGTCGCAAGGTATTGATCTCACCGATCGCAATAGGTCATCCGAACTGGGCGGAGAAACTTCTGCCCGTCTCGATCACGAAAGAGCAAGTAAAGAATAGTCCGGAGATTGACACCGAGAAACCAGTCTCGCGACAGCACGAACTCCAAAACCTGGAGTATTACGGCTATCCGCACTATTGGGTGGGGACCGGAATCTGGGGTCAGGGCGCCTACCCAAACATGATGTTGCCGAGCTTTGGTTCCGCGTTCCAAGACCGTCAAATGCAAGCGGCGCACCCCCCTGACGCGAAGGCGGGGCGGCGCGAGGATGGTGATCCTCACCTGCGCAGTTGCAAGGAAGTCATGGAGTATCACATTGATGCGATCGATGGTGACATCGGCCACGTACAGTCAATGCTCGTCGATGAGGAAACCTGGGCGATTCGATACCTCATCGTCAACACGAGTAACTGGTGGCTTGGGCATCAGGTACTCATCGCACCACAATGGATCCAAAACGTGAGTTGGCCGGATGCCAGGGTTGCCGTCGATCTGACTCGCCAAGCAGTGAAAGATGCTCCTCCGTACGACCCAGTGGGGCGACTGGAGCGTCAGCAGGAAGCAGGAATTTACGAGCATTATCGCCGCGCCGGCTATTGGACGGACGACGTGATACGTGAAGCGGGAACGTCGCGCCTATAGACCGCGACGCAAGTGTCTGTCCAAATCGCAAGTCCTTGTCGCATGGTGACTTCTCTGGGCCCAGGATTTCTTAAAGTGACGTCGCAAGACAGAGACAAACGACGTCCTTGCGGCGGGGATTGATTTCGACAAGACAATACGCTTTCCCCTGAGGGGGGTCGACGAACAACTTCCGCGCTTCTTCAAACAGAATGACCTTAAGCGGCGCGGTCGCGCCGAACGCGTGCATGTCGATTCCATCGCTTCTCGAACTCGGAGACGGACCGAACGACCCATCGTAAAATCGTCGCGTGCGGGATCTCGACACCACGCTCCGCCATCATCGCCGCGATATCTCAATATCTCAGCCGGTAGGTGATGTGCCAGCGCACACAAAAGCTGAATGATGTCGGCGTCGAATGAGCGGCGGCGATACATAGGATCGCGAGCGATCGGCTTGGTCATTAAGCGCCCCTCAAAAGAGGGCAAATTCTACTGAACGCCACGGTGCGGTAATTCCAATCGGGAATTTCAGTAGCGGGGTCGTGCAGCCGCTCCACCCTTGTACGCATCCCTGCTCTCGCGCGACAAGCCCAAAAAAGACCCCGCATTATGGTGAGTGACCTCGGCTTCGCAAACCGCTCGCAACCCATTCGCTGCGACCCCATTCACCATCCGCGGCCGCGGCCCCGCAGATTTATCGCCCGGGTGGGACAACGCCGTTACCTCACGAGGAGCATCCGCAAGCGTGCGCGCTACGCGGTGAGGACGTCAGTGATGTCGAGTTTGTAATGGTCACGCCGAGCGGTGCCGTGCGCACAACACTGTCCAGCGCGCGACGGCTGGTAGGCCCGGCCGGCCAAGCACTCGGCGCCGTATGGATGGTTCAGGATATTACCGAGCGTCGGCTCGCCGAGCAGGAGCTTGAGCTAGTACACAAGCAACTGCTAGTCGCATCCCGTCACGCTGGCATGGCCGAGGTGGCCACCAACGTATTGCACAACGTCGGCAATGTACTCAACAGCGTGAATGTGTCCGCAAGTCTGGTTGCGGAGCGCATCAAGAAATCCAAATGCGTCAAACTCGCTCAGGTCGCCGCGTTGCTCACCGAACACGCCAGCGACCTTGCGAGCTTCCTGACGGGTCCGAAAGGTAGGCACATGCCAGCCTATCTTCAGGAGCTCGCCGCGGACCTTGTCGACGAGCGGGATACGGCCGTCGCGGAACTGACGGAGCTGCGTGGCAACGTGGAACACATCAAGGAAATCGTTGCGATGCAGCAAAGCTATGCCAAGCGGGGTGGCCTAATCGAGACGGTGGACATACGCGGGCTCATCGAGGACAGCTTGCGGATGAACGAAGGGGCTTTCAGTCGCCACGGCGTGCGGATGAGCCGCGACTACGCCGACGTGCCGCCAATACAGGTCGACAGGCACAAAGTCCTGCAGATCCTGGTTAACGTCATCCGCAACGCCAAGTACGCCTGCGACGAAGCGCAGGGCAATGCTAAACAGATCACGGTCCGGATCCGGGCGACGAATGAATCGGTGCTCATCTCCGTCATCGACACCGGCGTCGGCATCCCCAAGGAAAACCTGGAGCGCATATTCAGTCACGGCTTCACCACTCGCGTTGATGGCCACGGCTTCGGACTGCACAGCAGCGCGATCGCGGCCAAAGAGATGGGAGGCACACTGCGCGCAGAGAGTGCCGGTCCCGGACAGGGCGCTACTTTTACGCTGGCGTTGCCGCTCGTGTCTCCGGAGTACCTCGATGCAAAATGACCCTGAATTCCTCACCCATCGGGTCCTCGTCATTGACGACAATCCGGCGATTCACAAGGACTATCGTAAGATTCTCGTAGCCGATGACGATGCTCAGATCTCGGCAGCCGAAGCAGCACTGTTCGATGGGCCGCAACCTGCGAGCGCTCGCCCGACCTTCCACGTCGACTCGGCGATGCAGGGAAAGGACGGGGTTGAACGCGCCAGTGAGGCTCTCGCCGCAGGCCGCCCCTATTCGGTCGCCTTTGTCGACATGCGCATGCCGCCCGGGTGGGACGGGCTCGAGACGATCGAGCACCTGTGGAGGGTAGATCCGGAAATACAGGTAGTTGTCTGCTCCGCCTACGCCGACTACGACTGGCTGGAGCTCCTGGCGCGACTTGGGCATTCGGACAAGCTCATCGTCATTAAGAAGCCGTTCGAGCCGATTGAGATTCTTCAGTGTGCCAGCGCATTGAGCCGCAAATGGCAGAATGCCCGCGCACTTAGGTGTCACGTCGAAAGTCTCGAGCGGGTCGTCACTGATCGTACCAAAGGGCTTGAGGCGGCAAATCGACAGCTGCGACATCTTGCTTCGCACGACGCACTCACGGGCTTGCCGAACCGTTTGCTGCTTGATGACCGCATTGCCCAGGCCATCGCCCAGGCGCAGCGCAATTCCCACGAATTCGCAGTTCTCGTCATTGATCTCGATAGATTCAAGTTAATTAACGACTCCCTAGGACACCGGGCAGGCGATGATCTACTGCGCGAGGTGGCGCAGCGTCTCAGCAGCGCCGTTCGCGCCGTAGACACGACCGCGCGCACGGGAGGCGATGAATTCGTGATCCTCCTCGCCGGACCTGTGACGCGGGCGGAAGCGCTCGAGATCGGCAAGCGAGCGATCGAGATCATGGAGCCTTCCGTGCAGCTGCTCGGGATCGAGGTCCACATCTCTCCCAGCATTGGCATCGCCTTCTTCCCGCAGGATGGGCCAAGCGTGGACGCGCTTCTTACGCGAGCGGATGCCGCCATGTATTGCGCGAAGGTGCGTGGCCGCAACAATATGCAGTGTTATGAAGAGGGCATGAGTTCGGCTACGCACGAACGGGTACAATTTGAAAGCGATCTGCACGACGCGCTGCGCTTGGGGCAGTTCGAACTGCACTATCAGCCGAAGGTCGACACTTCCACCGGTCGGATCAATAGCGCCGAAGCCCTGATCCGCTGGCGGCATCCACAGCGCGGCCTCGTCCCGCCGAACGACTTCATTGCGATCGCCGATGAGTGCGGCTTACTCGATGACATCGGTGAGTGGGTATTGTTTGAAGCCTGTCGCCAGGCCAAAGCGTGGCAGCGCGAAGGCCTACGTTCCATGCGCGTCGCGGTCAACCTCGCACCCTCGCAATTCCGACTCGCCAACCTAGTCGGTCAGATCCACGCGGCGCTGGAAGCGAGTGCTTTGGATCTCCAGTTCCTTGAGGTCGAGCTCACCGAGACCGCGGTGATGAGCGATCCGGAGACATCGATACGCATTCTCGAAGCTATCAGTCGCATGGGCGTTCTGGTATCGGTCGATGACTTTGGCACGGGCTACTCAAGCATGAGCTATCTGCGCCGCTTTCCGATCGACAAGCTCAAGATCGACCGCTGCTTCGTCGAGGATATGACTCGGCGCACAGAGGATGCCTCGATCGTGGGGGCGATCATCTCGCTTGCGCACAGCCTCCATTTGAAAGTAATCGCAGAAGGCGTAGAGACCCCAGAGCAACTGGCGCTACTCGCGCAGCTCGGATGCGATCAATACCAGGGATTTCACTTCAGTCCGGCACTGCTCCCGGAGCGATTCGCCGCCCTCGTGAGACAGGAGCCAGGAGTCACCGAAGATGAGGCGGCGCAGACGCAGAGCAAACTTGCGACATTGGCGCGCGCAAGCGGGTGAGAGCGCAAGCCAGCGGCCTGCCTGCAGTCGGGTGTGAACAGTCCGTTAGGCTGCGACGCATGATCCGGTTCCGGTGCGACGGCGTACCCGCAGGGCGGGTCGAATTTCGTTCATCCGGCAAGAGACGTCCGAGCCGCCAAATAAACGGCTCGATATCGCCGAGCTAAGGCAGTCGCATCAACACCTTCCAATCTCGAGCGCTCTCTGCGGGTGCGCGCAATCGCCCTCCGACCCAACCTGGAATAGGCAGATTGGATATCAATTACTGAGATTTTGGACATGAATTGCCGAAATCGACGCGGCTCGCAATCCATTGCGATCGATGAGACAACAAAGTACGCTTTTATTCCAAAAAGACGGCAGGGCTAAGTATGAAATTATTGGAGGGATGGGACAACTTTTACGTGATCCTCGGGTCGGCCGCTGCGGGTCTCATCGGCCTTACGTTCGTCGTCATCGCACTCCTGTCGGATGCGCGTCGCGCGAACCCCGCGGGCATGCGGGGGTACATCACACCGACTATCGTGCACTTCGGCACCGTGTTTGCGCTTGCTGCGTACATGAGCGTGCCGAATCAGACGGTGCTGAGCCTTAGCGTAGGATTAGCGTTCGGCGGTATTGGGACCTTAATCTACACTGCCGTGATCGCTAATAACGTACGTCGCTTCGCCACTCAGTATGCGCCCGTCATCGAGGATTGGGTCTGGCACGTCATCTTGCCGACTTTGGACTATGCAGCGCTTCTCGCTATGGCTTTTCTCATCTGGTACAGACCGCAGCTGGCCCTGTATTGCATCGCCGCGGCGCTTTCGTCACTGCTGTTCATCGGCATACACAACGCCTTGGATGTGGCCGTTTCGGTGACTGTGCAAAAGCAAAAAGACCATGACAAAAAAGTCCAGAAATCATCTGGAACGAGCTGAGTCAACTGACCAGGCCGTACCAGTGACGCCTACGTTTTGAGATGCTAAAACCTTGAAGGCGGCTTGCCGGTCACTTGCGCCATCGCGACTGGCGCTGCAATGACTCAAGCCGGCCGCAACGCTCAATCGTTCATGAGCACGATCATCTGCTCGGAGCGGTCAGCACGCCACGCGGATCCGGCTTGAAGTGATGGTGCCCACTTCCGAAAGACGCCCGCGATGAGCCAAAGGTCGCAGTCGGCACTTGTGAGTTGGACCGATCAATGAGAACAGTAGGCGGCAAACCATGATCCACACCTTCGATGCGATCATAGTCGGCGCAGGTCAGGCGGGCCCTGGCTTGGCGGGCCGTCTGACGGATGCCGGCATGACAGTGGCCCTGGTGGAGCGCAAGCTGTTCGGCGGCACCTGCGTGAACACCGGTTGCACGCCCACCAAGACGTTGGTCGCGAGCGCGTATGCCGCATATCTGGCGCGCCGCGCGGGAGATTACGGCGTCAGCCTGGGAAGCACCGTCACCGTGGACATGAAGAAGGTCAAGGGGCGGCAGGATACCGTGGTGCTCAACTCCAGGGAGGGCCTTGAAACGTGGCTAATGAGCCTACGCAACTGCACGATCTACCGGGGCCACGCACGGCTCGAATCAGCGCGTCAAGTGCGGGTGGGCAATGAATTGCTCGGCGCCGAGCGGATCTTCCTCAATGTGGGCGGCCGGGCAAACGTTCCTGATCTGCCGGGTGTAGATCAGGTGACCTACCTCACCAACAGCAGCCTACTCGAGCTACAAATTCTACCGCGCCATCTCGTAGTTGTCGGCGGTAGCTATGTTGGACTCGAGTTCGCCCAGATCTATCGACGCTTCGGGTCCGAGGTCACGGTCGTGGAAATGGCCGATCGACTCATCAAGCGCGAGGATCCGGAAGTTTCGGCCGGCGTCCAGGAGATTCTCGCGGCCGAAGGCATCCGGACCCGCCTGGATGCGGAATGCGTTCGCTTCGAAGCAAGTGGGCAGGATGTACGCGTCCATGTCATCTGCCGCGACGGTGAGCCGGAGATACTCGGATCGCACGTGCTTCTCGCTGTAGGCCGGCGACCAAATACGGATGACCTTGGGCTGGAAACGGCCGGCGTCGAGATCGACAAGCGCGGCTACATTGTTGTCGACGACGAGTTGCGCACGAGCGCGCCGGGCATCTGGGCGTTGGGCGACTGCAACGGCAAGGGGGCGTTCACCCACACGGCCTACAATGACTTTGAGATCGTCGCGGCCAATCTGCTCGATCAAGACAAACGTCGGGTCAGTGACCGGATACCCGCCTACGCTCTCTTTACCGATCCACCCCTTGGCCGGGTCGGACTGACCGAAGCAGAGGCGAAGGCTGCAGGCAAGCGTCTGCTTGTAGGGATTCGACCGATGACGGAAGTCCGACGCGCGGTCGAGAAAGGTGAAACACGAGGTTTCATGAAAATCCTCGTCGACGCTGAAAGCCAGCTGATCCTCGGTGCCGCGATCCTGGGTACAGGAGGCGATGAGGCGATCCACGGGATTCTCGACATCATGTACGCCAAGGCGCCCTATACGACCCTGCAGCGCGCCGTGCACATCCATCCGACGGTGTCGGAGCTGATTCCGACAATGCTAGGTGAGCTTAATTCGCCCGGGCAGCGGTGATGTCTGAGCGCGGCGTAAATCCGGGTGGGAATTTAGTCGGCGGACGCGACGGGCACAGAATAACAAGCGCTTTGTAGTTCATCGAATCATCTGTGCAACGATCCTGACGCAACAGAAAATCAGGGTTTTTGCCCTGCGTGGCTTGCGGCCGCAGCAAAGAGCCACCGCCCCTATTCGTGAAGCAGCGTTTGCCAGTTTGAAGGTACCGCTCCGGCCGGTCCCGGCACCGGTTGGTCCAACGGATGCGAGTGAGGAGCTTGAAGCTTCGGGCCGGTGAAGAATTCCTCGGTACGATAGTCGTAAAACCACCGCTCGCCTGGCTCGAAGCTCGTGATTATCGGGTGACCCGTAGCGGCGTTATGTTTCGATGCATGCTGATTGGGCGAGGTATCACAGCAGCCGATGTGACCACATTCGGCGCATCTGCGAAGATGCAACCACCATGCGTCCAAAGCAAAGCATTCGACGCAACCTGTTCCGCTTGGCTTGGCCGCTGGGTTGATACCATCCCTCTCGGACTTCATAGGCTCCTCTCCGACTTCCTTTTGCCTCAATTGCTCCTCACCGACGGGCGGACCAAAGGGGTCCTATTCGACCCCCTGACCTGAACCGGTTCCATCCTCCGGAATCTCACGTCGCCGCAGTGGTTCATGTGTGTGCCGTTTAGCCGTAAGTGAAGTCCGGCTTGCTTTGCCCAACTTCTATAATGTAACCATCAGGATCGCGAATGTAGCAGCGCGTCTCGCCGTACTTGTCCTTTGGCTCTGTAATAAACGCGGCTCCTCGCTTTCGCCATAGTTCGTAGCACGCTTGAATATCTGCAACGCGGATATTCATAAAGCTGCTGACTGAATCAGGGTCGACGGGGACGCTGAGCGTTACCGATGGTTTGTCGGGTGTCGGGCCGCCCCCGACGTTGACAATGAGCCACGTGTTCGCGATCTGGATGTACCCCGGCGCGCCGCTGCTGTCGCCCCTGCTCAGAATGCGACCTCCGAAGATCGTTTCGTAAAACCTAGCCGATCGTTCGATGTCGGCGACGGTGAGAAAGTGTGCGACGGTAAATCCATCCCGCGGCGGCATTTGATAGCTTTTCTGCTCGACTTGTACTTGGTTCATAGACGACTCCAATTCGGATTTATTATTTCTCCGTTCGCCAGAAGAGCTCCGTGACATAGAACAAGGAGCGACCGATCATAAGAAATCTCGGACAATAGTGCGATCCCACTCGCGACGACACATTTCGTTCGCGCCCTCCCAGGCGCGCAAACTTCCCTGCAGCACGAAGGCATTGCCCGTGGATGACAGCCGCAGCTGCGTCTCGACCCGGACTTGCCATTCGTTTCGCGACACAGTCTGGGTATTGCGCAGTTCGGCAACGGCGCTGAGCGGATCATTCTCCTCGACGTGATACTCCGACTTGTACTGTGTGCCCAATTCCAGACCAATGCGGTCGATGTGTTCAACCCGCACACCATCACGATGAGAGATGGTTGGCTTCTCGGGTGACGCCGTCTCCGGTTCAGGAAAAGGCGCGAGCCTCGCGTCTGCAACGTTGGGCGAGCGTTGCGGCAGATCGAGCGTGCCAGCAAAGATCAGCACAGTCGCCGTCTCCGGACTGGGCCAGATCATCGGCCAGTAAGCCGTAGATACCGCAAGCCTCATTTTGTGGCCGCGTGGAAATTCCGAACCTGCATCATTGAGTTGGATGCGCACTCGGTAGCGCTCACCTATCGCCAGCAGGGCGGGCTGTTCGTGGCCCTCGCGATGAGTGAGGTTGAGCACCCCATAGCTGACACGCAGCGATTCACCCGACGGGTGCACATCGCATAACCGAACTACTAGATTCGCAATCGGCCGGTCGGATGCGACATCGAGCGTTACGATTGGAGCGCCAAGGATCTCGATCGGCTCATCGAGTGGTGTCGTCTCGAAAACCAAGGAGCGCATGTCATCTTCTTGCTGGTCAACTGCCTGATCGTGCCCACGACCGAATGGAACCCAGTCTCCCGCACACCTACCAACCGTTTGCCGCGAGCATACGGCGCGAGCCGTGAAAGGTGCCGCGGCTTCTCGCAGCCCCTCATCGGTCAAGAACAGCCGCCGCGGGATTATTCCTGGCGGTGGCCACGAAGATTCTGCGATCCACCGACCCGGCAACGTGTCGTGGTGGCTCGCCGGTTTCACACTTTCCGTCATCCACGCACGCAGCATAGGTTCATCCATCACGCCCGTATCGACGCCCTTCAGCCAATAATCCCACCAACGCAGGATCTCTTGGAGGAATCCGATCTGGGGTCCGGGAAGTGCAAAGTGCGGGTAGGCGTGTGCCCATGGCCCGATGAGACCCTTGCGGGGCACCTGCAGTCGCTCGAGAAGGCGCGGGATTGCATTCTTATAACCATCGGTCCAGCCACCGACGGCATAGACCGGGCATTGGATCGCTGCGTAGTCCTCGCATACCGATCCGTGCTTCCAATACGCATCGCGTCGTTGGTGCTGCAGCCAATTTTCCAAGAACAACGGTATGCTCTGCAGGCGCTCCAACCACATCGCTCGCCAGCTATCGCCGACTAGCGCCGGATCGGGCGGAAGGCACATCAAGCCGAAAAAGAAAAAGGCCCACTCAAGTGCAGCGGTGGTAAGAAGCGTGCCCCCCATGTAGTGCGCGTCGTCAGCGTACCGATCATCGGTTGAACAAATGGTTACGATTGCTTTGAGTGCCGGGGGACGGCGCGCCGCGATCTGAAGTCCATTGAACCCACCCCAAGAGATTCCCATCATTCCAACGGCGCCATTGCACCAAGGTTGTGCGGCCAGCCAAGCGATTAGCTCCACGCCATCGTCTTGTTCCTGCTGGGCGTACTCGTCGAACAGCAAGCCCGTCGATTCGCCGCTACCTCGAATGTCGACGCGAACACCCGCGTAGCCGTGACCTGCGAGATAGGGATGGGTGAGCGCGTCTCGTTCGTAAGTCCCGTCGCGCTTGCGATACGGAAGATACTCCAGGATTGCAGGAACTGGATTCTGCTCAGCATCCTCCGGTAACCAGATGCGAGCCGCCAGCGTCGTACCGTCTTTCAACGGTATTAAAGTATGCTCGATGACCCGCACAGCTCTGGGAAAGGTCGTGACAATCACAGGGGCACTCCCATTGGCAACGATTACGACACGCCGCTGAGGCGGTCAACCTGTGGTGAGACTCTTTATTTTTTGCCGCGAGCAAGAGTGATTTTGGATCGCAAAGCGTGGCTGGCCAGAAGCGAAAGTCATCGCACAGGTAACGGCCAAGGTTACCAGCTGCACATCCGCTGCGCCGCTCCCGAGCCGAAAAAATTCGTACGTAACCTGTTCATCGGAAACGCTTGTGCCACTTTCTGGCCCCTTCTACTTCCTCCCAGAACTCTAGAAGGAAGGACGCAGCAAGGGCGCCCTTAAGGACCTCAGGAATCCCGGCTGCATAGGGGACGCTCCGAGCCCACGAGTTTATGTAGATTGCCAACCAGCAGAGCATCCGCGACCATCCCGGACGAGTAGCGGGGGGCACACGATATGGCCGAGGGCGGCGGCGAGGGGAAAACGAGCCTCGGCCGACCCACCGTATTCGTCAGTTACGCGTCGCAGGACCAGATCGTGGCAGACGCCGTTTGCGAGGCCCTGGAACGCCGCGGAATCGCCTGCTGGATCGCACCCCGGGACGTGACGCCGGGGGAGTTTTACGCGGACGCCATCGTTCGGGCGCTAAATGAGGCGCGGATTCTCGTCCTCGTGCTGACCGAAAACTCGGTTGCGTCGCCTCATGTTCTCCGGGAAATCGAACGCACTAGCGCGAAGCGGCACCCAATCATATCGCTCCGCATTGGCTCCCTAGTGCTGCCGCCCGCTCTCGAATACTTCCTCAGTGCGTCGCACTGGCTTGAGGCGAGAACCACCGGGATCGACAGCGCGTTGCCGAAATTGGCTGCAGCAGTACAACGCCTGCTCACGCCCTCGACCGGTGGCGACGCGAAACAGGCTGGCGAAGTCGGAGAGCTAGCAGCCGGTTTTTTTCCACACTCTTCCGGCACAGGACCCAGCCAGCGACTGACCCGGCCGCTGGTCGCCATAATTGCAATCATGGCGGCCATTCTGGGGTACGTTGTCGTTGACAGGTTCTGGCTCGCGAAACACGCGATGAGTGAGCAACCCGTTGCAGCCGCAGCACCTGCACGTGCATCCATCGAAAAGGCGACTCCGGAGAAATCAGTCGCGGTTCTGCCGTTTGTCGACATGAGCGAAAAGAAGGACCAGGAGTATTTCTCCGACGGATTATCGGAGGAACTCATCGACCTGCTAACAAAGGTGCCGAATCTTCGCGTGCCTGCTCGCACGTCCGCGTTCTACTTCAAGGGAAAGCAGACAACAATTGCTGAGATCGCCAAGGCACTCGGTGTCGCGCACGTTCTCGAGGGCAGTGTCCGCAAGTCTGGCAGCAATCTCAGAATCACGGTCCAGCTAATCCGCGCCGACAACGGCTATCACATGTGGTCCGAGACGTACGACCGTAAACTCGACGACATTTCAAGATTCAGGATGAGATCGCCGGCCGCGTCCTC
>Ga0209624_10003152_pt1 | contig 11820 bp, 11 predicted proteins | sample JacPinW_OM2H0_O1_FD_188565 | JGI IMG/M metagenome (GOLD analysis project Ga0209624, IMG submission 188565) | Forest soil microbial communities from Algoma, Ontario, Canada - Jack Pine, Ontario site 1_JW_OM2H0_O1 (SPAdes) (version 2) | ecosystem: Environmental > Terrestrial > Soil > Boreal... | reverse complement strand
TCTGGGAGACATGACGATGAAGTGGGTAAAGGTTATGCTGCTTATCATGGCGACAGGGATGACAGCACGTGGCTTGGTAACGCAGACCGTACTTGGGAAGACACCGGACGGCACGCCCGTAGACTTATACATTTTGACGAGCGATGGGATTGAGGCGAGCATTATGACGTACGGAGCTCGCGTTGTTTCGATCAAGGTGCCGAACCGCGCGGGCACGATGCAAAATGTCGTGCTGGGATACAGTGCTTTGGATGGTTATGTTGCGGACAAGAAGACTTATTTTGGGGCGATTGTAGGGCGGTATGGGAATCGGATTGCCTTGGGGAAGTTTTCGATTAATGGGAAGCAATACCAGGTGCCGACGAACAACAATGGGAACTCGCTGCACGGCGGCACGGTGGGGTTTGACCAAATGGTGTGGCAGGGGCGCGCGGTTACCGATGGCGTCGAGATGACGCTTGTCAGCAAGGATGGGGATATGGGATTCCCGGGCACGCTGACGGCGCATGTGCGATATACGGTGCACCACAATGCGTTGCGCATCGATTACTCGGTTTCGACCGATAAGGCCACGGTGGTGAACCTGACGAACCACTCGTACTTCAACCTGTCGGCTGATGGTAAGCCGATTCTCAACGAAGAGATGATGATCCCGGCAGATCAGTACACGCCGGTCGATGGGGGATTGATTCCGACGGGTGTGCTGGCTCCTGTGGAGGGTACGCCTTTTGATTTTCGTAAGGCGACAGTGATTGGAGCTCGGATTAATGAGAATAACCAGCAGTTGAAGATTGCTGGAGGCTACGACCATAACTTTGTGCTTCGCGGAAAAGACGGAGACGTGAAGACCGCAGCTCGAGTGTATGACCCGGTGAGCGGGCGGGTGCTTACGGTCACGACGACGGAGCCGGGTGTTCAGTTCTACTCTGGAAATTTTCTGGATGACACGAAGTATGGGAAGGCGAAGGAAGGGCATCAGAAGAACTCCGGCCTATGCCTGGAGACGCAGCACTTTCCAGATTCGCCGAACCATCCGAGTTTCCCATCGACGTTGTTGAAGCCGGGAGAGACGCGTCACAGCATGACTACGTTTACGTTTTCGACGCAGGCGAAGTAGAGGTACAACGGCGTTGCGAATTGGTTTCGCGGCGCAGAGAATTCGATATGAATAAGGTTGTTTCTTCCGCGGATGAGGCGGTTGCGGATATTGTCTCGGGTTCGAGGATCATGTTGGGGGGCTTCGGGCTCTGCGGCATTCCGGAGAATTTGATTGCGGCTCTGGTGCGGCGTGGGATTACGGGGCTGCATACGATCAGCAACAATATGGGCGTGGACGGCTTCGGCATGGGGTTGATGCTCGAGGCGGGGATGATTGCTTCGCATGTTGGCAGTTACGTGGGGGAGAATCGCCGGCTTGAACAGTTGGTGCTGAAGGGTGAGCTGGACTTGACGCTGATTCCGCAGGGGACGCTTGCGGAGCGGATTCGCGCGGGTGGGGCTGGGATTCCGGCGTTCTATGTACCTACGGGATTGGGGACGGTTGTGGCGGAGGACAAGGAGACGCGGAAGATTGGCGACCGGAATTATGTTCTCGAGCAGGCACTGCATGCGGATGTGGCGCTGGTGAAGGCGTGGAAGGGCGATCGGCTGGGGAACCTTGTGTACCGGAAGACGGCGAGGAACTTTAATCCGGCGATGGCTACTGCTGCCGATTTGACGATTGCAGAGGTGGAGGAACTGGTTGAGCCGGGAGAGCTTGATCCGGATCATATTGTTACGCCGGGGATTTATGTGAACCGGATTTTGGTTGGGAAGAAGTACCTGAAGCCGATTGAGTCGAAGTTTATTAAGGCTGGAGGTGCGGCGTGACTGGGAAGGAGCGGATTGCGCGGCGGATTGCGCGGGAGTTCAAAGATGGGTTTTATGTGAACCTCGGGATCGGGCTGCCGACGATGATTGCGGGGTATATTCCGGTGGGGATCGATGTGATGTTTCAGTCGGAGAATGGAATGCTTGGCGTGGGTGGGCCGCCGACAGCGGAGCAGGAAGATCCGGATTTGATTAATGCTGGGAAGCAGACGGTTACGGAGATTCCGGGGTGCTCGTTTTTTGGGAGTGAAGAGTCGTTTGCGATGATTCGCGGCGGGCATATGGACATGAGCATCCTCGGGGCGATGCAGGTGGATGAGAAGGGGAATCTTGCGAACTGGACGATTCCGGGAAAGATGGTGAAGGGGATGGGTGGGGCGATGGACCTGGTGGCAGGGGCGCGGCGGGTGATTGTTGCGATGGAGCACCAGACTAAGGATGGAGGGTCGCGAATTTTGAAGCAGTGCACGCTGCCGCTGACGGGGCAGAGCGTGGTGCATGACATTGTGACGGAGCTTTGCTGGATTCATGTAACGCCTGAGGGTTTGGTGTTGACTGAGGTTGCAGATGGGATGGATGCGGCCGAGGTGCAGGCGCGGACGGAGGCGCGGTTGATTGTGTCTCCGGAACTGCGCGTGATGACTGTAGACGTGGAGGGGTAGTTTTGGTTGGGGGTGTTCGCGATGAGCCATGAGCGAAGATGTGCGTTGGATATTTTCAGGCATGCGCTGGATGCTTCGCGGGTGGAGGTGGCGATGAGCCGGCGGGTTCGGTTTGCGGGTGGGATGCTCGCGGTGGACGGCCATGAATATTCGTTGGACCAGTACGAACGCGTTGTGTTGATTGCGATGGGGAAGGCCGCGGGGACGATGACGCGGGCTTTTCTTCATGCGGCTGGCCAGTTTGCGAAGCGGTTTGAGGGGGTTGTTGTAGCGCCTCAGTTGGTGGAATTGGAGAAGGCGCGGTTTCGCGTGTATCACGGTGGGCATCCATTGCCGAATGCGGCTTCGGCGGAGGCTGCCGGGGATATTTTGCTGACGCTGGAAAGGTTGACCGAGAAGGACCTGGTGGTTTTTCTGGTGAGTGGCGGTGGGTCGGCGATGGTGGAGCAGTTTTTGGAGCCGGCGATTTCGGTGGAGGTGATGGCGGCTACACATAAGGCGCTGGTGGAGAGCGGGGCTCCGATTGCTGCGATGAATTCAGTGAGGAAGCATCTGTCGGCGGTGAAGGGTGGGCGGCTTGCTGCGGCAGCGGCTCCTGCGGAGCAGGTGACGGTTTTCGTTTCGGATGTGCCGGAGGGGCAGCTCGACGCGCTTTCTTCGGGGCCAACGATGCCAGATGGGAGCACGGTGGAGGAGGTTTACCGCATTGCCGAGGAGTATGGTTTGGCGGCGCGGTTTCCGAGTGTAGTTGCGGAGATGATTGCGAGGCGTTCGCTTGTCGAGACGCCTAAGGCGGGGGATGAGATTTTTGCGCGGTCGCGATGGAGCGTGTTGCTGGACAGTGCTTCGCTGGAGGAGACGGCGGCAGTGCGGGCGAGAGAGCTTGGGTGGCATGTCGAGATTGATAACCGTTGCGACGACTGGAGCGCGGAGCGGGCGGCGGGATATCTAGTGGAGCGAGTGAGCGAGTTGAGACGGGTGCGAGAGCGCGTTTGCCTGCTCACCGCAGGCGAGGTTACTGTGAAGGTGCCGCAGGGGGTGAAGGGAAATGGAGGGCGGAATCAGCACTTTGCTTTGTTGTGTGCGGAACTGATCGCAGGAAAGAAGATTGAGGTTTTGAGTGCAGGGAGTGATGGGGTGGATGGGCATAGCTCTGCCGCGGGTGGGGTGGTGGATGGGACGACTGTGGCGAGGGCGAATGCTGCGGGTTATCCGGTGAGGGCGGCGTTGGGGTGCTTCGATTCGAATGATCTGCTGGCAATGCTGGGAGACGCGGTGGTGACTGGGCCGACGGGGAATAATCTGCGGGATCTGCGAATTTTGCTGGCGCCCTAGTGGTTAGTGGAGGACGAAGGCGGAGAGTTTCGGCCAGTAGACGATGGCTGATACGAGCAGGCCGACGAGACAGGCGAGAGCCAGGCTGTGAAGGAAGACGAAGCGGAGGATGTTGCCTTCAGTGCCATAGCTTTCGGTGGCTGTTGTTGCGACGACGATGCTTTGCGGAGCGATCATTTTGCCCATGACGCCTCCGGCGGAGTTGGCCGAGGCCATGAGGTAAGGCGAGATGTTGAGTTGTTGCGCGGTGAGCTTTTGCAGGCTGCCGAAGAGGACATTGGAGGAGGTGTCGGAGCCGGTGGAGGCGGTGCCGATCCAGCCGATGAGGGTTCCGAAGAAGGGATAAAAGGCTCCGGTGCGGGCGAAGGCGAGACCGAGGGTGGCGTCCATGCCGCAGTAGCGGGTGATGAATCCGATGGCCATGAGGGCGGCGATGGTGATGACGGTAAAGCGGATGCTGACCATGGTTTCGACGAAGACGCGGGCGACCATAGCGGGACGCATTCCCATGAGCAGACCCGCGAGGATTGCGGCGAAAAAGATTCCGGTGCCGGTTGCGGAGAGCCAGTTGAGATTAAAGACAGCGGGTTCGACAGCGGGTGCGGGGACCGCCGGGGGCATTCGGAGAATAGCCTGATGGAGGCCGGTGATGGGGATCTTCACGCTGGTGGCGGCGTCCAGCCACTGAGAGAAACGGGGCATACCCCAGAGGACGACGCAGAGAGTAAGGACAATCCAGGGCAATGCTGCACGCAGGATGACCTTGCTGCCGTTGGCGGCGGTTTGGAGCGGCTTCTGAGTTATGTCCTGGCGAGCGGCATTGAGGATGCGGCTGGGCTTCCAGATGCGGAGGAAAGCGATGAGCATGCCCATACTTACGACGGAGGCCGAGATGTCAGGCAGCCACGGACCGTGAAAGGTGGAGACAAGGAGCAGGGTGATGCCGTAGCTGGCTCCGGTGACGAGGACAGCGGGCCATATCTCGATCATGGCTTCGAAGCCGGCAAAGGCCCAGATGAGCCAAAAAGGAATGAGGACACAAAAGGGAGCGAGAATCCTGCCCACGACTCGGGCGAGAAAGAGCGTATCGAGGTTGGTGACGCCGTGAAGGGCGACGATGGGAGTGCCGAGTGCTCCGAAGGCGACAGGGGCTGTGTTCGCGAGTAGAGCCAGAGCTGCGGCTTGAAGAGGTGGGAAGCCAAGTCCGATGAGGATCGTTCCGCAGACGGCTACGGGAGTTCCAAAGCCTCCTGTTCCTTCGAAGAACGCGCCGAAGGAGAACGCGATCAAGAGTAATTGGAGGCGGCTGTCTGGAGTTACGCCTACGAGACAGTTTTGTAGCTGCGCGAACCTGCCGGAGCGGACGGTGAGTTGATAGAGGAAGAGAACCGGGAAGACGATCCAGCATACGGGGAAGAGTCCATAGCTTATGCCGAGACCGGTTGCCAGAATGGCCAGCCGGACCGGCATGTGAAAGATGGCGAGTGCAATGGCGAGAGCGGTGGCGAGGCCGAGCAGGGCGGAGATGTGTCCTTTGATGCGAAGGCCAGCCATCGCAACGAGAAGAACGATTAATGGGAGTGCGGCTAGTGCTGCGGAGAGCAGCCAGAAATGCGCAGGGTCGTAGCTTTGTGGCCAGGGGGATGCGAGGTGTGGAGATTGCTTGAAGATGATGGCAGTGATGATCAGGACGACTGCGGTGAGTACGAGAGGGATCGGGTTGCGTTTGTGGGGAGGGGTTGGAACCGGAGCAGTGAAAGCCGGCTCTTCGGTTAAGACGGGGGCAGGGGTTACAGACTGAAGCGAGTGATCGCCCGGCAGGCTGCCTGTGTTGTCAGAACCATCTGTACCGGAGACAAAGTCTTCGATGAGAACCTCGCCAACCAAAGGAGATGGCTAACAGTATGAGTGGGTGGCATGTTTCTGTAAACCAACAGAGGTAAATTTTTCGTTTGCCCGCAATTGGAGGCGCGTTTGGGCTTGGGTGTTTTTCGGGTGGGCGTTTACCATAGAAGTATGGCAGGAGTTCAGGAGCAGGAAGTAAATAGCGTCGCGGGACATGTATCGAAGTACACGCGAAATAATCCATTTTTATCCACGGTGAGAGTGAACGAGCTGCAGACGGCCGCGGGGTCGGAGAAAGAGACGCGGCATATCGAGTTGACGCTTGATGAGGGGATGACCTATACGCCGGGCGATGCGGTGGGGATTATCCCGGAGAACCGTCCGGAGGCAGTCGCGGACGTGCTGAGGGCGGTTCGCTTCAAGGGCGACGAACGCGTGCTAGATCATTACAAGGTGGAGATCAGCCTTGATGAGGCGTTGCGGACGCGGTTGGGAATCGGCAAGCTCGCGCGCGGCAGCGTGGGACAGTATGCAAAGCTCGCGCCCGACGTCGAACGCCTAAAGGAGTTGGTGGGACCGGAGAACAAGGCTCGAGCAGAGGAGTATTGCTGGGGCCGCGAGTTTGTGGACCTGGTGACGGATTTTCCTGGCGTGGTGACCGAACCGCAGCAGTTATTCCATGTGCTGCAGCGGCTGGTGCCGAGGATGTACTCGATTGCGTCGAGCCAGAAGCTTCACGAGGACAATGTGCAGACGACGGTGCGAGTGATCCGGTATGAGTCGCACGGGCGCAGCCGGCAGGGTGTTGCGAGTGGACAGCTCGGCGAACGTGCTCAGGTCGGAACGACGCTGCCGATCTTTCTGCATGCGAATGGGAACTTCCGGTTGCCGGAGGATACGTCGGCGCCGGTGATCATGATCGGGCCGGGGACGGGCGTCGCACCGTTCCGCGCGTTTCTTGAGGAGCGGCAGGCCACGGGGCAGATGGGGGACAACTGGTTGTTTTTCGGAGATCAGCGAGAGAAGCTGGACTTTCTGTATCGGGACCAATTCCACGCGATGAAGAAGGATGGCGTGCTGACGCGACTGGATACGGCGTTTTCGCGGGACCAGCCGCAGAAGGTGTATGTGCAGGACCGAATGCGGGAGCATGCTGCCGACCTGTTCGAGTGGCTAGAGCGGGGGGCTTACTTCTATGTTTGCGGCGATGTGACTCGGATGGCGAAAGATGTGGAGACGGCGCTGCTGGATGTGATCGCGAAGGGCTCGCAGGGAACGTTGGATCATGCTGCGGAGTATTTGGCTGCGATGAAGAAACAGAAGCGCTACCAGCGGGACGTTTACTAGGGATTTCACGGCTTTAGAGAAGAATATTGTTTCTGAATCTATGCGTCTGGCTTGCTGCTGGGCGCATCTGTTCTTAAGGCCGAACAATGGGTCGAAAGGAGAGCTTTATGAATGTTGTTGTGTATGGAGCTACGGGGAATTCGGGCAGCGAGATCGTGAAGGAGCTGGTGAGGCGCGGTCACAAGGTGACCGGAGTGGCCCGAAATGTGGATTCATTGAAGGGCAAATCGGGTGTGACGGCCAAGACTGACGATCTCTCGAACGTCGATGCGATTGCGGCGATCATCAAGGGCGCGGATGTCGTGGTCTCCGCGTATCAACCGCCACCGGATAACACAGATGCGCTGGTAGATGTGACGAAACGTGAGATTGAGGCGGTGAAGAAGGCGGGCGGCCCGCGGTTGCTGGTCGTTGGAGGAGCCGGACTACTGGAAGTGGCTCCGGGTGTAACGCTGATTAAGTCGGGATATCTTCCTGCGGAATATTTGCCGATTGCGACATCGCATGAGAAGGCGCTAGCGGTTTTGCGGGCTTCCGATATTAAGTGGACCTATCTGAGCCCGGGGGCTTACTTCGTACCTGGGGAGCGGACAGGGAAGTTTCGGTTGGGCACCAAGGAATTGGTTAGCAATGCGAAGGGCGAGAGCAAGATCACTTATGCAGATTATGCAATTGCTATGGTGGATGAGATCGAGAAGCCCGCGCATGAGCGAGGATCGTTCTCTGTCGGCTATTAAGGTTTTTTGTCGAAGAAGCCGACGTCAGGCGTGCGTCGGCTTCTTCGATATCGGTAGAATTCAGACCCGGTAGGTGTCGGCGCGCCAGTTGACGATGCTTTGCTTGATGGCCTTTGGCTCGAGGTTCTGGGTGAGGGTTTTGCGGACGAGTGCGGGGATCTCCGCGTCCGAGGCGAAACGAAGCGCTATGAGTTGCTTTATGGTGAGTTCGTGAATGTGGGCGCGGTCTTCGGCTGGGAGCAGAGCCTGAAGACGAAGGCGCTCCTCAAGGCGAATGATTCGGTCCTGGGCGCGGAGGGCTGCACCACGGCCGATGCCGGCCATTACGAAGAAGACCACGGACATGGCGATCCACCAGAGATGAGTGTGCTCGTAGCGGGGCCACGCATGAATGGTGGCGTAGATAGAAAAGATGAAGTTGAGCAGAAGCATGGGCAAAACGAAGAAATGAAAGGGCGGATAAAAGCGTGCATGGTTTTGGAGGTTCTGTGGGGCGGCCATGATTTCCTCTTCGCGATAAGTTTGCCGACGCGCCCAAGCATACCATCTTGTGCGGTAGCCTTTAGGGATGGCAAATGCGGGAAAGAAACGGATTGGCGTGCATGTAGGAACGGCGGGCGGTGTTTGGACAGCGGTGGATCGCGCGGTTGCAGCGGGGGCGAATACTTTTCAGATTTTTTCGTCGAGCCCGCGGATGTGGAAGGCTGCTCCGGTGAAGGCGGCTGATGCAGCGAAGATGAAAGAGCTAAGGGCGAAGCATGATGTGGGGCCGGTGGCGATCCATGCAAGTTACCTGATCAACCTTTGCAGCCAGACGGAGAGCGTGCGGGCGAACTCGGTTGGGGCGTTTCGCGGTGAGGTGGAGCGGGCGCTGGCGCTGGGGGCGGAGTTTCTGGTGCTGCATCCGGGGAGTTGGAAGGGGCTGACGCGTGAAGAGGGACTGCGGCTGGCGGCGGAGTCGATTGAGAAGGCGATTGATGGGATCGACTTTACCCAAACTGCAGGGGCCGCCAAGGACTTCAGGATTTTGATTGAGAATACGGCGGGCGCGGAGTTCTCGCTGGGGGGGAAGCTGGAGCAGGTGGCGGAACTGGTGGAGAAGTTGAAGGCCTGCGCGCCGGTGGGCGTGTGCCTGGATACCTGCCATGTGCATGTTTCGGGGTATGACCTGGTCTCTCCGGACGGGTACTTAGAGACGATGATGGTGGTGAAGGATACGGTGGGGTTCGATGCGGTAAAGGTGTGGCATTGCAATGACGCGAAGGCGGCGATGGGGTCGAAACTGGATCGGCATGAGCATATCGGCGAAGGAACGATCGGGGCGGAGGTGTTTCGGCGGTTGCTCCATGATGAGCGATTTGCGCATGCGGCGTTCATTGCGGAGACGCCTGTGGATGCTCCAGGCGATGAGGCTCGGAATGTTGGGGTTTTGCGGGCACTGGCGGCTGGGTGACGATTTTTTGTAAACAGCAAAAATTTGGAAGAATCAAGGGTCTCCGCAAAGAGCGACTGCCGCGAAATGCCATCTTGAACATGGAACTCATTTAGTCCTTGATTGGAAAGATGCATTGAGGTAATGTTTGCAGCCAGCAGGCAGGCCCCTTTTGTCGAATCCGATTTATGGAGAAGACCAATGGCCCCCGATTTCAGTTTTGATGACACTCCGACAATGCAGCGGTCGTCCGGTACGCCCCTCGACGCGACTGAAGGGGAAGATTCTGCCGTTGATGTGGATATGGGGCTTTCTGCCCTAATGGGCTGTGCGAATCTTCTTTTGAACGCCGGAAGAGATCAGAAGATCTCCTTCAGGCCCGGCGTAACTGCAGCAATGCTTGAGACAATGGGCATTCTGCTGATGCGCGCGGCCCATGCAAACAAAGATAAGAGGTTTGCGATGGTCCAATACTGGGTTTCGACGGGGCCAGGCCTTATTGAAGATTTGATCAAAACAGTCGCCGCGCGCGAAAAAAGGTTTCTTCATCCGAACGATGTGACGATGCTTCTGGGCCTTTGCCCGCCAGATGGAGATTGATTCAATGTCCGAGAAATCTGCAAATTCTGCAGATGCGGCTGCGAGTTACGTAGATCTCGCGAAGTGGATTGTCGGGCTTTGTGCTGCGGTATTCGCTGGATTCTTTTTGCACCCAGAACACATAGTGGAATGGCCTCTTAAGGCGAGATCGGTAGTTGCCATTGTGCTGTTTATACTCGGGATCAGTATCGTCAGCGGCATCTTGTATCCTTTCTGGCTGAACTGGATGCGCAGGCAAAGGGAGAAGTTGGACGAAGTAGAGAAAGAACTTTCTATAACGTCCGACCCATCCAGAAGAGCGGAGCTTGCGAGCCGGAGAGCGAAGCTGAAAGACAACATCGACAAGGCAGGCCCCGCAAGGACAAACCTTGTGTATAAGGTGTTCGTCTATTCTTTCTGCGTTGCGGCATTCGTTGGAGTGGTTGGTTTCTGCGCTTCCATTGTGGCGTTGCAGAAGAAAAAGCCGGATGATCCGAAGCCACCTGTGGCCGTTATTGATCCTCTGCGCTTTACAGTCGTGCAGTCTGCCGTGCACAAGACAAAGTCAGGCATGCAGGCGCATACCTTCCTGCTGAACCGGCAGACGGGCGAGATTTGGCAGATGGTGTGCGATGCCCAAGGCAATGTGGTCTCGTTTCAGCGAGTGGAACGAAGGGACTTGAACGGGAATCCAGAGAAGGACGAAGCCGGCACGAAGGAGGCGGGAAGTGAAGCTCAGAGAGATTCTTTGCCGCCAGCCGGCAAAATGCCTTGATTGTTGGGAACCGTGGGCGGACGGTTACAATCGAAGTGTATGCCTAAGACTATTTTGAGCGTAAACGACGGGAAAACCGTGCATATTGACGCAGATTCTTCTGGCGGCGGATTGAACCAACCGCAGCGGTATAGCCCTGCGGAGATTGAACCGAAGTGGCAGGCGCGGTGGGACGCGGATGCGTCGCTCTATGCGGCGGAGGGTCACGATTCGGGCAAGCCGAAGTACTACTGCCTGGAGATGCTGCCTTATCCGAGCGGGCAGCTGCATATGGGACATGTGCGGAACTATTCGATTGGCGATGCGCTGGCGCGGCATATGTGGATGCGTGGGTATAACGTGCTTCATCCCATGGGGTGGGACGCGTTCGGGTTGCCGGCGGAGAATGCTGCTCTAAAGAATGGAGTGCCTCCGCGGGAGTGGACGCTTGGAAATATCGTCGCAATGAAGAAACAGATGCGGCGGATGGGGTTCAGCTACGACTGGGGCACCGAGGTGACGACGTGTCTGCCGGATTATTACCGGTGGAACCAGTGGTTCTTTTTGAAGATGTTCGAGAGGGGCTTGGCGTATCGGAAGAAGAGCAAAGTGAATTGGTGTCCGGAGTGCCAGACGGTGCTCGCGAATGAACAGGTGATTGGCGGACGCTGCTGGCGGCATGAAGACACCGTCGTTGAGCTTCGGGATCTGACGCAGTGGTTTTTGCGAATTACGAAGTACGCGGATGAACTGTTGGATGGACTCGACAAACTGGAGGGCTGGCCGGAGAAGGTCCGCACGATGCAGCGGAACTGGATCGGGCGGAGTGAAGGCGCGCACGTCGATTTTGCTGTTGAGGGCTCGGCAGAGAAGATTACTGTCTTTACGACGCGTGTTGATACGATCTTTGGGGCGACGTCGGTGCAGCTTGCTCCGGAGCATGCGGTAGCGAAGGTATTTGCGCTTGAGGATGATGTTCTGCGAGAGAAGATTGAAGGACTGCTGGAGGAGCAGAAGAAGGCGCGGGAGTCCGACGCGCTCGGCGCGATTGAAAAGCATGGAGTAGAGACGGGGCGGTTTGCGGTGAATCCGTTTAATGGCGAACGCGTGCCGATCTGGGTAGCGAATTATATTCTCGCCGACTATGGAACGGGCGCGATTATGAGCGTTCCGGCACATGATGAACGGGACTTCGAGTTTGCGCAGAAATATGGGATTCCCCTGCGACGGGTAATTGCTCCGGTTACCTCCGGTTCGGAG
>Ga0209624_10003149_pt1 | contig 11828 bp, 9 predicted proteins | sample JacPinW_OM2H0_O1_FD_188565 | JGI IMG/M metagenome (GOLD analysis project Ga0209624, IMG submission 188565) | Forest soil microbial communities from Algoma, Ontario, Canada - Jack Pine, Ontario site 1_JW_OM2H0_O1 (SPAdes) (version 2) | ecosystem: Environmental > Terrestrial > Soil > Boreal... | reverse complement strand
GGCAGCCCGCTCGATCCGAACACAATGATCGGCGCCCAGGCATCCTCCGAGCAGATGGAGAAGATCCTCTCCTACTTCGACATCGGCAAGAAGGAAGGCGCCGAAATCCTCATCGGCGGCGAGCGCAACATGCTCGAAGGCGAATATGCGGGCGGCTATTACATCAAGCCGACCGTGTTCAAGGGCCACAACAAGATGCGCATTTTCCAGGAGGAGATCTTCGGTCCGGTCGTCTCGGTGACCACGTTCAAGACCGACGAAGAAGCGCTCTCGATCGCCAACGACACGCTCTACGGCCTCGGCGCCGGCATATGGAGCCGCGACGCCAATCGCTGCTACCGGTTCGGCCGCGCGATCCAGGCCGGCCGCGTGTGGACCAATTGCTACCACGCCTATCCGGCGCATGCGGCGTTCGGCGGCTACAAGCAATCGGGCGTTGGCCGCGAAAACCACAAGATGATGCTCGATCACTATCAGCAGACCAAGAACATGCTGGTCAGCTACAGCCCGAAGAAGCTCGGCTTCTTCTGAGGTGGCTCCCCTCTCCTACGGGAGAGGGGTTGGGGGTGAGGGTTCGCGCGAAGCGCGCGCGTTCCGCGCGGTCCCTCATCCGGCCCTTCGGGCCACCTTCTCCCGGAGGGAGAAGGGTCAACGGCGACGCGGCGATCCGCGCCGCCAATGCCTCTAGGAGTAGACCAAGATGGGAACTGTGTCCGCAACGCCAGCGGCGATCGAGCTGATCGATGAAATCGTCGACGACCACGGACCTGTGATGTTCCATCAGTCCGGCGGGTGCTGCGACGGCTCCTCGCCCATGTGCTATGCTCAGGGCGACTTCCTGATCGGCGACTATGACGTGAAGATGGGCGAGATCGGCGGCGCGCCCTTCTACATCAGCGGCTCACAATACGAGGCCTGGAAGCACACCGACATCGTGATCGACGTCGTGCCCGGCCGCGGCGGCATGTTCTCGCTCGATAATGGGCGCGAGAAACGCTTCCTCGTCCGCTCGGAAATGTGCGCGATCCCCGCGCCCGCCAAGGCGTGAGCCGCGGGCCTCTAGAGCAGGCTGCATATTCATCGAGTCGTCATCGCGAGGAGCGATAGGGCGTCGAAACGACGCCCGTCTTTCGACGGGCTACGCGACGTGGCGTCATGGCACACTCTAGTGCCCGGGGAACGCGACCAGGCTGCGCACCGGAACGTTTAGGGCTCCGAGCTTGGCCGCGCCGCCAAGGTCCGGCAGGTCGATGACGAAACAGGCGGCGATCACCTCGGCGCCCATCTGGCGCAGGAGTTTGACTGCCCCCTCCGCCGTTCCTCCGGTCGCGATCAGATCATCGACCAGGATCACGCGTTCGCCTTTCGTGACCGCATCCTCGTGCATCTCCATGTGGTCGAGCCCGTATTCGAGCGAATAGGGGATGGAGACGGTGGCGTGCGGGAGCTTGCCCTTCTTGCGGATCGGTATGAAGCCCGCCGACAATTGATGCGCGACCGCGCCGCCGAGTATGAACCCGCGCGCCTCGATGCCCGCGACCTTGTCGATCTTCGTTCCCGCCCAAGGCTGGACGAGCTCGTCGACTGCGCGGCGAAACGCCCGGGCGTCGCCGAGCAGCGTCGTGATGTCGCGAAACAGGATGCCCTTCTTCGGGTAGTCCGGGATCGTACGGATGGTCTCGGCGAGGAGCATGGATCGAGGCTCGAATCTAGGGGCGAAGCCTCCTTCCATATCGCATTCGCGATCGAAAGCCAGCGACCGGGGCCGCCTGCGCCACGCGCGCGGGGGCCTTCTCAAGGCCCAAGCCCGGACAAATAGCCGCCAATAAACGCGAGTCAGCGTGAGTAAGCGCTAGTAAAAGTGCTAGCGTTTACTAGCGTTTATTTTTTCGAATCGAGACTTTTCAATGGGTTAGAGCTCGTTGAGGTAAAGGAATCCGGAGCTCGCCGCAACCTCCTCAGGCGATGGCGCAGCCGCGTTCGCCTCGCCCAGGAATTCGGGCGAATTCGCGGGATTCGCTTCCTGCCCTTCGGCCTCGGTCGGCTCGTCAGGGGGGATCTCGCCCATCTTTATCAAGTGCGCATGCGCCGCCGCGTACATGACCTCGTCGACGCCGAAATTGGCGGCCATGCGGTTGATCTTGTCCATGAGCTTCTTGCGCGCTTCGTTGTCATAGGCCTGGTTGGCGGTGGCGACGGTCTGATAACGGTCGAGCCGGTCGAGCGCCTTGAGATACGGGTTGATCGCCGAAATATCGCCCGCCGCGATTGCCTCGGCCCCGAGTTGCACCGCGGGAGCCAGGCGATCCAATTGCAGCTTGGCGTGATCGGCCCCGCTGTCGACGACGCGTTTCTGAAGCTCTTCGGAGGCGATCTGCCGGACGCGTGCACTGCTCACGCCTTCTTCGGCCGCGATTTCGTCATAGGTGAAACCCTTCCGTAGCCGCCCGAATATGCGCCTTCGCCGGAAGACCGTGCCGTGCGCGCCCAACCGCCGGCGCCGAACGGGCGCCCTGTCCTCGAACATCAAACTCTCCTTCAGCGAGCGCTCCCGCCATTTATTGGAAAACGCATCAGAATAGCATATGTTCTGAAATTCGTAAAGCGAATGTTGCAAAACCGATTGCCTTGAGGCGCTGATTGCTCGAACACGGCTCGGTTGCGACGCGTGGGAAGGTCTTGCTCTAAAAGGGCGCCGAGGAATTGACGCGGCCTAGTGACGCGGGAATGCATTCAGACGAGACGAAGCCTCGTCAGTTCGAGGTCTCATCTGCCGGCTTCTCGCCCTCGGGCACCCCCGCCTTGCGCAGCCCCTCGACGATGCGCTGATTTTGCGCGTTGAAGGTTGGATCGTCGCTCCAATGGATACTGGCCCAGTGCTGCACGGTGAAGCCGGGGTGGACTTTCTGCAATTGGGCGGCGGCGTCTTTCGCCTCCTTGTCGTGTCCGGCCCAGGCGTTGGCGGCCGCGAGCTCGGCGTACGGAGAAAAAACTTGGGGGGCGCCAGCGATCGACTTCTCGCACCATGGAATCGCCTGGTCCCAATGCCCGAGGCGGTTGTGGAGGGCGCACATGTAGTATTGCCACCAAGACACTGCCCCCGGCTCGCGCGGGTTCAGCCGCAGCGCGGTCTCGACCCCCGCCAAGCCCTCCTCGCTAAGGCCAAGAAACAGTTTCCCGAAACCGGCGTTCGCATAGGCTCTGGCGTTGTTAGGGTCCAGCGCGATCGCAGTTTCATTCTCCGTGACCGACTGTCGCCACTGCCGCTTCGTCGCGTAGACCAGAGCCTTCGCGTGATGAACCGATGAATTGTCAGGCTGAAGGGCCAAGGCCGCGTCGATCGTTTTTTCGGCGCGCGCAACGTCGCCTGCGCGGTCGTCGCTCCACCCATCGATCACACGAGAGACCAAAGCACCCGTTAGGACCGTCAGCGCACGCACATTCTGCGGGTCAAGAGCAAGCGCGCGCTCGGACAGCGTCACGGCGCCATTCAAGGTCGCCTTGCTGTCAGGAAGATTATAATTTTCTTCGGCTTGCATCGCGAGGTCGACCGCGTCGGGGTTGCTCGGCCGCTCGCTAATGGAGCGCAGAGCTTCGGCCTTCACGAGCTCCAGCCCGAGGGAATTGGCGAGCCGTGCTACGACTTCGACCTGCAGCTCGCCGAGCTTGCTTCTCTCGCCGTCGAACCGGTCGGCCCAGACTTGCGCGCCGGTCTCGGTCGAGATGAGCTGGGCGTTGATCGTGATCGTCTCGCCGAATCTTCGCACGCTGCCTTCCAAGAGGTAGCGCACGCCTAGCTCGCGGCCTATTGCTTTGGCGTCGACGGGCTTGCCCTTGTACGTGAACGCGGTTCCGCGAGAGATAACGAAGGCGTCCTGCAGGTGCGACAGGTCGGTGGTTAGGTCCTCGGTGATGGCGTCGGCGAAATAGTCCTGCTCCTTATCGCTGCTCAAATTCTCGAACGGCAGAACGACGATCGAAAGATGCGGCACGGTCGAGAGCCTGTCTTCTGAGACGGACGCGCCCAGCAGGCGCGGCGCCAACTCCGCGCGCAATGCGTAGGCGCCCGCGGCGAGAACTACGACGACCAACGCGGCGAGGATCGAGCTCAATCGCGCCGAGGCGCTCCGCGCTTTTGGCGCTGGCGCCCCATCCGTGGCGCCGCTCTTCATCATTGCGCCGGCTGCGGCCGGCGCCAGCGCATAGGCTCTCACCGGGCGGGCGATGTTCTTGAGTTGCTTTTCGCCGAGATCGACGAAACTCTCGTTCAGCCGATCGCGCACCTGGCGATAGGCGTCCTCCGACAGGCAGATCGCGCCAGGCTTCGCGATGCCTTCGAGCCGTGCTGCGATATTGACGCCGTCGCCCATCAGATCCCCGTCGGCCTCCTCGACGACGTCGGCAAGATGAACACCCATCCGGAACTCGATGCGGCGCTCCGGCGGCAGACCCGCATTGCGCTCAATGAGGCCGTTTTGCACCTCGATCGCGCAGCGCACCGCGTCGACCACGCTGCGGAACTCGATCACGCTGCCGTCGCCGGTGCGCTTGACGATGCGCCCATGGTGCGCGGCGATAGCAGGGTCCATCAGATCGCTGCGCAGACCCCGGAGCCGCGACAGGGTTCGATCCTCGTCGGCGCCGGCAAGCCGGCTGTATCCGACAACGTCCGCGACCAGTATCGCAGCGATCTTCCGGGTCTCATCCATGGCGAACCTCCGCCGCCGGCGAGACTAGCACAAGGACCGACTGGAGCCGCGTGATTATTTGTTGAGGGCGATTGAGCCGAAGGAAGAAGTCGAGCTCCGGGTCGATTTGACCCGTTCGCCGCGTAGCCGGGGAATGGCCGCTATTTGCGCGTCGCTGCTGTCCGCTGCGTCTGCGCCGGACGGCGCCGCCCAAAGCGGCCGCCAGCGTTACGCTTCGTTGTGGCCCAACGGGGTCTGAGGCGCGGCGGCGACCTAACCTAAAGAGCGCCTACCGGTTTGCACCCGGCGCGACCCTGGAGCCGGCCTCCTCGGCCAAAGCCTGCGCGCGCGAAGCGAAAAGCACCAGGAAAAAATAGATCGGGGCGCCGATCCCGGCCAGGACCAGAAACCAGTTCGATCGGCCGAAAAGCGCGAGCAGGATCACGAGATAGATGAAATCGCGGCGCGAGGCGGAGTCGAGCAGTCGCGTGAGAGGCCGCTCGGGCGCATCGGACACCGAGGTGAACAGTGTGTCGTCGCCGTCCTTCGAGCGCATGAGCCGCCAATAGACGAAGCTGGCCGAGCCTAACGTCCCGAGGACAGCTCCGGCGCTAAGCCATAGCGGCCAGATCGCGCCAGCGGCCAGGCTCCAGCCGACTCCCATGCAGCCGAAGATGACGGTGTGTACGACGTTGTCGCCCCAAAAATCGAGGACGCCGCCCCAGCGCGATTGCTGGAATTTGAGCCGCGCCAGCTCGCCGTCGCAGCCGTCGAGGATCGAATGCGCCAGGAACAGGAGCGCCCCGATGGTTTGCATCAGGGGACGCGAGGATAGAAAAAATGGGCCCCCGCAGATCCCCACCGCGATGGAAATCAGGCTCATCTGATTGGGCGTGATCCCCGTTCCCGCCAGGCGGCGCGAAATCTGCAACGAGATCGGCCGCTCGACGTTCCGGGCCATGAACCCGTCGGTGTCCTTGACCAGCGACTTGAGAAGCCGCCGTTCCGCGGCGCCGACACCGGCGGGCGTCTCGACGATCATCGGATCGATCGCCACAAGGATACGGGCCGGCGAGCCAAATCGCGAAGCGAGGCGGGCCTCGACCTCGCGTAAGCCTTGGGCGGCGCTGCCTAGGTCCAGGGCGTCCGCCGCATCCGGAACTGAAGCGGCCGGCAGTATCACGATGCGGTTCGGGATCGTCCCCCAGCCGGCCGGTTCGATGCGCGCTGAGGCCAGCCGCTCGAGCCAGTCGCCTTCCGCGAGAATGGCTGAAGCCGCAACGATCAGCGACGCCGGCGAAGCGGACGAAAGCGACGCGGCGAGGCTTTTCCAGTCGGCGACGGGGACGATTCCGGGCGCGTTGCGGTCACCGCCTCCAAGGAGAAAGACTTGGGCGTAGCCGGCGCGATGCGCCGCAAGCGCCGTGCGCTGAATGAGGCTGAGCCCCAAAATGACGGGGTCGCGATCCAGTCCGGGCGCGACGCCTGTCGCCCCCGGCGAGGCCGCGGAAGCGGCAAGAAGAACGAGAACCGGCGCTTCGGGCATGGTTAGGTTCATGAATCCGCACGGGCGACGCCCGGTACTGCACCTCGGCGACAATTGCTGATAGACGATTTCGCGCGGCGATCGTAGCCCTGCGCAGTCTCTGGCGCGACCCCCGCTCGGACAGGAGCCAAGCTATTTCAAGATCGCTTATCGTCGCCGCGTTCCTCGGTTTCCTGCTCGTCGTTTTTCTTATCGTCCACAGCGGCGCTGCCGAGGTGGGATCCGCCATGCTGGTCCTGGGCTGGTGGCTGGCGCCGATAACGCTGCTTCACCTTGTCCCCTTGTATTTCGACGCGACGTCCTGGCGACAGCTGTTTCCGCCTTCAAACCGCATGAGCATTCCGAGCTTCCTTTGGATGCGCTGGATCCGAGAATCCGTCAGCACCCTGCTTCCGGTCGCAGGCGTTGGCGGAGACGTGGTCGGCGCGCGGCTCGCGCATCAACGCGGCATTTCAGGCGCGCAGGCCACCGCCACCATGGTGGTCGACATTACGGTCGGCTCGGCGTCCCAGATGGTCTTCGTCGTTGCTGGAGTCGCGTTGCTCGCGACGAGAGGCGCTCATGCGTGGGCTTCGACGGCCTGGGGACTGCTCATCGGGGTGGCCGCGTTCACGGTGGGAATCGCCATTTTCATCCGGATCCAACACAACAACATGTTTGGCGTGCTCGTCGGATGGGCTCATCGGCTGGCACCGAAGAGCTGGATGTCCGGCTTTACGGGCCGAGCCGAAGCCATCGACGGCGCCGTCGTTGCGACCTATCGCCGTCGCCTCGCCCTGTCCTATTCCAGCCTGCTTCGCCTCATCGGGTGGGTGAGTGGCGTCAGCGAGATCTGGCTGACGATGTGGGCGCTCGGCAAGCCGTTGACCGTGACCGACGCCTTCATCCTCGAAAGCCTAAGCGCCGGCGTCCGCGGCGCGGCGTTCATGGTGCCAGGAGCCTTGGGCGCTCAGGAAGGGGGCCTGGTCCTGTTCGGGGCGCTGGTCGGAGTGCCAGCGGACCTGGCGCTCGCGATTTCCCTCACCAAGCGGGTTCGCGAGCTGGCGATAGGGCTGCCGGGCCTTGCGGCGTGGCAATGGGTGGAAGGACGCCGATTTCTCGCCCGCCGGACGGACCAGGCGAGCTCGACCTCGTAAGGTCCGCCTATTGAGGCGGCGGGATTGCATAAGCCGGCGAAGCCACCCCTGGGCCCAACGTGGCCGGGGCCCCGACGATCGGGCCTGCAGTGGCTGGCGATTCGACCTCCGGGGGCAGGCCGAGCGCCTCGCGCAACTGGTTGCGGCGCGTCTGATAATAGCTCGAGCGCAGGAAGGTGTAGAAATCGACCGAGGAATTCTCGGCCTGTTTCCATTCGGCGAGGTGAGCGACGCCGGAGACTACGCCGCTGCCGATCGACCAGGGCCATCCAATGAAAATGCCGCCCACAACCCAGCCGACAGGATCGCCGACCGAATCCACGATTCCGCCGATAGAATCGCGTTGCGTCGAGGGACCGAAATAGGGAGTCACGGTATAGGCGCCCGAGGGAACGCCCCAGACGAACATGGTCTGGCCAAAATCCCCCGTCTGCTGCGGCAATCCGGCTGGTCCAGCGATGTCGAACAAGCCGCCCAGACCGAAGATGCTATTGAAGATGAACCGGCCAACGGTGATGCCCGCGGCGTTCAAGCGCCCCTGCAGGACGTTATTGGCGAAGACACGCGGCTCTTTCAGGTTCGCGTCCAAATCCTCGAAGCGGTCCCGGATCTGCCCTGGCACAGACTTAATGACCGTCGCCGGCGGATCGAGCACCACTTGATTGAGGTGAAGGACGCCGCGATTGAATTGCTCGTTGGGATCATCGATTGGCAAGGAGGCATCGCGGGGCACGCCCGCGCAGGCGCCCACAAGCGCCGCGAGGCTCGCCGCGCTCAACCATTTGGTCCACCGTTCAACGCCACGCATGCGTCGACGATTCCTCTCGAATTCCGCAAGACGCGGAAGTTTTCCCCGCGAAGTCCAGACAGGACCTTGCTTCGAGAATGTCTGCTCCGGTTCTGAGAAGTCAGACCCAGCCCCGACTCAAACTAGCAGAGCCGCGCCCCTGGGACTATCACCCTTTTGCCACAGTACGGCCATTTGTACTTTGGTCGCATTAATCACTTGTCGTGATGGGATTTACTCTGCGTGGCCAAAAGAGCAGGCTGGAACAGCACCGCGGCCGAGAGCGTCGCCACCAGCGACAAAGCCATCAGCTTGCCCATGCTCGACGTGCCCGGATGGTGCGAAAACCACAGGCTGCCGAAGGCGGTGGCGGTGGTGCAGGCGCTGAAGAATACAGCCCGCGTCAGGCTCGACTGCAAGAAGTTGTGCTCTCCCGCTCGCCACGCCATGACGTAGTAGATTTTGAACGCGACGCCCACGCCCAACAAAAGCGGCAGGGCGATGATGTTGGCGAAATTGAGCTTGAGCCCGATCGCCACGCACATCTCGAGGGTGACGATTATGGCGACCAGCAAAGGCACGAGCGTCAACGCGACGTCTTGCCAGCGCCTCAGCGCCACGAACAGGATCACCGCGATCGACAAGAGCGACAAGACGGCAGCCTGAAAAAACGCTTTCACGATCGTCGCCGCCGCCTCGACGATAAAGACCGGCGTCCCGCTCGCTTCCGGCGCGACCTCGCGCACCGCGTCGACGAACCGATGCAGGACGGCATTGTCGTTCCCGTTTCCGCTCGGCCTCGCTTCGATCCTGACCTCGCCGTCGGGCGCGACCCAAGCGCTTTTGAGCGCAGGCGGAAGCGTGTCGATGGTCACGCGCCCAGCCGAGAGCAGATCGCGAACCTGGCGAAGCGTCGTCATGAGTGGCGTAACCAGCACGCGCTCCGCCTCCTCTCTGGTCGCGGGCGAGGCCTTGGCCAAAGCATTGAGCGCACTGGCCAGGCGGCGGGCCTGCGCGGCGACCGGAGTGTTCAGGTCAGCCGTCGTCGTGGTGAGATCGGCAGCGGTCTTGTTGATCGCGTCCAAAGTTTGAGCCGGGGTCGGCGCAGGGTCGATGGGATCGGGATTGAGCGTATTCGCAAAGAAGAAGTTGGCGTCGTCGATGATGGCGAGCTTCTCGTCCTGGTCCTTGGGCACGAAGCTTTCCAGCGACCGCACGTTGGCGACCTCAGGCAGCGGCTTGAGCTTTTCCACCATGGCCGAGGCGCTGGCGAGATTGGGCTCCAGGATATCGATGGTGTTGGGGCTCGTGTCCGGATCGCGCATCAGATCGAGGAGGGTCGAGACGGACTCGACATGTTTTGAGCGCAGGTTGAGCGGGTTGAAGTCGAAGCTCAGGCCCCTGAGAAGCGGAAGGCCAAGGATGACGGCGGCCAGGGTGAGGCCCACCACCCAATTGCGCTGTTTGTCGAGAAAATGATCGAGAGGCGCAAGCCAAGCCCAGCCCACCGGCGCCGCCTCGCCGGCGGGCTTGAGAACGGCAAGCAATGCCGGAAGCAGGGTGACCGTGGTTAAGAACGCGATGATCATGCCGGTTCCGGCGATCAGTCCGAGCTCGGACAGACCCACATAGGCGGTCGGCAGGAACGAGTAGAAAGCGGCCGCGATCGAAGCGGCCGCAAGCAGAAGCGGGCGCGCGACGCCGAGTGCGGTCGTTAGCAGAGCTTCAAGGAGATTGCGGTCCGCGAAACGCTCGGCGCGGTATCGGACGCTGAACTGAATCCCGAAATCGACGCCAAGGCCAATGAACAGCACGGCGAAGGCGACGGAGATGAGGTTCAGCGCGCCGACCATCGCTAAGCCGACAGCGGCGGTGAAACTCAAGCCGACCGCAAGATTGATCAGGACGGCGAGAATGATCCGGGACTGCCTGAGAGCGAGCCAAAGGATCAGGAGAACGACGACAATGGTCACCATTCCGTTGAGCGCGGCGCCGTCGGCGATCGTGGAAAATTCCTCGTCCGACAGGGGCACTGAGCCGGTGAGGCGCACCGTGACGCCTCTGTCCGGTGTCAGGCCCAGTTTGGCGATCGCCGCCCGGACGGCTTTGGTCGCCTCGCCTCCGGGCTCGAGAGCGCCGTAATTGAGGACGGCCTGGATATTGACGAACCGCCGGAGATCCGACGGCTCGAGCGCTTTCCCGGAAAGCAGTTTCCGCCAGGAGAAGGCCGGATGCTGGCCTTGTTCGACCTTTTCCAGGGCGTCCGCGATGGCGGCGACCGCTGGCTTGATGTCTTCGAGCGTCGTCTTCTTGAGCCGAACGCCCTCGAGCGACTGCGAGATGGCCCCGAGGATCCCGCGCAGCGTCGGATCGAGGGCGAGCGTTCCGAGGAAAGGCTCGGCCTTGATTAGCTGATCCATGTTCTTGCGCAGGTCGTCGACGCTGAGAAACAAGACGCCCTCGCGGGCGAAGAATTCGCCGCCGTCCGGCCGGCTGATGTGGCGGAAAAGATTCGTCTGAGGGGCCAGCGCCGTGGCCAGCGCGTTCGCCGCTTCGTCGGCCCCTTCCGGTGTCGTACCGTCAATGACCGCGACGATCAGGTCGGTCCGCTGCGGGAAGAGCTCGTTGAGTTTTATCTCTTGCTGGCGCCAAGGGAGCGAGCTCGACAAGAGCTTGCCGCTGTCGGTGTTGATGGCGATGTGGCGCGCGACGTAGCCGCCGGCGAGAACCGCCGCGATGAGAAAGGCGACAATGACCACCCACGCATGACGGGTCGACAGGCGCACGACCCGCGAGATGGCGGCGATGAGGTAGGCGCTGTTCTTGACCATTGAGACCGGGGTGGAGGACATGGTTCGCGACGGGAGTCAATCGGGAGGACGAAAGCCCGCATCCTCGGGGCCAAGCCATCTCCGCGATTTGCCGCAAAAGTAAGCCCACTCAAGAGAAATAACGAATGCGAACTGACAGTGTCGCCAAGATAATTCACAGTAAAACGCCGGAATCGGCGGCCATGTTGGCGAACGTCAAAAGAGCGATGGCGATCACCGCCAGACTTAACCGTTTGACGTTCAGCGATGCGGACGAAATTCGGGCCTTGTTCAGCCAGCTCATCGGTAAAAAGGTGGACAAGAGCTTCTTACTTATCCCACCATTTTATACCGCCGGCGGGGAGGAGATCCGCGTCGGGCGGAATGTCTTCGTCAATCAGAACTGTACTTTTTATGACCTTGGCGGCCTCGACATTGCAGACGATGTGATGGTCGGCCCAAACGTCAGTATCATCACAACCGGCCATCCCCTGGAACCCTCGCGGCGACGCGCCGCCACAATCGGAAAGCCCATCATGATTGAGAAAAGCGTGTGGATCGCAGCCGGCGCGATCATCATCGGCGGCGTGACCGTCGGCGCGCATTCCGTCGTCGCGGCAGGTTCGGTCGTCACCAAGGACGTTCCCGCGAATAGTCTTGTCGGAGGAAATCCAGCGCGGGTCATTCGCTCGATTGGAGACTGAGAAAGCCACCGCAAAGGCCGAAACTGGAACTTGAAACGGACCCGCCACCCGAAAGCTCGGGCCTTGCGCGCGTTCGCATGGTGGCGCTATCTCACGTTTTTCCGAAGGTTTCGTCGAAGGCGTAGCCGGTTCCGCGGACGGTTCGGATGGGATCGCG
>Ga0209624_10003146_pt1 | contig 11844 bp, 8 predicted proteins | sample JacPinW_OM2H0_O1_FD_188565 | JGI IMG/M metagenome (GOLD analysis project Ga0209624, IMG submission 188565) | Forest soil microbial communities from Algoma, Ontario, Canada - Jack Pine, Ontario site 1_JW_OM2H0_O1 (SPAdes) (version 2) | ecosystem: Environmental > Terrestrial > Soil > Boreal... | reverse complement strand
AGCCGGCACGGGCCACCGTGGCTCAGGTGCAAAAAGAGTTGATCGATGCAGTTGCAGATGCCCGAGCTGGATCTACAGATCTCGGCAATCGGTTGAACTCCAAGGCTGCGCGTGAGACGCGTAAGGCAAGTGTAGCCGCACGTGCACACATCGAGGAGCAGTGGATGAAGGCGTGAGGACACTCGAATGACAAAGGTTCTTGGCGACGCGTTGGTACCTATCTTTGCCGGCTTGCTGCTTGGCTATTTCGCCGGGCTGTGGCGCCGAATGGACAATCAAAACGTGCGAACTCTCATCACCTTCGTGATGAGCTTTGCCATCCCTTGTTCGCTCTTCCTCGCGATCGCGAGTACACCGCGGACGGCATTGCGTGAGCAGGCCGCGGCGGGTCTTGTCCTGGCCATTGTCTATGCCGTTTTGTATGCGGTCAGTTTCGTTTGGACTCGCTCCCGAGAAAACCTTAACGCCTCAGACAGCTCGGTGGTCGCACTGACTCTTGGATTTCCAAACTCGGCAGCGGTCGGCTTACCATTGCTCGCTTCGGTTTTCGGTTCGCGAGCCACGGTCACGGTGGCCACATCTCTCGCAATCGGCTCCATCACTGTTTCTCCGATTACCCTGGCAATCCTTGAACGAAGTCGCAGGGGCTCCGCTGGGGTCTCCGGAACTGGGCTCTCCGGAAAGAGCTCGGCGCTGCGGCAAATCACACTGTCGCTTATCCATTCCTGCAAGAGGCCTATTGTTTGGGCGCCACTGCTGGGGCTGGCGTTTTCTTGTGCAGACTTGACTCTTCCTTCCTTCATACATCGATCTCTGGCTGTCATGGGATCAGCGGCTGACGGTTCGGCGCTTGTGCTTACCGGTCTGGTCGTCTCTGCTCAGAAATTTGAAATTCGGGGAAACACATTAATTGCTGTTCTTCTGAAGAACGCTCTCCAGCCGGCGATCGCTCTTGGGATCTGCATGCTGATTCATCTCAACATTGAACAGACGCGTTACGTGACGCTAATCAGCGCCATGCCCTGTGGTTTCTTCGGAGTTGTGTTTGGCCGGGACTTTGACTCAAATCCGAAGCTCGCCAGTTCCGGCTTGATCGCTTCGTACCTGGTCGGCGTCGGCTCACTCGCCGCATGGATTGTGATTGTGAACCATATTGGTTGAAGTGAGTGGGAGGATCTGTAAAAAGGGGATTGCTTTTGTGAGATCGACGCAGCCAATGTCCCGCGCATTCGAGTACAAATCGAAAGCGGCCAGACTCGCGGCGGGGCCGTGCTTTGAGAAATTCTGAATCTCGACATGCCGCATATCCGAGCCGATCTCGCATCTCGGCCGGAACTGTAGAGGTAGAAAAACCATGGAAGCGGTTCGAGACGATAAGCACGGTCTGCCGAAAGCGAGAGGGATGGGTCTCCCGCAAGACAGACTTTCCGAGGTTTCTGGACGGCTCACCGTGGCATGCCTCTTTACCGCGGCAGGTGGATATATGGATGCCTTCTCCTACCTTGCACACGGTCATGTCTTCGCAAACTCGCAGACCGGAAATTTTGTGTTCTTCGCAGTGTTTGCCTCGGGAGGACAGTGGGCTCAGGCAGGGCGGCACTTGCCGCCCATCGTGGCCTTCGCGCTGGGAGTGGCAATCGCCAAGTTGCTTGAGGTGCACTCAAGCCAGCACCCATTTCGGGCCGCACTGCATTGCCAAGCCTTCGAGCTTGTGATCCTCTGCGTCCTTGTTCTCGTTGGAGCTCATATGCCAAATGCAAGCGTCGTTCCTATCATCTCCTTCGTCGCAGCCCTGCAAAATACCAGCTTTGACAAGATCGGGCCCTTGTCCTTCAACTCGGCGATGACCACTGGTAATCTTCGCGAGGCGACGTCCGGATTGGTTTTATGGATCGTGGGTCGCGAGACTGCGGAGAACCGTCGCAAGGCCGTAAGTCTGGGTTTGGTCTGTTGCTCATTTCTTCTAGGCGCGTTCTTCGGAGCCAGCTACACCAGATTCCATATGGAGCATGTCCTTGTACCATGTGTCGCAATAGTGGCTGCAGGGTTTCTTCTGACGTGGAGACTGAGAAGGAAAGCGACAGTTGGTATGCTCCCCAACATGCCGTGAATGCAGAAATCCGTAAACCAGTTGTTCCCTCGGTGACGACCGGGATTAGGCGCGAGATAGAGAAATAAAGAGTGGTAAGCGCAAGTGAGTGACAGATGAAAGTCTCGGAAATCAGCACTCCGCAGGTGCACGATCTGCTTCAGATCGACGCCCATGCCCTCACTGCGGATAGCGTCTCTCGACCACAGTGGATAACAGAGACGCTGATCTGCTGCCCGTGGGTGGTCGTTCGCCGCGGTCAAGCTCCTGCTGGCCAGATCTCGGTCGGAGTTCGGGGCGCCGCGCGAAGCGAACGCTGGGCTGGGTGCTGCAGCGAGACCCTAATAAAGAAGATAGTTCGGCCGGCAGAGTTGCTGGTGCCAAGCCGGACCTCAGCACATCTTCGTCGGACCCCTGCATTGCAGGCTCTGGAGGAGGTCATCGAAAGGTGGCAATGCCTCAGCTTGCCGTGGGGACCGACGGGCAGCGTTGGATTTGAGCTCGCAACCGGACACCCAGTCACGACCGAGGCGAGCGATCTCGATCTTGCTGTCCGCGCGACCAACCGGATTGATACTGAGCGGGCATTGTTTCTATGGGATCGTCTGGCTGGATTGCAGGTTAAAGTGGACGTTCGCGTGGAGACTCCGATGTGCGGTTTCTCGCTCGACGAGTACGCTCACGCATCATCAGCGCGAATACTGTTGCGGTACCCAGACCGGTTGCGGCTTGGCGATGATCCTTGGTTGCTGATGACAGCTGGGCAGTCAAACGTTCATTCTTCGGACAGCGAGACTGCCGCATGAGCGTCGCCTTCATCTTTCCTGGGCAGGGGTCTCAGTTTCCCGGAATGTTGCATCAATTGCTCGATCATCCCGCTGTCGTCCGGACTCTCGACGAGATCAGCGAAGGTCTCCAGTCTGACGTGCGCACTATTGACACAGAACGCGGTCTCGAATTTACCGTGGACGTGCAGATCGCGCTACTCGCGGCAGGAGTCGCTACTGCGCGTGCGCTCATGGAGCAAGACATCGAACCCGCGGTGGTTTCTGGTCTTTCCGTCGGCGCGTTTGCCGCCGCTGTTACTGCTGGCGTGCTGTCGTTGCGGGATGCGGTTGAGTTGGTCAGGCTGCGGGCAGAGCGGATGATGAAACTCTACCCGAGTGGCTACGGTCTCTCCGCGATCGTGGGACTGAATGAATCCCAAGTCACGAAAATCGTCCAAGCTGTGACCTCGGTCCAGGACCCGGTCTTCGTTGGAAACATCAACGCGCCACGCCAGATCGTCATTGCCGGCTCGAACGTGGCAATGGATCAAGTATTGGAGGAAGCTCGTCGCCAGGGGGCCAACAAGGCCGTGCGCCTGCATGTTTCTGTTCCATCGCATTGCCCTTTACTCCAGCCTGTTGCGGATCTCCTGGGAAAGCGAATGTCCTCCGTGAAGCTGACAACGCCGCGAATGACTTACGTCGGAAATGTGAACGCGCGAGCCATGCGCACCAAGGAGATCATTGCGCGCGATCTGGTAAATAACATTGCGCACGGCGTCCGCTGGTACGATGCGACAACAATACTCAAGGAATTGGGCTGCGACCTTTTTCTTGAGATGCCGCCGGGACATACTCTCAGCGATCTTGCCAAACAGAACCTCCCCGGTATCAACTCGCTTCCCGTCGAAGCAAGTGTGTTGCCCAAAGTTTTGCGTCTAGCCCAAATGCAAAATGCAAACGATGGTGCGCCCCAATCGATCCGCGTGGAGAGGGTACAACCGGTCTAAAAAGACTTGAAGTCCCGAAGAGAAAGGCTTAAGCAACGGCGGAGAATGATGGAATGCAATCACAGCATTATTTCAAGGGAGCATCGTGAACCATCACTACACTCGCGCGACCGGCCAGCGCTCGAAGTCATTGATCAGTTCACCACCTTCGCGGCAAGCCGCCCTAGCTCAGCCTATGCTCAAGCCTTGATGCCGATGGGCGGGTGGGTTCTCGCCTCGGGCGCCCGTTTTCAGTTGGCGCAGCGATGCAAGTTAGAAGCTACCCACTCGCCCACTAAAATGCCAAGGTTGCTCAGAATTGAAGCTTGAGTGCCAACTGGATCGAGCGCGGACCACCAATCTGATAGAGAGGGTTGAAACCCGCACCATCCGTGCTGGCCAGACTGCTGGCTAGCATCTGCGTCGATTGGCCGAACAGTGCGTCGGTCAGATTGTTCTCGGGAGGCCCGAAGTTCGGGTGGTTGAAGAGATTGAAGAACTCGCCTCGGAAACGAAGCCCCATCTTCTCGGTAAGGCGAAATTGCCGCTGAAATGCGACATCAGCTTGCCAGGCTCCAAAACCCCGCAGCACATTGCGTCCGAAATCGCCTTGCTGCCCAGTGGGCGGTGGAGTGAAAGCTGCTGGATTGAACGCCTTGCCGCCAGGATATTGCGACCCATAGAGGACAAGCGGCACTCCGGGCCCTACGTCCGGGCGCGGATACAGCGCGATGCCGTCTGCAAAGACAAGTCCGGCAACCAGGTCCACCGGCGAAGCCGTCCTCGCGAAAATGAAGCTATCTATGGACCAGCCGCCGAACGCGGCGTGGGCTATTTTATTCGATTCCGGCGAGGGCAGACTGTAGGTCACGCCAGCGGTGAATGCGTGGCGGATGTCAAAGTCTGAGTTGCCACGGTCTATATTCGGATTCGCGATTGAGCTTGGCGTATTGAGGTAGGTCGCAAACGCATCGGTTGATGCAATATCAATCGAGTGAGACCATGTGTACGAGGCCAGTGCTTGCAAACCTTGCGACAGACGTCGCTGGAACTTGAGTTGCAAGGCCTGGTAGTCCGATGTCGCCGAATTGTCGGTTACGCTGACAAAGTCAAAATTGGAATTCGGGGCAAGTAAATCGGTTACTCGAAGCAAGTCACGCCCAACCGCTCCGATGTACGTTAAAGATAGGCTTTGGCTGCTTCCTAGGGACTGCTCCAACGCGACATTCCACTCATACGTCCGCGGAAGTTTCAAATCAGGTTTGGCAACGACAATGTCGGAAACGGGTGGATTGGTAGTAATAGCCGGCGGAGCGGCGTTCTGAGGGCTTAGCGGGAAGCATACCCCTACTGAGCCGGAGGGACACGGTGTGGGTGAGGGTGAGACAACCCTGACAGCACTGTATGGGAAATAGCTCGATGCTCCACCAAGAGAGCCGTATCCAAGATCGTAGAACACTCCGAAGCCCCCGCGGAGAACGGAAACCCAATTCGCCCCCCCCGCGAGTTGATAGGCGAATCCGAATCTAGGCGCCACATTTCCATAGGTCGTCTGGTAGAGCGGAGTACCGCGAGGCGCCAAGGTCATAGTTGCCGGATCATTCAGTCCAATCACAGTGAATGGGTCGTTCGCCGAGTTCTTGCCGTTTAGAGGCGGATTGATGTCCCATCTCAGGCCATAGGTCACTGTTAAGCGCGGAAGGACTTTCCACGCATCCTCGCCATAAACCGAGACGTTGTGTGCTAGCAGAGCGTTACCTCGAGACGCTTCCACGTCGGCAAACGCCGTCGTGCCGGAAAGAGCACCCCCAGTGGTGGCCGTTACTCCCGTGAATTCAGCAAATTGTGTGTAAACGAATGGACTGGTGAAAGGGGAAAGCCAACGATAGTCCACGCCAAATTTCATTTGATGACTGCCTTTGGTCACCGATAGATTATCGACGAAATTGACCTGGCGTTGCTCACCTGTCCCGAAAATGCCCTTAGAGAGTTCCCCGGAACCCAGGATCAGCATTTCGAAAAGACTATTCGTGGACGAAAACCCGGTCGGAAACAAAACTTCATCGGAAAGAGGCACCGCTCCGCCGAAATTATCTAGACCAAATTTGGTCCCCACTCTGTCGTTACTGTAATTCACGCGTACGTCGTTGCTGATTCCTCTACTAACGGTTTCTGTCAGGCCAACTGTGAGAGTCTGCACGGAAGATGAGGTCAGCTGCGTCGTGCTGAGGACGGAGCCGGCGCCTAGGTTGGGACCTCGTTGATCTGTACTGGAAGGCGAGTAATCATAACGGCCAAATATGGTGGATTTCGAGTTAAGGACTTGGTCCATTCGGATGCTGTAGGCATCGAGGCTGGAGGGGTTCGAGTAGCCAGCATCGAATTCTGCCAGCCCTGCCCCAAGTTCAGCGCCGTTCGCAATGGGATATGCATTCAAATACGGAAGCATCGAGGCCGGAGCTTGTTGCCGTGATGGCGTGTCCGGGACGGCCGTTTCTTGAGTCGATGGCTGGCGCAATCGTAGCCCCTCATAGGAGAAGAAGAAAAACGTCCTGTCTTTGAGGATTGGGCCGCCGAACACACCGCCAAAATCATTCTGCCGCTCCTCAGGTTTTGGAAGGTGATCGTAGTTCACAAACCAGTCATTGGCGTCCAGCACGTTATTTCGGAAATATTCGAATGCGGTGCCATGAAAAGCATTCGCTCCCGAGCGGGTCACAATTGAGATTTGCCCACCGGGAGTGCGTCCGAACTCCGGAGCAAAGGAAGAAGTTTGGATGCGAAACTCCTGCATCGCGTCGACCGACACTAGGCTGTTCGTCCCACCCAAGGCGCTGAGCGCAGGCAGCGCTCCTCCCGCAGTCTGCACAAGCGGAAGGTAGCCAGAGACGCCAAAATTGGCGCTGACCCCATCTATGGTGAAATAGTTGGCATCTGCGCGTTGCCCATTCACGCTGAATTGTCCCTGGTCGTCGAAAGCGGTGGCGGTTACCACGACACCGGGTGTGAGCATAATCAGCGTCTGAAAGCTCCTGCCATTAAGAGGCAGGTCTTCGACAAACGTCCGGTCAACAACCGTGCTGACCGGCGCCGACTCAGTATTGACCAATGGCGAACGCGCCTCCACACTGATGGTTTCAGACGCGGAGCCAAGCGTCATCTGGAAGTCGATTTCGAGGGCATCCTGAACGTGAAGAATAACGTCTGGGTTGATTAACTTCTTGAAGCCGATTTTCTCGATCTCGATGCGATAGTCGCCGGGAAGCAGATTCGTTAAGTGGTACTGGCCCGAGCCGTTCGTCGCAGTTTCATAGCGGAAACTCGTCCCCGCGCTAATGGCGGCGACTCTCGTACCCACAATGACTGCCCTAGAGGGATCAGTCACGCGGCCCGTAATTGAGGCGTTGGTGGATTGGGCAGGAAGAATCGGGGAACACAGGACGACAGCAAGGGCGCCGATGAAGGCGCGTGTTTTCCGGTGGACCATAAATCACCGTCTACAGGAGATTTATTGTCGAAGAAGTAATGCGTCAAGAGATGCGCGAAAGTGTACACGGCGCTCCCTCCTTTGGCAAATTTCTGTGAAAGTCTCCGCCACGAGCTAGAATGTTTGACCTAGATGGACAAGGGGCACAGACAAACAAGAGCCGTTGTCGCGCTTGGCATCCTGCTGGCGTGCTGCGCCTGTTCTTTCGCTTTAAACCCATCTCTTGACATCAGCCAGTACGCACACACCGCATGGAAGATTCGGGAGGGCTTCACCACAGGGGAAATTTACTCGTTTACCCAAACCCCGGACGGTTATCTCTGGCTGGGAACCGATTTCGGCTTGCTTCGCTTCGATGGTGTCAGGAACGTCCCCTGGCAGCCGCCAACCGATCAGCATCTGCCTTCTAGCAGAATCTACAGTCTGCTCAGCGCACGCGATGGAACTCTTTGGATCGGCACGACGAAAGGGCTCGCAAGTTGGAAGAGCGGCAAGATTACTCAGTACCCGGAACTCGCAGGGCAGGAAATTTTTACGCTCCTTGAGGATCGTGAAGGCACTGTATGGGTCGGCGTTGCGGGATTGCCTCCTCCTGGGAGGCTCTGCGCGATTCAGAATGCTAGCGTGCGTTGCTACGGCGAGGACGGGAGTTTGGGCGCCGGCGTGAACAGTTTGTATGAGGACAGTAAAGGCAACCTGTGGGCGACAACGAGGACCGGGCTGTGGCGATGGAAGCCCGGCACGGCGCAATTCTATCCACTCCCCGATGAGCCGAGCCCCCTTACGGGCCTCACCGAGGATAGTGACGGCACGATTTTGATCACAATGCGAAGTGGAGTCGGACGACTCGTTAATGGGAAGATCACGGCCTTTCCACTCCCAGGTGCTGTGCAGAAGATCGAGGCTCGAAGGCTGCTCCACGATCGTGATGGCGGTCTCTGGATTGGGACGTCGGACCGCGGCGTTCTGCACGTACACCAGGGAAAGACGGAACTGTTTTCGCAGAACGACGGCCTCTCCGGCGAAAACGTCTTAAACCTCTTTGAGGATCGCGAAGGCAATATTTGGACCGCCACTAATAGTGGCCTCGACCGCTTTCGCAACTTTGCGGTCACCACTCTTACGGTGAACCAAGGTTTGTCGAATGCCAGAGTCTTCTCCGTCCTGGCGGCCAGAAACGGGAGCGTCTGGTTCAGCACTTCAGGTGGCTTAGACAGATGGAATAACGGGCGGATCTCCACCTACGACAAGCGCGCGGGAAAACTCAACGGTCTTGCTCCGAATTCTCTTTTCCAGGATAGCAGTGGGCGACTCTGGGTTTCGACGACCCACGAATTCGGTTATCTAGAGAACTCTCGGTTCGTTTCCGCAAAAGACTTCCCCGGTGGCTATGTGCAAGCCGTCGCTGAGGACGCCGCCGGTGATCTGTGGATCGCCAACCAAGATCTTGGTCTTTTTCGTTTGCGGCAAGGCAGCGTGGTTCAACAAACTCCGTGGGCCGGGTTAGGACACGGGGATGCAGCGATGACGCTTGCCGCCGATCCTTCGCGGGGCGGTCTATGGCTGGGATTCTTTAAAGGAGGCGTCGACTATTTTGCCGACGGTGGGGTCCGCAAATCCTACACGGCCGCCGATGGGCTGGGTGATGGCCGTGTGAACAGCTTAAGAGTTGATTCTGATGGTACGCTCTGGGCCGCTACCGAAGGGGGGCTGAGCCGACTGAAAAACGGCCGCTTCGCCAGGATTGCCAGCAAGAACGGATTGCCCTGCGATTCCGTTCACTGGGTAATCGAAGACGACGATCATTCATTCTGGCTGTATATGTCCTGCGGCCTAGTTCGCATTTCACACGCCGAGATGGATGCTTGGGCCGCTGCTGTGGACAAAGATGATAATGATACGAACCGGAGGATCCAATCCACGGTTTTCGATAGCTCCGATGGCGTAAGGACTCTTGCAGTTATTGGCACCTACACTCCGCAGATCGCTAAGACTCCAGATGGAAAATTGTGGTTCCTACCTTGGGATGGCGTGAGCGTCATTGATCCTCATCACCTTCCCGTCAACAAACTTCCGCCACCGGTGCACGTCGAGCAAGTCACCGCAGACCGCAAGATTTATTGGCAGAACTGGTCGGGCGATGCGTCATCCTCGCAGCCGAGGCTGCCACCTCTGGTGCGCGATCTTACGATTGATTACACGGCGCTGAGCTTCGTCGCGCCGGAGAAGGTACTTTTTCGTTACAAGCTGGAAGGCATGGATCGCGATTGGCAGAACGTCGGCGCTCGCCGCCAAGCCTTCTATACCAATCTTTCTCCCGGCAACTACCGCTTCCGCGTCGCCGCCTGCAACAACAGCGGCGTGTGGAACGAGGCCGGCACATTCCTGGATTTCTCGATCGCCCCGGCCTACTACCAGGCCACCTGGTTCCGTGTATCGTGCGTGGCCGTTTTACTGATGTTGCTGTACCTCCTTTATCAACTCCGCCTTCGGCAATTGCATCATCAGTTCAGCATCGGGCTAGAAGCGCGCGTGAACGAACGCACACGGATTGCGCGAGAGTTACACGATACCCTCCTGCAAAGTTTTCAGGGATTGATGCTCCGCTTTCAAACCGTTGATGAGATGCTTCCGGCACGCCCGATGGATGCAAAAAAGGCCCTCGAAGGAGCTCTCGATCGGGCCGATCAAGCGATCAGCGAAGGCCGAGATGCTATAACCGACATTCGTGCTTCCACACTGGCAAGTCGCGACCTGGCGAAATCGATCACCGCGCTGATGACTAACCTGAGGGAAGAGCTTGCGGCAGGCAACGGACGTTCAATAACGTTTCGGGTGTTGGTAGAAGGCGTGCCACGAGCCGTGCGCCCGACTCTTCAAGACGAGATATACCGCATTGCGCGGGAGTCGTTACGTAACGCTTTCCGCCACGCCCAGGCAGGGCATATCGAGACGGAAATCATGTATGGCGAATCTCTTCGTCTACGTTTCCGCGACGATGGACAGGGCATGGATCCAAGCGTCGTTGAACACGGCGGACGTTCCGGGCACTGGGGCTTGCCAGGAATCCGCGAGCGCGCCAAACAGATCGGAGCGCAATTGGCGATCTGGAGTGTACTCGGAGCCGGCACGGAGGTAGAGTTGAACATTCCCGGATCTATCGCATATGAGGTAGTCCCCGGGGCCCGTTTCCGGATCTTCCGTAAGAGAACGGAACAAGATCATGAGCACCGAACCTAGCTTAATCCGGATTCTCGCGGTTGACGACCATCCGATGTTGCGTGAAGGCATCGCGGCACTGGTCGCTAGTCAATCGGACATGAAGCTGGTCGGCGAGGCTTCTAACGGACGTGAGGCTCTGGAGCAGTTCCGAAAGCACCGGCCAGACCTCACCTTGATGGACTTGCAGATGCCAGACATGGACGGCATCGAAGCGATGGTTGCGATTTGCAGTGAATTCCCGGAAGCCCGCATCATTGTCTTGACGACCTACAAGGGGGACATCCAAGTTCTACGTGCTCTTAAGGCCGGTGCGCGAGCTTTTTTGCTAAAAGGCCTTTTGCGGAAGGAACTCCTCGAGACGATTCGCGCTGTACATGCTGGCCAAAAGCGTATTCATCCTGAGGTCGCCGCTGAACTCGCAGACCACGCGATCGATGACGCCCTGACCTCACGAGAAATCGATGTGCTGCGTTTGATTGCCGGTGGGAATGCTAACAAGCTGATAGCCGATCGACTCTCGATTACCGAGGAAACGGTCAAGGGCCACGTCAAGAACATCCTTTCCAAACTTGGCGCAAGCGACCGAACGCACGCCGTCACAATCGCTCTGAAGCGCGGAATCATTGACCTGTAACCCCCTCGAAAGAGGGGCATCCACTCCCCCGGATTTGGAGTGTCGAATCGTCCTAGAGGCGTCTTACTCTCTTATGTTTGACATAAGGGGGTTTCCTGCAACGCCTTTTTTCCATGTTTCCTAACGGCTGGCCTGGGAGAGCGCTTCTCCTGTTACGACTAGTTGTCGGATCTTTCTTGATTCACGACGGCATAGTCGGATTGATGGCAGCCCCACAGCGTGAATCTATTGTGGTGCATGTTATTGCCACCATCGCTGGAATCCTTCTACTCCTTGGTTTGTGGACGCCAATCACCGGCGCACTCGTAGCCTTGACCGAGCTCTGGGTTGCCCTCACCGGCACGGATCACTTGAGGAGCACTCTCTTGCTTGCAGCGATGGGCATTGCCATCGCAATCCTGGGACCTGGCGCGCTGTCGATCGACGCCCACCTTTTTGGCAGGAAGCGTCTCGATATTTGAGTTCGCAAGAGTTGCCCTCCATCCCCTCTAAAGTAGTGTCAGAACTCATCTCCGCGGGGCCGGCGGGCGGGAACTCCATCTAGGGTTGTCCGCATGGCGGAGTTCGTTCCATACTCCAGCTCAAGAACGAACAGAGTTTCACTAATCGCGTGGATGTCGTGAGGACAGAATGTAGAGATGGCGTAGGAGGATGAA
>Ga0209624_10003144_pt1 | contig 11865 bp, 11 predicted proteins | sample JacPinW_OM2H0_O1_FD_188565 | JGI IMG/M metagenome (GOLD analysis project Ga0209624, IMG submission 188565) | Forest soil microbial communities from Algoma, Ontario, Canada - Jack Pine, Ontario site 1_JW_OM2H0_O1 (SPAdes) (version 2) | ecosystem: Environmental > Terrestrial > Soil > Boreal... | reverse complement strand
GACATCGAGCTGGTCTTCTCCGAGGACAGCCTGGCGGCGATCGCCGACAAGGCTCTGGAACGGGAGACCGGCGCCCGCGGCCTGCGCTCGATCCTCGAGGAGACGCTGCTCGACGTCCAGTTCGAGCTGCCCTCGCGCCGCGACGTGACCAAGTGCGTGGTGACCAGGGAGACGATTGCCCAAGGTCGCCGCCCGACCCTCGTCACCGAGGCCGCGCCGCAGGACATCGGTGCCGCCGAGGACGGCCTCAGCGAGGAATCCGCCTAGCGTCTTTAGACTCGCCGCGGTGAGCGCGGCGGACCGACAGAAGCTCGAGGGCACCACCCGTTACGACCCGACCGAGGTCGAGGCTCGGGTGTTTGCGGAGTGGATGAAGGGCGGGTATTTCCATCCTCAGGCGGAGGGCAGCCCGGAGCAGAACTTCTCGGTCGCGATCCCGCCGCCGAACGTGACCGGGGTTCTGCATATGGGCCACGCCCTGAACGGCTCGATGCAGGACGCGCTGGTGCGGATGAACCGGATGAAAGGGCGCAACGCGCTCTGGATCCTCGGTACCGACCACGCCGGCATCGCCACCCAGTCGGTGGTCGAGAAAGAGCTGAAGGCGGAGGGCGGCAGCCGCCAGGAGCTCGGCCGCGAGGAGTTCGTCAAACGGGTCTGGGAGTGGAAAGAGGAGTACGGCTCGCGGATCGTCGAGCAGTACAAGCGACTCGGCGCCTCCTGCGACTACGAGCGCGAGCGCTTCACCCTCGACGCCGACTACGTGCGCGCTGTCCATCGCGTCTTCAAGGGCCTCTACGACAAGGGCTACATCTATCGCGACTACTACATGGTCAACTGGGACCCGGGCTCGCGCTCGGCGATCTCCGACCTCGAGGTCGAGAACCGCGAGGTCGAGGACACGCTCTACTCGATCGACTACCCGGTCGAGGGCTCCGACCGGGTGCTGACGGTGGCGACGGTGCGACCGGAGACGATGCTGGGCGACACCGCCGTCGCGGTCAACCCCGGCGACGAGCGCTACGCCGACCTGGTCGGCCGGTTCTGTCTATTGCCGCTGGTCGGGCGGCGGCTGCCGATCGTCGCCGACGAGCACGTCGACCCCGAGTTCGGCACCGGCGCCCTGAAGATCACCCCCGGGCACGACCCCAACGACTTCGAGATCGGCCGCAAGCACGGGCTCGGGGAGATCTCGGTGATCGGCCCGGACGGGCTGATGACCGAGGAGGCCGGCGAGGGCTTCGCGGGGCTCGCCGTCGCCGCCGCGCAGGAGGCAGTGATCGCGGCGTTGCGGGAGGAGGGCAGGCTGCGGGCGGAGGAGCCCTACACCCACTCGGTCCCCTTCTCGCACCGCTCCGGCGAGCGGATCGAGCCGCTGATCTCGCTGCAGTGGTTCTGCCGCATGGAGGAGCTGGCGAAGCCGGCGATCGAGGCCGTCGAACGCGACGAGGTGCGGATCGCGCCGGAGCAGTGGAAGCGGGTCTACCTGAACTGGATGCGGGAGATACGCCCCTGGTGCATCTCGCGCCAGCTCTGGTGGGGGCACCGGATCCCGGTCTGGTACTGCGACGCCTGCGAGGAGACCTACGTCGCCGAGGAGGCTCCGCAGCGCTGCGGAGCCTGCGGCGGCGAGCTGCGTCAGGAGGAGGACGTGCTCGACACCTGGTTCAGCTCGGCGATCTGGCCCTTTGCCACGCTCGGCTGGCCCGACGACACGGCGGAGCTGCGCGCCTTCTACCCGACCAGCTTCCTCACCACCGCTCGCGAGATCCTCTTCCTCTGGGTGGCGCGGATGGTGATGACGGGGATCGAGTTCGCCGGCGACGTCCCCTTCCGCGACGTCTACGTGCACTCGGTGATCCAGGCCCGCGACGGGCGCCGGATGTCGAAGAGCCTCGGCACCGGGATCGACCCGCTGGAGGAAATCGACGTCCACGGTGCCGACGCTCTGCGCTTCGGCCTGCTGGCGATGTCCTCGACCCAGGACGTGCGCTTCTCCGACGCCAAGGTCGAGCAGGGCCGCGACCTGACCAACAAGCTCTGGAACGCGAGCCGGTTGATCCTGCTCAACGCGGCGGCGGGGATCGAGCCGGCGCCGCGGCCGCTGCACGTGGAGGACCGCTGGATCCTCTCCAGGCTGGAGCGGACGATCGCCTCGGTCAGCACGAAGCTGGAGAGCTACGACTTCTCCCACGCCGTCCAGGAGGCCTACTCGTTCTTCTGGCGCGACCTCTGCGATTGGTACCTGGAGATCGTCAAGCCGCGCCTCTACGACGGTGAGGAGGAGGTCTCGGCGACGCTGCTCTACGCGCTGGAGCGAATCCTTGGCCTGTTGCACCCGACGATGCCCTTCGTGACCGAGGAGATCTGGTCCTTCCACCCGGCCCGGCGCGGCCATCTGGTCGTGCACCCGTTCCCCGTGGCCGAGGAGTCCCTCTTCGACGACGCGGCCGAGGCTGACGTCGAGGACGGAATCGGGCTGACCCAGCGCCTGCGAGCGTGGCGCGACCTCGTCGAGGTGCCCGTCGCCGCGGTGCTGGTGGCGGTGATCGACGGCGTCGAGCCGCCCGAGTTCGTCGGCCGTCTCTCGCGCTTTGAGTTCGACGGCGTCGGGGCCGAGCCGGTGGCCTCGATCGGCCCGGTTCGCGTGCTTGCCTCCGACCAGCTCGACGCCGAGGCGGTCGCCGGCCGGCTCGGCAAGCGCCGCGAAGAGCTGCGGGCCGAGGTCGAGCGCGGCGAGCGCAAGCTCGGCAACGAGGGCTTCCTCGCCAAGGCCCCGGTCGAGGTGGTCGAGGAGGAGCGCGGCAAGCTCGAGCGCTACCGGGCGGAACTCGCCGAGCTGGCTTGAGCTGCGACCCGGACGCCTACCTCGACTCGCTGGAGCCGATCGGCTGGCGGCTCGGCCTCGAGCGGATGCACAAGCTGACCACGGCGTTGGGCCTGCCCCAATACCGCTTCGCCTCGATCCACGTCGTCGGCACCAACGGCAAGTCCTCGGTGACGCGGATGACGGCGGCGCTGCTGGAGGCTCACGGGGTCGGTTCCGGTGCCTGCCTCTCGCCGCACACCGCCAGCTGGGCCGAGCGGACGCTGATCCACGACGAGGAGGTCGGCGCGGGGGAGTGGGCCGGCGCGGTCGAGCGGGTCGCCAAGGCCGCCGAGGGCGTCAACCGCAGCCTCGACGAGGGCGACGCGGTCACCCAGTTCGAGGCGGCGACGGCGGCGACCTTCGTCGCCCTGGCCCTGGCCCGGGTCGAGGCGGCGGCGATCGAGGCCGGCCTCGGCGGCCGCCTCGACGCCACCAACACGATCCCCTCCAGGGTCACGGTGCTGACCTCGATCGGGCTCGACCACACCGAGTGGCTGGGGGAGAGCGAGCTGGAGATCGCCGCCGAGAAGCTGGCGGTCCTGCGCGACCAGACGACCCTGGTCCTGGGGCGGGTCTCGCCCGCGGTCGAGGCGCTGGCCGAGCGCGCGGCGGCCGAGCGCGGGGCGCGCTTGCTGCGAGCGCCCGAGGACCCGGGGCCGGAGCTGCGGCTGCTGGCGCCGGGGGATTTCCAGCGGCGCAACTTCGCCCTCGCCCGCACGGCCACCGAGGCCTTCCTCGGCGAGCTGGATCCCGAGCTGGTGGCGCGGGTCGCGGCGGCCGTGCTCGTCCCCGGCCGGCTCGAGCGGATCGCCGCCCACCCGCCGACCTTCCTCGACGCCGCCCACAACCCCGACGGCGCCGCCGCCCTGGCCGAGGCGCTGCCCGCGGTCACCGGCGGCCGCCGCGTCGTCGCCTGCCTGGCGATCCTCGCCGACAAGGACGCGGCGGCGATGGTGCGGGCGCTGGCGCCGGTCCTGGACCGCGCCGTCTGCACCGAACTGCCCGCCGACGGGCCCGCAACGTCCAAATCGCGGCAGTCCGAGGCCCGTCGACCCTCGCTCCCGGCCGCGCAGCTGGCGCAGCTATGCGCGGAGGTGGGGCTGGCGGCGGAGGTCGAGCCCAGCTTCGCCGCCGCCCTGGGCCGGGCGTCCGCGCTCGCCTCGGAGCCACCCGAGGGCGCGGTTCTGGTCGCCGGCTCCCACTACGGGATCGCCCCCGCCCGTGCCGCGCTTGCCGATTCCGGCCGCAGGGCCTGAGTTCGGGCTCCGGTTCTGCGAGGATTCGGCCATGGATCGAGGCGCCGGCTCCCAACTGCTGTCGATGATGGGCCTGGTCGCCGCCGTCGTCGCCATCGTCATCCTCGTCTTCTTCGGCGTCGGCTACCTGTTCGGGCGCCTCTTCCTCTGACGCAGATGGCTCGTCGCAGGCGGCAAACAGGGTTCGCGGCCCGCGTGGAGAAGTAGACTGCCCGTCCCTCCAACGGGCCCCAAACCATGGCACTAGCGATCTTCGGCATCACCAACAGCGCCCTCAACCTGGTCGCGACCCTTTTTGTCCTGATGCTGATCGTCCTCTGGCTGGCGCTGATCGTCTACACCTACCTGGACGCGCGCCGCCGCATCTCCGATCCCTTCCTGATCGCCTGCGCCACGGTTGCTTCCTTCTTCCCCTACATCGGTACCGCCGTCTACGCGATCGTGCGGCCGCCGGAGTTCCTCGAGGACGCCCACGAGCGCGAGCTGGAGATCAAAGCCGCGGAGCTGAAGGTGCGCCAGCTGCGCGAGCAGACCTGCCCCAACTGCGAGTACCCGGTCGAGAAGAACTTCCTCCGCTGCCCCAACTGCCAGCGCCGCCTCAAGGACCCCTGCCCGACCTGCAGCAAGCCCGTCGACCCGCGCTGGGGCCTCTGCCCCTATTGCGAGACGGCTCTCAGCGGTGGCGAGCGCCAGCGCCGCGCGCAGAAAGGCGGACGCCGCCCCGAGCCCGAGCAGCGACGGCGGCCGCGCCGCGAGGCCGAGGCCGAGGAGCCGGCGCCGAAACGACAGGCTGCCCGCCGCAAGAAAGCGGTGGTGGCGCCGCAGAAAGCCGACGCGAAGGCCGCCCGCAAGGAGCCGGCCCGCGACGCCTCGCAAGAGGCCCCCAGCCCTGAACCAGACCAAAGGAGCCCCAGCCGTGAGCCGGACCCTGATCCTCGTCAAGCCTGACGCGTTCGAACGCGCCCTGAGCGGCGAGGTGATCGCCCGCTTCGAGCGCAAGGGGCTGCGGATCGTCGCCCTGAAGTCGATGCAAGCCGACGAGTCGATCGCCAACCAGCACTACGCCGAGCACACCGAGAAGCCGTTCTTCGGCGAGCTGGTCTCCTTCATCACCGGCGGGACCCTGGTGGCGATGGTCTTCGAGGGCGCCGACGCGGTCCCGGCCGCGCGGCAGCTGATCGGCGCCACCAACCCGATCGAGGCCGCCCCCGGCTCGATCCGCGGCGACTTCGCGCTGGAGATGACCTTCAACATGGTCCACGGGTCCGACTCCGACGAGTCGGCCGAGCGCGAGATCGGGATCTGGTTCCCAGAGTTGTCCTAGCGTCGGGCTCGCCGCAGCGGCGGGAGATCCTCGAAAAGCTGGGAGTCGAGTTCGAGGTCGTCGTCTCGGGCGTCGAGGAGTTGACCGGGGGGGATCCGGAGTTCGAGGTGCTGGAGAACGCGCGGATGAAGGCCCGGGCGGTCGCGCTCAAGGAGCGCCTGGTTATCGGCTGCGATACCGACGTTGTCCTGGATGGCAAGGCGCTGGGGAAGCCTGCTGATGCTGCTGAGGCTCGGGAGTACCTCGATCGCATGTCGGGTCGCGCCCACGAGGTGCTTAGTGGGTTGGTCGTCCTCGACGGTGAGGAGGAGCGGTCGGGGTTGGAACGGACCTCTGTCTCCTTCAAGGAGCTTTCCGAGGGAGAGAAGGATCGCTATGTCGCCTTCGGCGAGTGGGAGGGGAGGTCCGGGGGCTACGCGATCCAGACGCTGGGGTCGACGCTGGTGCAGCGGGTCGAGGGAAGCGTCTCCAACGTGGTCGGGTTGCCGGTGGGGCTGCTGATCGAGCTGGCGCCGGGGCTCTTCGAGCCAGTCTGAGCCCGGCTCACAAACAAATTAGGTGCGTTTGGGATGATTCTTCCCTGGAAATCCGCACATGGGCGCATTCAGCTACCTGAGACGATTCGGCGGCCGCGACATGGCTGTCGACCTGGGCACGGCTAACACCCTTGTCTACGTCCGCGGCAGGGGAATTGTGCTCTCGGAGCCGTCGGTGGTGGCGATCGACTCGCGCACCGGCCACGTCCACGCGGTCGGGGTCGAGGCGAAGCGGATGCTGGGACGCACGCCGGGCACGATAACCGCGATCCGGCCGCTCAAGGACGGTGTCATCGCCGACTTCGAGGTTGCCGAGCAGATGCTGGGCTACTTCATCAAGTCGGCCCGCTCCAACCGCTTCTCCCGTCCTCGCGTCGTCGTCTGTGTCCCCTCCGGGGTTACCGGGGTCGAGAAACGCGCGGTCGAGGAGGCCTGCCTCTCGGCCGGCGCCAGCCGCGCCTACCTGATCGAGGAGCCGATGGCGGCGGCGATCGGCGCCGGCTTGCCGGTCGCCGAGCCGATCGGCTCGATGGTCGTCGACGTCGGCGGCGGCACCACCGAGGTGGCGGTGATCTCGCTCGGTGGGATCGTCGTCTCGCAGTCGATCCGGATCGGTGGAGACGAGCTCGACGAGGCCATCGTCGGCCACTGCAAACACGCCTACAAACTGGCGATCGGCACGCAGACGGCGGAGGCGGTGAAGCTCGAGGCCGGTTCGGCCGCGAAGCTGCCGCGCGAGGTGCGCACCGAGATCCGTGGCCGCGACCTCGTCACCGGTCTGCCGAAGACCATCACCCTCGGCTCCGAAGAGGTGCGGGAGGCCCTCGACGAGACCGTCGGGCACATCGTCGACGCGGTCAAGGAGACGCTCGACCGTACTCCCCCGGAGCTGGCGGGTGACATCATGGACCGCGGCATCACCCTCGCCGGCGGTGGCGCGCTCTTGCAAGGACTGGAGCAGCGCCTGCGCGACGAGTGCCAGATGCCCTGTCAACTGGCAGAGTCGCCGTTGACTTGCGTGGCAGTCGGCTCGGGCATCTCGCTCGAGGAGTTCGAGGCGATCCACCGTGCCGAAAAAAAGCAACGAACCTAGGTCTCCCACTTGTACCGAAAGCAAGTACGCCGCCGCCGGGCGGTGCTCGCCCTGTTGATCGTCGGCTCCTTCGTGCTGCTGACGATCACCTACGGGTCCGGCTCCAACGGCCTGCAGCGCGGCGTCAGCACCGTCTTCAGCCCGGTCCAGTCGGTTGCCGACGGGGCGCTGAAGCCAGCCCGCGACCTCGTCAACTGGTTCGACCAGACCTTCGACGCCCGCGGCCGCAACAGCCGCCTGCAGAGCGAACTGGAGACGGTGCGCAAGCAGGCGGTGGGCGCCGACGCGGCGCTGGCCGAAAACGCGCAGCTGCGCAAGCTGCTGCAGCTCGACCGCGGCGGAGCGATCCCCTCGGGCTACACGCCGGTTACGGGAAGGGTGATCGCCCGCTCCCCGACCGTCTGGTTCTCTGACGTCACGATCGACGCCGGCAGCGATCAGGGCGTCCGCGTCGACGACCCGGTCGTCAACGGCGACGGGCTGGTCGGCACCGTCTCGGCGGTGACCGGCGGCTCGGCCCAGGTGACGCTGATCGCCGACCACTCCAGCGCCGTCTCCGCCAAGGTCGTGCCGCTCGCGGTGCAGGGCGTCGTCCGCCCCAACGTCGGCGATCCCGGCGACCTCATCCTCGATTTCATCGACTCGACCAAGCACGTGCACAAGGGCCAGGTGGTGGTCACGGCCGGCTGGCGCGGGGAGGGCATCGAATCGCGCTTCCCGCCCAACATCCCGATCGGCGAAGTCACCCGGGCCTCGATCGTCGAGCAGGAGGCGAGCCAGCAGGTGCACGTGCGCCCCTACGCCGACCTGCGCGACCTCGACCTGCTCCAGGTCCTGACCGGGGGCTCGCGGGGATGATCCTCACCCCGAAGATCCTCGCCCGCCTGGTCGCGATCGTCGTGCTCGGCGTCCTCCTCCAGCTCTCCTTCTTCTCGCAGGTGGCGGTCTTCCACGTCAGTCCCGACCTGCTGCCGGCCCTGGTGATCTCGTTGGGCCTGCTCGGCGGCACGATGACCGGGGCCGTGACCGGGTTCTCGGTCGGCATCCTGCTCGACTGCCTGCTGATCGAGCCGCTCGGCGGCGCCTCGCTGGTACTGCTCGGCACCGGCTACCTGGCCGGGCTCTTCCGCGAGCGCTTCGAGATCCACAGCCGACTGGTGCCGCCGCTGCTCTGCATGGGGCTGACTTTGTTCGCCGAGCTCGGCTTCGGCGCTCTCGAACTGATGCTCGGCGTCGACACCGCGGTCAGCAGCCTGGTCGTCCGCGACCTGCTGATCCAGTCCGTCTATGCCTTCGTCCTCGGCTGGCCGCTCTACCTCGGGCTGAGGCGGGCCCTGCGCCCGGCCCTGGTCGAGGAGCCCACCGTGCGCCGCCCCCGGCGGCCGACCGTGCTGGGAGCCTAGGTGTACCAGCGCCCCAACGATCGACCCGGAGCCGGCAACCGCATGGCGTTGCGGATCGCGGTGGTCGGCGGCGTCGCCGTCGCCCTCTTCGCGGTGCTTGCCTTTCGCCTTTGGGACCTGCAGGTGCTCTCCGGCGCCCAGTACCTGGCCGAGGCGAAGAACAACCGCAGCCGTGAGTTCAAGGTGATCGCCCCCCGTGGCGAGATCCTCGACCGCGACGGCAACGTGCTGGTCGCCAACCGCACCAGCCTGGCGCTCCAGCTCAACACCCAGAAACTGCCCGAAGACCCGGCCGTGGCAAAGGCCGAGCTGGGCCGCCTCGGCAAGCTCGCCCACATGTCGCCGCGCCGGGTGCGGCGGACGATCAAAGAACAGGAAGAAGTTGCCGCCGGCGCCCCGGTGACGCTGCGTAAGGACGTCGGCTATGACCTCGTCTACTACCTGGAAGAGAACCTGCGCCGCTTCCCCGGCGTCACCGTGCAGCGCGTCTTCGTCCGCGACTACCCGAACGGGAGCCGTGCCGCCCACGTGCTCGGCGGCGTCGGCGAGGTCTCCGAAAAGGAGCTGAAGCAGGGTCCCTATAAGAACTTCGAACCCGGTGAAGAGGTCGGCCAGGCCGGCATCGAGTACACGTACAACCGCCTTCTGCAGGGCAAGCCCGGCCTGACCAAGATCCAGGTCAACGCGCTCGGAGAGCCGACCCCGGGAGGGCAGCTGGTCTCCAAGCCGCCGACTCCCGGCCACAATCTGAGGCTGACGATCAACAGCTCGGTGCAGGCGGCGGGCGAAAGCGCGCTAGCCGACCGCGGCCTGCCGGGGGCCTTCGTGACGATGAACGTGGACAACGGCGAAATCCTCGGCCTTGGCTCGTTCCCGACCTACGACCCGACGGTGTTCACGAAACCGCTGACCCAGCGGCAGGTCGACGATCTCTACCGAAGCGAAGCGGCGCCGCTGTACGACCGCGCAACCGAAGGGCTCTACCCGACTGGCTCGACCTTCAAGCTCATCACCGCGCTGGCGGGCCTCGAAGGGGGACTGATCACCCCGCAGACGGTGGTCGACGACACCGGCAAGATCACCGTCGGGGGTCAGACCTTCGAAAACTCCGAAGGCGTCGCCAATGGGCCCGTGGACCTGGTCTCCGCCCTGCGGGTCTCCTCCGACGTCTACTTCTACCTGCTCGGGCTGAAGATGTGGGACACGAATCAGCTCCAGCATTGGGCGCACAAACTGGGGATCGGACGGCCGACCGGGCTCGACCTGCCGGTCGCCACCAACGGCCTGCTGCCAAGCAAGCAGTGGCGCGACAAGCTCTACGCCGAAGGCGAAACCGAACGTCCCTGGTCGGCCGGCGACGACATCCAGCTGGCGACCGGGCAGGGCGATCTGCAGACCAATCCGCTGCAGATGGCGATCGCCTACGCGACCCTGGCGAACGGCGGCAGCGTCGTCACGCCCCACCTCGGGCTGCAGGTCGAAGATGCCGCCGGACGGATCCTGAAGGAATTCAAGACCAGGAAGCGCCGCCACGTCGATATCGACCCCACCTACCGCGCCGCGATCCTCGAAGGCCTGCACGAGGCGGCGCAGAGCCCGGGCGGAACCTCGTACTCGAGTTTCGCCAGCTTTCCGATCGAAGTCGCCGGCAAGACCGGAACGGCGGAACGGTCGGGCCACGCGAACCAATCCTGGTACATCGTGCTCGCCCCGTATCCCCATCCAAAGATCGTGACCGCGGTGACGATCGAGGAAGGTGGCTTCGGCGCCGAAAGCGCCGCCCCCGCAGCCAAGGAAATACTCGAAGCGTATTTCCACGGACAGCTGGCCAAGGCCTCCGAAAACGGCGAAGCCGAAGGCTCGGAAGTCGCCGCCTCAGAACTCGAAGGGGGCCACGGTTGATGTACGCCTCCCGCAGCAGGCAGGCTCACCCCGAGCCGTTCGCGATCCGCGCCAGCGTCGGCGAGCGCCTCGGCCTCGCCCATATGGACTGGACGCTGACCCTGGCGACCGTGGCGCTGGTCGCCTTCAGCGTCTTCACGCTCGGTCAGGCGACCACCCACGACGTCCCCGGCAGTCCCAACTACTACGTCGACCGGCAGGCTCTCTACGGCATCCTCGGAGTGGTCGGGATGCTGCTGCTGACCCGAATCGACTATTCGCGCTTCCGCGAGCTGCGGGTCGGGATCTACACCTTCCTCTGTGCCAGCGTCGCCCTGGTCTTCGTCTTCGGCTTCGCCGCCCGCGGCTCGCGGCGCTCGTTCGAACTCCCCTTCTTCAGCTTCCAGCCGTCCGAGCTCGGCAAGCTCCTGCTCGTGCTGGCGCTCGCCGGGTTCGTCATCGACGGCGCCCGGCGGGGCTCGGCGAGGCAGCGCACGGTCCGATATCTCTGCCTGGGATTGGCCCCGGCGGCCCTCGTTTTCCTGCAGCCGGACCTCGGCACCTCGATGGTGTTCGCGGTCGCCACCCTCGCCGTGATGTACTTCGGTGGTGTTCCCTGGACCCACTTCGCCGTCATCGGCGCGACTCTCGTCGCCTCGATCGCACTTGTCCTCGTCGTCGCCCCGGCTGTTGGTGTGCCCGTTTTGAAGGGCTACCAGGAGCAGAGGCTCACCTCTTTCCTGCATCCGAGCCAGGAAGCCCGCGCTGCGGGCTACCAGCAGGCTCAATCAGTGGTCGCCATCGGCTCCGGTGAGAAAACCGGCCGTGGCGACCGTGCAACCCAGACGCGGCTCGACTTCGTTCCCGAGCGGCACACCGACTTCATCTTCGCGGTGATCGGTGAGCGCTACGGGTTCATGGGCGCCGCGTTCGTCCTGTCCCTTTACGCCCTGCTCTTCTGGCGGGCGCTGCGGATCGTGACGCTTTCGAAGAACTCCTACGGGACCCTGGTGGCGGGCGGCATCGCCGTCTCGCTGCTCTTCCAGGTCTTCATCAACGTGGGGATGAACCTCGGCATCATGCCGATCACGGGCATCCCCCTGCCGTTGATGAGCTATGGAGGGTCCTCGGTGATCGCTACCTTCTTAGCGGTCGGAGTGCTTCAGAGCATCAACATCCAAGCGCGTCTCAGTCAGAGGGGAAGGTTCGCCTGGTGATGCCCTCGAAAGGGGCCCCGGCGGTGCGTACCTAAACCGAAACTGAGCTGAAGCAATGAAAAAAACGATTTTGGTCTCCGCCGAGCGCGGAGAGACCCGTGTCGCCGTCCTCGAGTCGAAGACGAAAGGCGGCAAGACCGACGTCGCCGAGCTCTACATCGAGCGGCGCGGCAAGCGCTCGATCGTCGGCAACATCTACAAGGGCAAGGTCGACAACGTCCTGCCCGGGCTCGAGGCGGCCTTCGTCGACATCGGCCTCGAGAAGAACGGCTTCCTGCACGTCGAT
>Ga0209624_10003143_pt1 | contig 11865 bp, 6 predicted proteins | sample JacPinW_OM2H0_O1_FD_188565 | JGI IMG/M metagenome (GOLD analysis project Ga0209624, IMG submission 188565) | Forest soil microbial communities from Algoma, Ontario, Canada - Jack Pine, Ontario site 1_JW_OM2H0_O1 (SPAdes) (version 2) | ecosystem: Environmental > Terrestrial > Soil > Boreal... | reverse complement strand
AAAGCGCATCCACATATCGTGGTTCCAGCTCACGCGGAAAAACTCCCGACGCAAAGTTGCAATAGGTACACTTCTGCGCGCAGAACGGATAGGAGATGTAAACGCCAGGCATCTAGAGCGAAACTTCTTCGCCCAACTGCTTGGCGATGGCATCCTGAATAAGTTCGGTCAGCGTCTGGCGGCTCGGCGGCAGCACGAAATCGTTGGCTGCTGCGTCCCAATCCAGTTTGTAGCTTTTGGCATGCGCCGAAACCCAGATCTGGTGGACAGGTGAGTTAGGGCTGATGACAAACTTCGCGGGAGGTTCTTCGAATTCGATGGCGAGCGCGCCGCCGTTAAAGTCGACTTCGAAGTCCGCGTCATCGGTTGCCGCAGCCAGCCGGCGGTAAAGCGCCTCCAGCGATTGATCGGCCCGGTTCTTAAATTCCTGATCGTCCATGACTTGCCCGAACTTTGATTTTAGCTGAAACTAGCCGAGCGCCCGCGAAAATGCGCGACTTTGGGACAGCTGGCCGCATCTGCTACGCTTGGAAAGTTGCTCATGATGGAGTCGGCCTGTCTTCGACACACTCAAATCCCGCATACGTCGGCGCTGTTTTCCGATTTTCAGTACCACTTCGATAAGGTCGCGCGGTTCTATTCCCACAATCCCCACGATTCCCGCAGCTATGCCGCCGCCGCCCGCGAGCTAGCTTATCCAGACGACCGGCGGGCGGCCCTGGTAGCGGCGTTACGCGCGACTAACGGTGAAACGGCAGCGCTCGATCTGCTGGCGCGTCCCGGAACCGTCGCAGTGGTCACCGGACAGCAGGTTGGGCTATTTTCGGGCCCGGCTTACACGATCTACAAGGCGCTAACGGCCGTTCGTCTCGCCGCTCAATTGAGCGAGCGGGGCATTCCGGCAGTCCCGATGTTTTGGCTGGCGACGGAAGATCACGATGTGGCGGAAGTGAATCACGCATTCGTTTTCGGGCCGGATCATCGGCCGATCCAGCTCAGCGTGGCCGCAAATGGTGGATCCGAGCGTCCAGTGGGTGGCATTCCGATCGCCGCTCCGCCGGTGGATGGTTTGCGCGAGGCTCTGGCTGGTTTTCCCCATGGCGAAGAAGTGGCGGAAATGGCACGCGCGGCATATCCGGCTGGCGTAACTTTCGGCCGGGCTTTTCGCACATTACTGGAGCGCTTGCTCGCCGGTCGCGGCTTGCTGTTCGTCGATCCGCTGGATGAATCCATCCGGCGTCTCGCAGCTCCGTTACTGCGCGAAACGATCCAGCAAGACGAAGCGCTCCATGGGAAGTTGATCGAGCGCGGCCAGCAACTGGAATCCGCCGGCTATCACGCGCAGGTGCACGTGGAGGCGAAAACATCGCTGGTGTTTCTGCTGGATGGCGAGCGCCGCGCCACTTTGCGCCGCCAAAACGGGGAGTACGCGTCGAAAGAAAAACAGGCGGGCGACCGGAGATATTCGGCGGTGGAGCTCATCGGCCGCGCGGAACAATTGTCGCCAAATGCGTTGTTGCGGCCGGTGGTGCAGGATTACGTGCTGCCCACCGTCGCCTATGTCGGCGGTCCCGCGGAATTGGCGTATATGGCGCAATCCCAGGTGCTGTATCGCGAGTTGCTGGGCCGGATGCCGGTGATGGTGTCGCGCGGCGGATTCACGCTTCTGGACGCGCGCACCGCCAAATTGGTGGAGCGCTATGGACTCACGGTTCCGGCCTTCTTCCACGGCGAGGACGGAGTGCGGGAGGCGATTGCGCGGAAACTGGTGCCGCCCGCGTTGACCGAGGAATTCAGCAGTGTGCGCCGGACGGTTTCGCATTCGGTGGAACAACTGCGTGACGATTTGGCGGCGTTCGATGCGACGCTGGCCGCGGCCGCCAATAAGAGCCTCGCCAAGATCACGTACCAGCTTTCGAAGATGGCGCACAAGACCGCGCGCGAAACGCTAAAGCGCAATGAGCGGGCCGGCGCCGACTCCAGCTACATGTCCGGGCTGATCTTTCCCGACAAGCACCTGCAGGAGCGTTATTACTCGATCCTGCCTTTTCTCGCCAGATACGGTGTCGGCGCTTTGATGGATACGTTGTACGAGCATGTGCGGCTGGAGTGTCCGGATCACCAGGTGCTGGTGGTCTGAAGCGGAGCGCTCGCGAAATCCGTCCCAGGCATAATCGGAAGACATGCAGCCAAGGTTGATTTGGATATCCTTTCTTTTGGCCTTTACTGCCCTGCTTCCTCTGGTCAACCCGGTGGGCTCGGCTCTGATTTTCCTTGGATTGGTGGGGGACGAGCCCGCAACGGTCTACCGGCAATTGGCCCGCAAGATTACTGTCGCGACAATCGTGTTCCTGATCGTTATCGAGTTTCTCGGCTCGCTCCTGCTTAGCTTTTTCGGCATCTCGCTGCCGGTGGTGCAATTGACCGGCGGGATTATCATAGCCGCCACCGCCTGGTCTCTGTTGTTCGAGAACGACGCCGGCGCGAACACTCGAAAGAAGCACGAGGAAATCGGAAGCAGCGCATCGAAAGACGACGACGATCTGCAAGGAAAGATTTTTTATCCCTTCACCTTCCCAATCACCGCCGGACCAGGAACGTTGGTGGTGATGCTCACTTTGAGTGCACGCGTATCGAATAGAGGCCTGCCTGAAGCTATCGCGGCACATGCCGGGATCGTGCTGGCCGTCGTGGTGTTGAGCGCGTCCGTGTATTTCTGTTACGCCTACGCGCCAAAGCTGATCGAGGCGGTGTCGCCTTCCACCGTGCACGGCATTTTGCGCGTGATCGCTTTCATCCTGATGTGTATTGGAGTGCAGATCGCCTGGAACGGCGTGGCAATGCTGGGCGCCACCCTGACCAATCATAAATAGCCCGGGAGTAGTTGGTGGCCGATGTGGGGTGGTCCTGCGACAAAATTTTATCCGCGTTAATCCACGTTTATCCGCGGCATGCCTCGAAAGGAGTATGGAAAGACTCCGCAGGCGCGGGATTCGTCCCCCATCGGATTGGGCTAAAATACAGCGAAGGGTCGACGTGTCGAACTCTCTATTGCTTGCTGTGCCCACACGATTAGGCGTTTGGCGCGAACCGCGCACCCACGATTCAGTGGTGGCGGACCGAATTCCGAGCCGATGTTGCAGGTTGCATGTTGAAACTATGCAGTGAGGCTCAAAAGTCGCGTCATGTGGACAATTCTTCGGAATTTCGGATGGCTGGTCACCGTTGGCCTGATTGCGGGGCCCGCAGTCCGCGGGGTAACAGACTTCCACCACACTGAGTGGAACGGCCTGGGCGCGGTCTTCGATATCAAGCAGGACCCTGAGGGATTTCTTTGGCTCACCACATCGAAGGGCGTCCTTCGCTTCGACGGCGTCCGGTTCCAGTCCGTGGAGGAAGTAACCGGCGGAGCCGCGCGCGATAGCGAAATCGACTCCATCTTCCTCTCGTCGTCCGGAGGCCTTTGGCTGACAACGGAGGGCGCCGGACTTCTCTTCTGGAAGGACGGACGGCTAACCACCCTTCCAGACCGGCGCTGTACTCCAACCCGGAAACAGGGAAAGCTGATCGAAGACCGCGATGGTTCGTTATGGGTGCAGGCGAAAGCCGGCCTGTTCCATCTGCGCGGCTCGGTTTGCGAACAAGTGGGGGCAGAGCAGGGATATCCCGGCGGCTTCCCGGCCGGCCTCCTCCTGGACAGTGACGGAACGCTGTGGGTGAAGACTCAGACCGGCCCGCTTTTGTTTCTGCCGCGCGGCCAGTCCAAGCTCCAGGTCAGCAAATACGGGGGAGGATTGTCCACCAGCTATGCTTTTCTGCATCAGGCCCCGGATGGCACGATCTGGCTTTCGGACGATCAGGGCCTGCGGCGAGTAGCAAACCCGCTGAGCGCCTCCGCTTTCTCGCCGCGCGGAAATGAGGACAAGCGGAATGCTCAATTCGGCGACTTCACTTTCGCCCCCGATGGTTCTTTGTGGGCGGTGACCAGCAAGGGTGTGCAACGGTTCGACCATGTGGAGCGATGGCCAACGCCCCTGGCGATGGAAACGGCTCCAGGGGAAAGCTTCAGTCCGGAGGAGGGGCTCAGCTCCGATGCCGTCTGGACGGTGCTGATCGATCGGGAAGGCATCGTGTGGGTGGCGACGAATTCCGGTCTGGACCGGCTGCGGCGCGCCGCCCTTACTACGATGCGGCTTCCGCATGCACAGGAGCATGAGTTTGGCGTCGCCGCGGGAGATCGGGGTTCCGTATGGATTGGAAATAGTAGCTTGCCGCTCACCCAGGTTGCCGCCGACGGCGCCATAACAAGCTTCCCGCGCACTGGGCAGACTATGACCCTGCGACGCGATCACAATGGGACCATCTGGTCGGCAGGCACTGGCGACTTCCACCTTTGGCGGTCCTCCGGCGACGGCTTCACACCGCTCCGTTACCCGCAGGAGAACCTGGACTCCGTGGTGTTCGTCGCGACGGATCGTAATAACGATCCGTGGATTACGACCATCAGCGGCCGGGCTTATCACTTCTCCAGCGGCGCTTGGATCGATCAGACTGAAATCCTTGGCAAAAAGCCGGGCGTGGTTGGGGCCATGGTGGATGACCAGGCGGGAAACATCTGGTTTGGCTTTTCCAACAAGGTGGTCGAATGGGATGGGTCCGCTTACCACAGGTTTTCCTTCCCGGATGGCAAGAGAGGGGTCTCAGAGAATACGATGGCGGTCCGGGGCGACCACGTATGGCTGGCAGGAGCGGGAGGCGTCCAACTGTTCACGCAGGGTAACTTTTATCTGATGCGATGGCAAGATCAGGCGCTTCCGGGCCGGGTCTCCGGCGTTGTGGAAACTGAGACCGGCGATCTTTGGGTGAGCGGATTCTCCGGCATCAGCCATGTCTCCTCCGCCGACTTGAAGAAGTGGCTGCGCGATCCGGGATGGTCGGTGTCCGCCGAGCACCTGGATGAACTGGATGGTCTTCCCGGGCTCTCAGAAGAAGTACATCCCGAGCCGTCGGTGGTGGAAGCCGCCGACGGGCGATTGTGGTTTGCCACAACCAAGGGCATCGCGTGGCTGGATCCCGCGGCGCTGGTCCGAAAACCGAATCGCTTGCCACCGCCGGTAGTCATCTCCGCGGTCATCTCAAACGGAAAAACCTACGCGGGTTCTCGCCGTCTCACTCTTCCCGCGCACACCGAGAATCTGGAGGTGGACTATACCGCTCTGAGCCTTGCCATGCCCGAGCGCGTGTTATTTCGCTACAAGCTGGACGGCGTGGATAACGAATGGCAAAACGCAGGCACACGCCGTCAGGCGTACTACACCAAGCTTCGCCCGGGTCCCTACCGGTTCCGGGTCATCGCCTGCAATAACGACGGCGTTTGGAACGATGCAGGGGCCATTCTGGATTTCGACGTTGCTCCTGCCTGGTTCCAAACCAATTGGTTCCGTGTGCTATGCGTGGCATGCGGCATCTTCCTGGTGTCGGCATTGTACCGGCTCCGGGTACGGCAGGTCGCCGCCGGCATTAATGCCCGTTTCGATGAGCGCCTGGCCGAGCGCACCCGGATCGCTCAGGAACTGCACGACACCCTTCTTCAGGGCTTCCTCAGCGCCTCCATGCAGGTTCACGTCGCCAAGGACTGCCTGCCCGCGGATTCGGAAGCCAAGCCTATCTTGACGCGGGCCCTGGAACTGATGGGCGAGGTGATCGTGGAAGGCAGGAATGCGGTTCGGGGGTTACGCTCGTCGACCAGCGTATCTCTGGACCTGGAGCAGGCTTTCGCCAGAATTCAGCAGGAGCTTGCCCCGGCCGGCGCCAACGAAACGGAAGTTGGATTCCGTGTCATCACGGAAGGCCAGCAGCGGCCTCTGCACCCGTTGCTTCGCGATGAAGTGTATCGCATTGGCAGGGAGGCGCTGATCAACGCGTTTCGCCACGCGCGGGCACATCAGATCGAGATCACGTTGCGATATAGCTCGAAACAACTGCGGCTGATGGTGCGCGACGATGGCTGCGGGATTGACCCGAACACTCTGCAGTCGGGGCGTGAGGGACACTGGGGGCTCTCCGGAATGCGCGAGAGGGCGGATCGCATTGGGGCCCGGCTCCAAGTTTTTAGCAGCGCCTCGGCCGGGACGGAAGTTGATCTAGCGGTTCCCGGCCGCGTTGCTTTCCAGGATCATCCGGGCGGGAAGCTGCGACGGTTCCGCAAGCGCGGGATGCCTACGGCGGCCGTTCAGCAACCTCCGGTCAAAACGGAACGGGAACATGACAGAACAGGCGCACATTCGCATTCTTAGCGTGGACGACCATCCGCTTTTCCGGGAGGGGATCGCGATGATCATCAGGAAGCAGCCGGACATGGTGTTGGTTTCGCAAGCTTGTAGTGGCAACGAGGCCATCCAACACTACCGGGCGCATCAGCCCGACGTGACGCTGATGGACTTGAGACTCCCGGACCTGAGTGGAATCGATGCCATGATTGCCATCCGCGCGGAGTTTCCGGAAGCCCGCATTATCATGTTGACCACGTTTGAAGGCGACGTTGAGATTCAGCGGGCTCTGCAGGCGGGAGCTCGCGGCTATCTTCTCAAAAATGTGCCGCCCAGCGAGCTGGTGCAGGTGATTCGACAGGTGCATGCAGGCAAGAAGGGGGTTCCGGCTGAGGTGGCGTCGCAACTGGCCGAACACATGAGCGACGAAGCTCTCACACCGCGCGAGATCGAGGTGCTGCGGCAGATTGCAGGAGGAAATCGCAACCTTGATATCGGCGAACACCTCTTCATCTCCGAGGAAACCGTCAAGGTTCACGTTAAGCACATCATGGAGAAGCTGGGAGCGACGGACCGCACACAAGCGGTGGCCATCGCGGTGCGCCGCGGATTCATCCAACTGTGACACAGCCCGCCAGAGTTGTTCTGAGAGCGCGGTTTTTGTAACTTTCTTCGTTTATAATAAGTCCTAATTACCAGGCCGCGGGACGAAGCGCTCTTAGCCGCCTACGAACCCAGATGAAAGCCCCTGAGTCATTCGTACGGCATCTCCGTTTATCGGGTTTGATCGCCGGCTTTCGGTTTTGGATGGTTCTCTCCGGAATCGCTACTTTCGCCTGGAGCCAGGGCGTCACCGGAGTAATTTCCGGCGTGGTCACCGATTCGAAGGGCGCCGTCCGGGGCGCCACGGTCATGATTACCAACGCCGATACAGGCGTTGCCGCCTGGACTGGTAGGACCAATGTGGACGGCGTCTATCGGGCCCCCGATTTGCCGGCCGCCCGCTACAACATCGCTGTGACGGCCGCGGGCTTCAGGCACCAGCGGGTCTCCGGCGTCGAACTGTCGGTGGACCCGCGGGCCGACATCCCCTTTCTGCTGCAAGTGGGCGAAGTGGCTGATACCGTGACCGTGCAAGGGACCCAGGACCAGTTGGCATCCGACAGTTCATCGCTCGGCAATGCCATCACGCCATCTCAATTGCAGGGTCTTCCACTGCCCAGCCGCAATGTCCTGAATCTGATGGCTCTGACGCCCGGCGTTTCCTCCGGCGGAGACATTACCAGCCAGAGTGGTCTGAGTTCTTCGCAACTTTCCATAGACGGAAGCCGCACGCTGAACAGCGAGTTCCTGATCGACGGTGTTTCCGTGGTCAGCGGTTCTACGGGCGCTCCGCAAACGTTGCCCCCGGCCGATTCGATCCGGGAATTCAATGTGCTGGCCGCTTCGTATTCGGCGGAATATGGGCGAACCGCCGGCGCCATGGTCACTTTGATCACAAACTCAGGCACCAATCTCCTGCATGGCGCGGCATACGGCTACTTTCGCAACGAGGACCTGGATGCCAACAACTATTTCAACAACCTGCTCGGGAAATCGCGCTCGGAAGATCGCTACAACCTGTTTGGCGGCAAACTCGGCGGCCCGGTTCGGATCCCGAAGGTTTATGACGGAAAGAACAAAACCTTTTTCTTCGTGAACTACGAAGGTCTGATCCAGGCGTCGCCGTACAACCTGACCTCCACGGTTCCCTATGGCCCTTACGCCACGGGGAATTTTTCGGCATCTCCCACGCGGGTTTACAATCCTTCCACGAAGGCTCCGTTTCCGGGAAACGTGATTCCACCCGATTCGATCGATCCGGCGGCGTTGAAAATTCTCGCGCTGATCCCGGCGCCCAACTCGCCCGGCACCATCAACAAGACCGACAAGATTGCGGCGAACAATTTCGTATCCATCGGATCCAGCCATCCCAGCGCGAATACCGGTATGGCGCGGCTGGATGAGACGGCGACGGATAGCCTTCGCCTGTTCGGCACGCTGGTCCACTACAACAACTACTCGCCGATCCAACCCATTTATCCAGGCAGTCCGCTCGAAAACGCGGTTGGCAACACCGCCACAACCGGTTACGAATCCACGGCCGGCGCGACTAAAATCTGGAGCCCCAGCTTCATTTCAGTGGTTCGGTTCGGTTTCTTCCGCAACAACGCCGAGATCGTTCCACCTAGCGCCGGCATCGATATCCGGAGCGCGCTCGGCATCGGGACCTCCTACGGCGAGGCCGCGCCGGAGATCAACATCAGCGGATTCTCGCAACTGGGCACCAACAGCAATACTCAGCGCACCCAGATCGACAATAATTACCAAACCAGTGCCAACAACAGCAAGACCATGGAGAATCACTTGCTCCAGTTCGGTTTTCAACTGCGGAAGGATCAGTTCGACGATCTGAACCCGACGGCCGACGTAAATGGAAGCTTTACGTTCGACGGTTCCATCACCAACGGCAAGAACAGCTCCGGCGACGCAATCAATGCGCTGGCGGATTTTCTCTTGGGCGACATCAAGACGGGGACTTATTCGCTGGCGCAGCCCTTGATCGGAAGGCGCAATTACAACCTCGGCGTGTATATCCAGGACGATTGGAAAGTCAGTCCGAAGCTGTCGCTGAATCTTGGGCTTCGCTGGGAATACGAATCGCCGCTCACCGCCGCCAATAACGAGTACTCGCGCGCGGATCCAACCACAGGCGAAATACTTTTCGCAGGTAAAAACGCATCCGGCGCTTTGAACCTGACCGCTTCAAAACTCAACTTTGCCCCGCGCGCCGGATTCGCTTACAGCCTGACACCCAAGACGGTGATTCGCTCTGGATTCGGGATTTTCTATTCAGGAATCTTTTCCGACCTCGGCGGCCAGGTCCTTTTCCCGGGCTATACCGTAGAGCAGGCATTTAACAACCTGGGAACGGGTATTGCGCAGCCGTTCAAACTGTCGCAAGGTTTGCCCGCCGCGGCCAGCAACAACGTGCAGAACGCGCAGGCGAACATCGCGCAATTCGGCTCCGCGGCGAATCCATTAACCCTCACCGATTACAACGGATTCACCCAGGCCAGTCCGCTTCCCTACGTGGAGCAATGGAATTTTGGCGTACAGCGCGAGATCGCGAAAGGCACTATCGTGGACGTGAATTACGTGGGAACCCACGGCGTGCACCTCCCGGTTGAGCTGCCGTCCAACACGGTGCCTTACGATCCAGCGATCGATGCCGCGCTGGCTCTTGCCAACACCACCTTGGCGACGCAGAAAGCGCGGCCGTATCCGGACGTCGGCAGTTTCAACTCAATCAACATGGAAGGCACGTCCAGCTATCAGGCACTGCAGGCCAGCATCCGCCGGCAATACGGTTCCAACCTCACCTTTGTCGCCAACTATGTGCGATCCAAGTCCCTGGACGATGCCAGCGGTATTTATAACTTCTCCCAACCCTCCGGTCTCAACGTGGGCCAGTTTCCTCAGCAGTTCCTCGGTTTGAACAAAGGTTTGAGCGAATTTGACCGGCCCAATGACTTTACCGTCGCGCTTCTCTACCGAACCAGCGGCAATCGATGGGTGCGCAATTTCGAAATCTACCCGATGCTCACCGCGCATAGCGGTCTGCCGCTGTACATCGGGCAGAGCAATGAAAACGCCGCTCAGGCCGGAACCAATCAGCAACGCCCCTACGATGTCAATTCCAGCGTCAGTCTTTACACGCCGGAAGTTCCTAATGGAACCGGCGTTCAATATCTGCTGCCAACCAGCGCAGCCAATTTTCCGCTGGAACCCGCCGGGCCTTTGTTCATCGGATCGGGAGCGTCACGGACCCAGGTGTTGCCCGTCGGCATTGGCAGCTTAGGCCGGGACGTGATTCGCGCTCCGGGACAATTGGATCTCAATCTCTCGCTGGGCCGGTCGTTTGTCCTGCGTGAACGCCTCCAGTTCAGGATTCGAATGGAGGCTTACAACGCTCTGAATCACACGAATTTCCAGGTGCCCGCCTCCAGCCTGACGTTGACCACCAACTCCGCGGGCCAACCGATCTGGAACTCGCCGACCTATGGAGTGATCACGGCGGCCAACCAATCCCGATTTCTGCAATTAGTCGGAAGATTTGATTTTTGACGCTGTGCACCCTATCACGCACCCTGCCTTCCAATGAGGGATTATTTCCCGATCGAGCTCTGTGACCGTGGCAATGATGGGCGTACGGGGAAACAATTTTCTGTCGTCGACTGCTGTGCCTCTGAGCAGGTCGGCGTCGGTGTCCTACTAGGCGAACGTCTTGTGTGATATGTTGAATCTGTCATGGGATGGACGGTAAGCGAGAAGGGTGGAGGCGCGGCTTCCGAGACTGGTTTAATTGCCAGTTGATTGGTCGATTTTGCCGTCAAAACCCCTGGTTTTGGATGGACGAAATCGACGGAATAGATTCGCGGTGGAATTAAGTCCTTTGAGACAGCCGAGTAGAAGAGAAGTAAGGAACGCGGGAGTAATTCAGTGGTAGAATGCCAGCTTCTCGTGTAATTCCTTTCTTTATTTAGCGATACAGCATATACTTACTTCTTTATTGACCGTAAAGGAGGTCTGCTGTGGCGCGGGTCAACATTCTCAAACAGATCAAATCGGATACGGGCTGGAAACTCGTCGCGATTCCGCGAAACAAAAAAGGCGGCTACGACTGGGAATCGCTGCCCGATGGCCGCTACTACATCGACTATTACCAGCGCGGTAAGCGTAAGCGTCAGGCAGCGGGCTCGACGGCGACTGAGGCACTGGAAGCCGTGCGACGAAAGAAGCACGTGCTCGAAGGCCGTGCGCTGGGCATAGAGGGTGATGAAGAAGACGATGGCAAGCGTACGGCGGTTCACGTGGCCGTGAAGCATTACCTGGCGTCGATCGAAGCGCTCAAGAAGCCGAATACCCACCGGAAATACAAAGCCGTGCTCGATCGCTTCGTCGAATTCCTGCCGCCCAATGCCGACCCGAAAAAGATCTCGCGGGACGATCTCACGGACTTCATGGTCGTGCTAAAGAATAAGCATAAGCTGGATAACAATACGGTGATTCACCAGATGGTGATTGTTGCCCAATTCCTAAAGCGCTATGGCAAGCCCGGAGCGACCAAGGACATCGGGCTGCCGGAACGAATGATAAGCCTCCCGAAAGAATACGGCGACGGCGATCTCAAGAAGTTCTTCGACGCCTGCACGCCGGCCGAGCGCGTGCTGTTCTCGACATTCTTGTTCAGTGGGTTCCGCGAGCAGGAAGTCGTCCACCTGTGTTGGCCCGACCTGAACTTCAAGCTCAACACGATTCGAGTCACGTCAAAACCCGACCTCGGGTTCTGGCCGAAGCGTTGGGAGGAGAGGGAAGTGCCGGTCCCAAAGCCGCTCATCGAACTGCTGCATGACCACCCGCGCCAGGGACACTCCCGGTTCGTATTCCCGTCGCCGAAGGGGAATCGGGAACAGAACATGCTGTTGCGCTGTAAGGCGATTGCAAAACGGGCACAGCTCGACGAGGGAAAATTTGATCTCAAGACGTTTCGTTC
>Ga0209624_10003142_pt1 | contig 11866 bp, 6 predicted proteins | sample JacPinW_OM2H0_O1_FD_188565 | JGI IMG/M metagenome (GOLD analysis project Ga0209624, IMG submission 188565) | Forest soil microbial communities from Algoma, Ontario, Canada - Jack Pine, Ontario site 1_JW_OM2H0_O1 (SPAdes) (version 2) | ecosystem: Environmental > Terrestrial > Soil > Boreal... | reverse complement strand
TTGCGCTCGACCGCCTGCCGCGGAATCCCGCGCATGATGTGAATGCCAAACTTCAATCCTTTGCTGTGAACATAATCGGCCAGCGGCCTGAAGCCCGCGCCATTCGCGGACGAAGGGAAGCGATTCAGGGCCGGGAGCAGGCGGCCGTAGTCATCCATGGTCAGCGGAGCGCCCGGCTTGTAGTCGTGCCCCTGCGCGTTCGGCTCATACCATTGGATGTCGACGACGATGTAGTTCCATCCGTACCTGGCGAGATGCTCAGCCATCCAGTCCGCGTTGGCCTTGACTTGCTCTTCGCGCACCGTGGTGCCATAGGAATCCCAGCTGTTCCAGCCCATCGGCGGAGCAGCAGCAGGGGAAGGATCAGAGGCAAACAACTTTGCCGTCAGAATTGCGCACAGGCACAGGCAGAACGCTCTGCATCGTCTCGTCATGACGGCACATTGTAATCCCTGGCTCTCGCAGGCGCCGCGCACAAAAATGGACGGCCCGAAGGCCGTCCGAAAATTCATTTCTTATCCGTGTAAATCCGTGAAGATCGGTGGTAAGAGAGCCTCTAGATATCCAGGTTCTTCACGTCCAGAGCGTTCTCTTCGATGAACTTGCGGCGCGCTTCCACGTCTTCGCCCATCAGCGTGGTGAAGATGGTCTCGCACTCGGCGATGTCTTCGAGCCGCACCGACAAAAGAGTTCGCCGCTCGGGATCCATGGTTGTCTCCCACAATTGCGGCGCGGTCATTTCGCCGAGACCCTTGTAGCGCTGGATGGTGAAATCCTTGCGGCCTTCGTTGATGACATAATCACGGAGGTCGCGGACGTTCATCTTTTCCACCACCTCAATTTCGGTCTTGCGCTTGGCGGATTTCGCCGTCTTCTTCTCGGTCTTGTCTTCGTCCGCGGATGCAGCCTCCCCATCCGGAGCTTCACCATTGCCGCCTGCGGTCGCGGCCTTGACCAGCGTCTCGACCACGAATGGCGGCTCCATGTAGGGCTCGATCTGCTTGTACTTCGAGATCAGCTGCCGGCATTCTGCGCTGGAGGCCAGCACCCAGTTGATGACGTGCTCAGCGCCGTGCTTGTTAACGAAGATGACTTCCCACAGGTTATGTTCTTCGTCGAAACGCGCCTCGACGCTCTTGAAGCCTTCTTCTTTCTGCAGTTTCTTCAGTTCTTTTTCCAGGCGCTCGATTTTCTTGGGCGGAGTCTTCTTGTCGCCTTCGAAGTCGGAGCGCTTGGCGAGATCGAGCTTCGGAACCAGTTCCGTTACACGCTCGCTGCGCACGCGCTTGTCGAGCTTCTCGAAGAAGCCCAAGTATTCGTCGAGCACGGTCATGAAGCGCGCCAGATCCTTGCCTTCAATCTTCGCAGCACCCTCACCGTAACGCACGCTCAGTCCGTCGGCAGCGCGTTTGACCATCACTTTTACGAATTCGCGCTCGTCCTTGATGTACTGCTGCGACTTGCCTTTCTTGAGCGAGAACAAGGGCGGCTGCGCGATGTACACGTTTCCGCGCTTGATCAGTTCCTGCATGTGACGGAAGAAGAACGTCAGCAGCAGGGTGCGGATGTGGCTTCCGTCCACGTCGGCGTCGGTCATCAGAATGATTTTGCCGTAGCGCACTTTCGTGGGATCAAAATCTTCCTTCGAAATACCGGTGCCGAGCGCGGTGATCATGGCGCGAATTTCCTCGTGTGCCAGCATCTTGTCGTAGCGCGCTTTTTCGACGTTGAGAATCTTGCCCTTCAGCGGGAGAATAGCCTGAAAGCGGCGGTCGCGGCCCTGTTTGGCCGTCCCTCCGGCCGACTCGCCTTCGACCAGGAACAATTCGCAGCGGTTGGGGTCACGCTCCGAACAATCCGCCAGCTTGCCCGGCAGGCCGCCGGAATCGAGCGCGCCTTTGCGGCGCGTCAGATCTCGCGCCTTGCGGGCTGCCTCGCGAGCGCGGGCGGCGTCGACCGCCTTGTTGATGATCTTGCGTCCTACGGTCGCATTCTGCTCGAAGAATGCGCCCAGTCGTTCGTTCACAAATTGTGTGACCGTGCCGGCAATGTCGGAGTTCAGCTTGCCCTTGGTCTGGCCTTCGAACTGCGGTTGCGGCAGCTTCACGCTGATCACCGCAACCAGGCCTTCGCGCACGTCGTCGCCCGTCAGATTTTCTTTGACATCTTTGAACAGGCCCATCTGCTGCCCAGCATAGTTGATTGTGCGAGTCAGCGCAGTGCGGAATCCCGAAAGATGCGTGCCGCCATCGACGGTGTTGATGTTGTTGGCAAAGCTGAACACGGACTCGGAATAAGCGTCGTTGTACTGCAGTCCGATCTCCATGTGTACGCCGTTGCGGTCGTCTTCCATGTAGATGGGCTTATCGTGCAGCACCTGTTTACCGCGATTGAGATGCTTGATGAACTCCGCGATACCGCCGTTGTATTTGAAGTCCGTCTGCTTGGGCTCGCCGGTCTTCGAGTCGGTCGCTCGCTCGTCGGTCAGCGTAATCAACAATCCTTTGTTGAGGAATGCGAGTTCGCGCAGGCGCTGCGCCAGCGTATCGTAGTTGTACTCGGTGGCGGTGAAGATGCTCCGGTCTGGCAGGAAGTGAACTTTCGTGCCGCGTTTCTTGGTCGCACCCGTTTTCTTCAGCTTGTTGGTGGGATCCCCCTTGGAATAGTTTTGCTGCCAGGTGGCGCCGTCGCGCCAGATCTCCAGCTCCAGGTCTTCACTTAAAGCGTTCACGCACGAGACGCCCACTCCGTGCAGTCCGCCCGAAACTTTATAGGTGGACGAATCAAATTTGCCGCCGGCGTGCAGCGTGGTCATCACCACCTGCGCCGCAGAAACTTTCTCACCGTCGATCACCATGTCGTCGACGGGAATGCCGCGGCCATCGTCAATCACCGTGATGGAGTTGTCGAGGTGGATGGTGACTTCAATCTTGGTGGCGAAACCGGCCAGGGCTTCGTCGACGGAATTATCGACCACTTCATACACGAGATGATGCAGACCCAGTTCGCCCGTCGAACCAATGTACATGGCGGGACGCTTGCGCACTGCTTCCATGCCGCCCAGCACTTTGATGGAGTCGGCATTGTAGTCGCTGTTACTGCCGTTGCCTCCGCCATTCGACGAAGTGATTGGAGTTACGATCCCGTTTTTTGTTTTGGTGTCGGCGATGGGAGTATTGATCTCTTTGGTGGCCATTCCGCTCCGCGAAAATGTCCTGATCTTTCTATGAACTCAGGCTATGAACTGGGGCTGCGAATTCCGGCATTTCGGCGGAAAAATGCGCCCTCATGCAAGCCCTTTTGAAGACTCCGCTAAAGGACTTCAAGTTATTGAAATTCCTAATAGTTAGGGTCACTTTACGACTCTCTAAATTATATCACAAACTCGACCTTTCTCGACCCCTTCGAAATACACCGAATCGACTGAGTAACCGGCCTGATCGAGAGTGCGGGATGGGAGTTGCGCTCGTCGAATCGCGACACCTCTCGGGCGGGCGGAGAAACCATGCATCGGCGGCTCGGGGCTATCCGAGGGTAATCCAGGCCCGGCCGGCGAAAGAACCAAAAATCAAGGGCGGCCGCGAGGCCGCCCCTAAAACTCTCAGCTTGCAACCGAAACCCGTATTTACGCCGTCGCCGGCCGCTCTCCGCCTTTGGCGCGTCCCGGCTGCAGCTCCGGCTTGATGACGTGTTGCACTCCGTCGTCCTTGGACGTGGGTGGAGGCTGAACCGGCGGTAGTTCCCGTCCCTCGACCAGCATCTTGATCTCGTTGGCGTCGAGTACTTCGCGTTCGATCAGCGCCCGGGCAATTCGCTCGAGCACATCGCGATTGTCCGACAAGATCTGTTTGGCCGTGGTGTAGCCCTTATTGACCAGCTTTCGAACTTCCTGATCGATCTTGATCGCCGTGTCCTCGCTGTAATCACGGTGCTGGGCGATTTCGCGGCCCAGGAATATCTGCTCCTCCTTCTTGCCAAACGTCATGGGGCCCAGGTCGCTCATGCCCCACTCGCAGACCATCTTGCGTGACATTTCTGTGGCTCGCTCGATGTCGTTGCCGGCACCGGTGCTCATACAGTTCAGGAACAGCTCCTCCGCGATGCGCCCGCCCATCAGGATGGCAATCTCGGTCTCCAGATAGTTCTTGTAATAATTGTGCCGGTCATCGATGGGCAACTGCATGGTGACGCCCAGCGCCATGCCGCGCGGAATAATCGTGACCTTGTGCAGAGGATCGGAATTCGGCATCTTGGCCGCCACCAGCGCATGCCCCGCCTCGTGGTAGGCGGTATTCTTCTTTTCCTCATCGGTAAGCAGCAGAGACTTACGCTCCACGCCCATCAGGACTTTGTCCTTGGCCAACTCGAAGTCGTAATGCAAAACTGCCTTGCGATTCTGCCGGGCTGCCGCCAGGGCGGCTTCGTTCACCATGTTCGCCAGGTCCGCGCCAGAGAATCCCGGAGTTCCACGAGCCAATACGGAGAGATCGACGTCTTCGGCAAGGGGAATCTTGCGAGTATGAACGCGCAGGATTTCCTCGCGGCCGCGCACATCCGGACGGCTGACCACGACGCGCCGGTCAAATCGCCCGGGACGCAATAACGCCGGATCTAACACGTCAGGCCGGTTGGTCGCCGCCATCAGGATGACGCCTTCGTTGGATTCGAAGCCGTCCATTTCTACCAGCAATTGATTTAACGTCTGCTCGCGTTCGTCGTGTCCGCCGCCCAACCCAGCGCCGCGGTGACGCCCGACGGCATCAATTTCATCGATGAAGATAATGCAGGGAGCATTTTTCTTACCTTGCTCGAACAGATCGCGCACCCGGCTGGCGCCCACACCCACAAACATTTCCACGAAATCCGAGCCAGAGATGGAAAAGAAGGGAACGTTCGCCTCGCCCGCCACAGCACGAGCCAATAGCGTTTTGCCTGTTCCCGGAGGTCCGACCAGAAGCACGCCCTTGGGAATGCGGCCGCCCAATTTCTGAAACTTCTGCGCCTCGCGCAGAAACTCAATAATCTCGCGCAGTTCTTCCTTTGCCTCTTCCACGCCGGCCACATCTTTGAATGTGACTTTTTTCTGCTGCATGGAGAGCAACCGCGCCCGGCTCTTGCCGAAGGAAAGCGCCTTATTGCCGCCGGTTTGCATCTGCCGGATCATGAAGAACCAGAGCGCGCCCAGCAGAATCAGCGGAGCCCAGGTGCCCAGCAGTTGGAGTGGCAGGCTGCCGCTGTTGATGTCGCGGAACGTGATCAGAACACCCTTGCCCTGCAAATTCTTGAGCATTTCGGGGGTGAAATAGTTGCCCGGAGCGGTCGTGTGGAAGGCGGAGCCATCGCGGTACTTGCCGCGCACTTCCATTCCGTTGACCGTGATCTCGCGAACGTTGTTCTGATCCACATCACTCATAAATTGAGTGACATTCACTTCTTTATCTTTCTGGCCGTCGCGGGCCCCCTTGACCACTTCCCACAGCAGCAGGGCGGATATCCCGATCAGCAACCAGAACAACACGGTCTTTACGGTTGAGTTCACCTAGAAACTCCTCAGTTCGCGACGGGTGGTTTCCTTACACCAGACCCGGGGCTCCTACAGCGATTAGATGCCCTTCGACGACTTTCGATTGTCGAAATACTTTATGGTCCTTATTCTACCTTTTCCCCGGCAAAAAGGCGCGTTTGCCCAGACGGGACTTAAGTAATTGGTGCCCTGGGATTTGCCGCCGCCAGATAGGGCAGATTGCGATTCGTCTGCTCCACCGCTCCCAAGCCGTATCCCACCAGAAAAGTCTCATCGACGAGGAAACCGAAATAATCCGGCTGCAGGGGCACACGGCGGGCTGACTGGCGGTCGGCGAGTGTCACCAGTTTCACCGAAGCTGCCCCCCGAGACCGCAGGTCGCTCATCAGAAACTCGCTGGTCACTCCGGAATGCACCAGCCCTTCCACCAGCAGGATGTGCTGCCCCCGAATGTCAGGCTCGTGACTGAAAAAAATCTCCATGACCTCGCTGGCAGACCCACCCTGACTCCGGGTGTACTTGGGCTTGATGAATTGACATACGACGGGCACATCAACGGCTCGTACCAGGTCGGCCAGAAACATGAAAGCATTCTCGAGGACAGCCAGCATCTGAATCGTCTGCCCCTTGTAGTCGTCGGAAATTTGCCGGCCCAGTTCCTTCACCCGCTTCTGGATCTGCTCGGTGGTAATCACCGGTCGAAGGGGCTCGACGCGCGCAGCATTCATGAAATTTGCGTGCCTCCCCGGCACATTTGCTGCTCAGTCTTCCGTCGGCGGCGGATTGGCCAAGGGCTCGTCCACGATCAGGATTGCCCCTACTCCTGGTTTCGACCGAAGTTTAGCCGGCGACGAAAACCCTCGTACCCACACGATTTCGTCCCCGCTGGTGACGACCGGCCAAATCCTGCGCTCCGCATGTCCTAGAGGAAGCTCCTGCAGCAGTTTTTTGACCTTCTTGGGGGACTTCGTATGGGCCGGCCAGAATCTGTCTCCGGGACGCCAGTTCCTCACCCGTAACGGTCCGGGCAAAGACTCCGCGTCCAAGAGATGATCAGGATTATACGCCGCTCCGGAGTCGGTTGGAACGAACCGTGCTTCAATGGTCGAGCCTGCCTCGTAAACATTGATTTTCCCGGGGACTGAAAGTGCATATTCGTAGTCCCGCGGCTGCACCGCGTCCCGCAAATCAGGAGTGACGAATGTTAACTCCTCAGATTCCCGGAGCAGCTTCCACCCCAGGGGCAGCGACAGCTCTTTGCCTGATGAGCTGTCTTCGGCGGCGACGCGCAGAACCTGCTCCACATGTTTGAACTCCAAAGGAATGCGGGCATTCTCACCAATCGCCTTGACCAGCCTGCGCTGCACCGCAATCGGCTCGGCGAGAAACCACATTCGGCTTACCGACGCATTCATGACGAGCCACGGCGCCCGATCGATTTTCGATTGCAAGTCGGAATCGCGCGAGGAGTGCGACGACTGGTTGCCGAGCGGCGCGATCTGAACCAGGCGTAGTTCTTTCGACGCGGTCCGCGCCCAGTCTGGCGACGACCATCGCACCGTTGTCCCCAACCATCCTGAGATTTCGTTCTGCCAGTAATCTTCTTCGCCGCGTGCGATCTCCGCCAACTCAGCAAGATTGTCGGCGACTGCGGGATTGAACTCTTGCTCCAGCAGCGGGAGGACCATCTTCCGCACACGGTTTCGCGTAAAGCGGTCGTCGCTATTGGTCGAATCTTCGCGCCAGAGTTGAGCGATGTCCTTGAGATACTGCGCCAGTTCGCGGCGGCGAATGCCGAGCATAGGCCGAATGATTTCGCCGCGGATTTCTCCTTCGTCGTCCTCCACCAGAATCCGCGGATGAATCCCACCCAGCCCGCACAGCCCCGCGCCGCGAATGATGCGCATCAGGACCGTTTCAGCCTGATCGTCGAGCGTGTGCCCGGTGGCAAGCTTGGTTAGAAAGCGTGTCGGAGTTGTATTGGGCAAGGGATCAGGCCTTGGGGGCGGGAGCGGCAAAAGCGGGTGGTGGAAGGGTACCTCTTCAGCCGTGCCGTTCGGCACCAGGTAGGAATCGGGCTTTAGCCCCTGAGGGTTCGCCGTGGACGGGTCCCCGAGCAGGTGGCGAAAAAATCCATACCTTAATTCCCGCGCAGCCGTTTCCACACTGACGCGCTCTTCCGCCGCAGTCTTTGCGACGTCTTCGCCGTCCGCGTGAAACTCCAGGTTGTATCCCCGTGCCAGCTCCGCAACGAATTCCTGATCGGCGTCGGATTCGCCTCCCCGCAGTTTGTGATTGAAATGAACCGCGGAGAGGACAATGCCCAACTCACCTCGCAGCTCCAGCAGCAGTCGCAAGAGCGCAACCGAGTCAATCCCGCCAGAGACCGCGACGCCGACGCGATCCCCCGCCCTCAGCAGTTCCTGCCGCCGAATGAGAGCGAGCACGCGCTCCGCCAGTAAATGCACCCGAATATGGTACCGCACAGCTCAGCTGGCCACAGCCGCACCGGCGATCGATGAGGTGGGCGAACACGGGGCGAGCTGTTCCCCTATCGAACCCTTACAATCCCGGGCTCTTGTCCGCGATCAGCTTCCTGATCTTCTCCACGAAATCCGTCGCTGGCATGTCCTCCGTCTTTTCTTTCCCGCGCGTGCGCACATTCACCCGTCCCGCCTCCGCCTCTTTGTCTCCCACCACCAGCAGGAATGGCACTTTCTGCATGGCGTGCTCGCGAATCTTGGCATTCATCTTTTCGTTGCGAGCATCGACTTCGACGCGTACGCCAATCGCCTTCAGCTGGCCCGCGATTTTGTTGGCGTACTCCGCGTGGCGCTCACTAATAGGAATCATCGCCACCTGCACTGGCGACAGCCACGCCGGGAACGCGCCCGCGTAGTGCTCGATCAGCACGCCAAAGAACCTCTCCACCGATCCATACAGCGCACGATGCACCATGACCGGCTGCTTGCGCGAACCATCTTCGGCCACATATTCCAGGCCAAAGCGCTGGGGCAGGTTGAAGTCGAACTGCACCGTAGAAAGTTGCCACAAGCGCCCGATCGCATCCACCAGCTTGATGTCGATCTTGGGACCATAGAACGCAGCCTCGCCGGGAATCGTCTTGTACTCGATGCCCCGCTGTTTCAGCACCTTTTCGAGCGATTGAGTCGCGTTGACCCATTGTTCTTCGCTGCCGACGAAATTCTTGCGGTCGTCGGGATTCCAGGTCGAGAGCTCGGTCTGGAACTTGTCGAAACCAAAATCTTTCAGCACGTCCAAGGCGAATTCGAGGCAACTAGCAATCTCATCTTCGATTTGCTCCGGCGTACAGAAAATGTGCGCGTCATCCTGCGTAAACCCGCGCACGCGCAGCAGGCCGTGCATCACGCCCGAACGCTCGTAGCGATACACCGTGCCCAGTTCGCCCAACCGCACCGGCAGGTCACGATACGACTTGAGCGAATCCCGATAAATCAGAATATGCCCCGGACAATTCATCGGCTTCAGGCGATATTCGGCGTCGTCGAGTTCCATGGCGTCGAACATGTTCTGCGAGTAATAACCTTCGTGGCCCGAGGTGAAGAATAGTTGCCGCCGCGCTACGTGCGGCGTATAGACCAGCGCATAGCCGCGCTTGATGTATTGCTCGCGCATCCAGTCTTCCATCTCTTTGCGGATGATGCCGCCCTTGGCATGCCAGAAAATCAGTCCCGGACCGGCCAATTCCTGAATCGAAAACAGATCGAGCTGTTTGCCCAGCACGCGATGGTCGCGCTTCTTAGTCTCCTCGAGTTGCTTCAGATAATCGTCGAGGTCTTTCTTGGAGAAGAAAGAAGTCCCGTAGATGCGTTGCAGTTGCGCATTCTTCTCGTCGCCCAGCCAATACGCTCCGGCAATGTTGAACAGCTTGAACGCCCTAATTTTTCCAGTCGAAGGCAGGTGCGGGCCGCGGCAGAAGTCGGTGAACTTTCCCGTGCGATAGATTGAGATCTTTTCATCGGGCTTGGTGAATTGCTCAATGAAGTGGCACTTCATAAAATCGCCTTCTTTTTTGAACTCAGCCAGTCCCTGATCGCGCGGCAGAAACTCGCGCGCATAGGGCAGATTCTGCTGCACCAGTTCGTGCATCTTCTTTTCAATCTTCTCCAGATCCTCGGGAGTGAACGGCGTTGGCCGGTAGAAGTCGTAGAAGAATCCGGTCTCGGTGGCGGGACCGTGCCCCAGCTTGGTCTCAGGAAACAGCTCAAGAACGGCGGCGGCCAGCAGATGCGCCGACGAATGCCGGTAGACCTCAAGCGCCTCCGGATCGCCATCCTTGAGCAGGCGAAGGCTAGTGTCTTTTTCCAGCGGCTTGCTAAGGTCGATGAGGTCGCCGTTGGTCTTGGCGACGAGCGCGGAATCGGCGAGTCTCGGGCTGATCGATTTCGCAATTTCGAGCGCAGTCGTACCTTTGGGAACCTCCTTCACGCTTCCGTCCGGGAGCTTTACATGAATGCTGTCTGGCATAAATTGAACCCTGCAGGGGAAACTGAATCCTTCAGTCTATTGAAGCGATTCAGGAGGGTCAAACCGGGAGAGGGATAGCGATAGACGCCGGGGAAATTCCTACCGCTTGAAATCACCACTTGTGCTGGCGTTTTCGATACGACTGACTCCGTCGAGACAATCTCATGCAGAATAGCGTTATGCCTCCCCACTGGCTTGAATTGGCTCGGCGTTTTCAGGCTCTCGCGCAAAATGGTCTTGCGTACTGCGAAGACCCCTATGACCGAGAGCGATATGAGGAAATACGGCGTCTGGCCGCCGAAATGCTGGCAACAGGTGCGGGCTTGCCGGATGCCGCTCCGATTCTGAACCTCTTCAAGACTGAAGTGGGATATGCGACTCCGAAAATCGGTGTACGCGCAGCGGTTTTTGATCGAGGACGGATATTGCTCGTGAGAGAGCGACAGGACGGCCTTTGGACTGTACCCGGTGGTTGGGCCGATGTCGGTGACGCCCCGAGCATCGCTACCATTCGCGAAGTTAAAGAGGAATCCGGCTATGACGTTGTCGTCAGAAAGTTGGCGGCATTGTACGACCAAGACCAAGATAGACATGGGCATCCCCCGATGCCATACCATATCTACACGGTCTTCTTCGTATGCGAACTTTGTGGCGGTGCGCCCGTAGATTCGGTTGAAACAAACGGCGTTGATTTCTTTGACGAGAATCTTCTCCCTCCCCTCTCGCTGCCACGCATTACTCCGGTTCAGGTGAAACACATGTTCGATCATCACCGAAATCCCGAATGGCCGACCTCATTCGATTAAAATTCTGGCTTTCGCAGCTTTCATCGCGTTCCGTTCGTTTCTCGTTTTTCGTAACTGTCGTTACCAGGCCTACACATTTTGACCGTTGCTCATTGCGTGATCTGAGGATTTTGGCAACCGCAATCCGGGGGGGCCGGCCAGTCCGTGTTGCGCTATCATCGTCCCCATGTTTGCGAGAATTTGTCCTCTCCTGCTGCTACTTCTGAGCGGAGCTTCCGCCCAGCAGGACTCCAACCTGCGTGTTCAGTCGAATGTGGTGCTAGTACCGACTCTGGTGAAGGATGCAGAAGGCCATGTGATCTACGGCTTGACCGAGAAGGATTTCGTGATCGAGGATGATGGCGTAGAACAGGCCGTTCATTTGGACGAGTCTGCAGAGTCTGAGCCATCGTCGGTGGTGGTGGCCGTTCAGACGGGACGGAGGGCGTGGCGGGAATATTCTAGAATGCGGGGTATCGGCCCAATGCTGACCCCTGTCTTCGCTCAACTCCGATCCCGGGTAGCGCTGGTTGAGTTTGATAGCCACGTCCGTTTGGTCGAGAACTTCAGCGATGATGAAACCTCCATTGATGACGATCTTAAGGAACTACAACCCGGCGATAACGGAGCAGCAATCCGCGATGCTATTGATTTCTCCATTAGTTTGCTGGAAAAGGAAGCAGCCGATCGGCAGCGGATACTCCTGCTGGTGAGCGAAAACCGCGACCATGGCAGTCACGTCACGAAGACCGATGACCTCGTGGCCGCCATCGGGAATAGCAACACGGTCGTGTATGCGCTTTCTTTTTCCCCCTCACTCTCGCAGGTGCTGGACACCGAGAAGGGTCTTAATCGGGACGAGGCCTACTGGGATGCGCCGCCCGACATAATAGGCTCTCTTCTAATGATCCGGAATTCCATGAAAACAAACATCACCAAGACGATTTCATCGATGACCGGAGGCGAGTACGAGTTGTTCACATCGCGCAAAGGTTTTGAAGAGCGGATGGTTGATTTCAACAATCACCTGCATAGCCGCTACGTGCTA
>Ga0209624_10003141_pt1 | contig 11866 bp, 8 predicted proteins | sample JacPinW_OM2H0_O1_FD_188565 | JGI IMG/M metagenome (GOLD analysis project Ga0209624, IMG submission 188565) | Forest soil microbial communities from Algoma, Ontario, Canada - Jack Pine, Ontario site 1_JW_OM2H0_O1 (SPAdes) (version 2) | ecosystem: Environmental > Terrestrial > Soil > Boreal... | reverse complement strand
GGCGCTCACCATGTCATTGGAGCCCTTTGGGACGTCAGCGACACCTCGACTCCCCAGCTCATGGACGAACTTTACGGCGGGTTAAAAAAAGGAGAGCCTCCCGACGCAGCTTTGCGCAACGCCAAGTTAACCCTGCTTCGGTCCGGCGCTTCCTTCCGTAAGCCGTTTTTCTGGGCGCCTTTTCAGCTGTACACAGGGTCTTGACCTCTTGACCTCGCGGCCTGTCCGATTGCGAACACCCATGTTTACAGTCGGACAACAGCCCTACTTCTTCTCCAGCGCCTAATCCGTTACATTGTTTCTTTTCAGCAGTTTGATCTTAGGCTGATCCTTAAAGACAAGGAACGCCAATTGCCCAGATAACGGCTGGATGGGCTCAACGACAACGACAATGACAATGACAATAATCAGCTGGTTCCAGGATCTTCGCTATGCGCTTCGGCAGTTGCGCAAGTCGCCCGGTTTCACCATCGTCGCCGTTTTGACATTGGCGCTCGCAATTGGCGCGAACGCCGTGGTGTTTGCCATCCTGGACGCGCTCATCCTCCGCCCCGTGAATGTGCCGCACCCCACAAGCCTTTGGGCGATTGAGCGCGGAAGCCAGCAGGCCATCAATCACTCTTATCCCGATTATCTCGATCTCCGCGATCGCAACCGCAGCTTTGACTCTCTGGCTGCTTACAACGTAACCGGCGTAGGTCTGGATACCGGCAACAATCCCTCGAGCGCATGGATCTTCGAGGTGACCGGGAACTACTTCGACACACTAGCCATTCAGCCCTTTCTTGGCCGTTTCTTCCACGCCTCCGACGAGCGTGGCCCCAACAGCGCCCCCTATATCGTGCTCAGCCACGCGTTTTGGCACAGCCATTTTCAGGACGATCGCGGCGTCGTTGGCCGCGTTGTTCAGTTGAATAAACATCCTTTCACCATCCTTGGTGTAGCTCCATCGGAATTCCGCGGGACCCTGGCCTTTGTCTTCCCCGATTTCTGGGTGCCGTTGATGAACCAGGAGCAAGTCGAGGGAGCGAACCTGCTCAACGAGCGCGCGAACCGCAACCTCCTTATGGTTTTGGGACACCTCAAGTCCGGAGTTACTCCGGCACAAGCCATCGCCGACCTCAACTCTGTCGGCGCCTACCTCGAGAAGAACTATCCCAAGGACGACGGCCAGATGACCTTCTCCTTGACCCGTCCGGGCCTTGCCGGCGACTGGCTGGGCGACCCGCTGAAGGGGTTCCTGACCGGACTGATGTTGCTAGCGGGCCTAATTCTTCTGGCCGCTTGCGCCAACCTCGGAAGCCTGTTTGCCGCCCGTGCCGCCGACCGTTCCCGCGAAGTTGCTTTGCGCCTCGCCCTCGGATCAAGGCGGACGCGCATTCTACGAACATTATTTACCGAGGCTCTGGTCATTTCGCTCCTCGGGGGCGCGGTCGGATTATGGGGCAGCGTAGCGCTGTTGCGCGAACTGAGCGTGTGGCACCCGCTCCCAACTGCTCCTCTCAGTCTGCCTGTTAATCCGGACACAAATGTTTATCTGGTCGCTTTGCTGCTGGCTCTAGCCAGTGGCTTCCTGTTTGGCGCGGTCCCGGTGAGGCAGGTGCTCCGCACCAATCCCTACGAGATAATCAAGCTGGGCTCGTCCGCAAGAATAGGACGTCGGATTTCAGTTCGCGATATCTTGCTCGTGACGCAGATTGCCATCTGCGCCGTCTTAGTCACTTCTTCAATAGTCGCGGTCCGCGGCTTGGCGCGCTCTCTCCACAGCAACTTCGGTTTTGAGCCCAAGAGCGCAATGCTCGTGGAAACAGCTCTGAGCATGGCCGGTTACAGCGGCGACAGCGTGCCCTTAATGCAAAAGCGCATGATTGACGGTCTCGAAACCATCCCCGGCGTAAAGTCAGTCGGATTGGTTGATCGCCTGCCACTGTATTACGGCGCGAACGGCTCGCATATTTTTACCGACAAAACCACAGATTTGCGGCCATCGAATGCCGCCGCGCAGGTGGTGCAGTACCTGATATCTCCCGAATATTTCGAGGCCGCCCAGACAGCCTTCTTGACCGGCCGGACTTTCTCCTGGCACGACGATAAAACTTCGCCGCGCGTCGCCGTAATCAATCGCGAGTTCGCGCGCAAGATCTTTGGCTCCGTATCCAACGCATTGGCCGGCTATTACAAGCTACCCGACGGATCGCGCATACAGGTGGTTGGCGTTGTTGAGGACGGAAAATACGGGAGCCTCGCCGAAGATCCAACACTGGCGATGTTTCTGCCCGTGCTGCAATCGCCATCGACCGCGACAACGCTGATCGTGCGCTCGAATCGCAATCCTCAGCAACTGATGGCAGCCATTCGCAGCAAAGTGCAAGAACTCGATAACGGACTGCCATTTGAGATCCGTCCCTGGAGCCAGGAACTGGAATCAGCCCTGTTCCCTTCCCGCATGGCGACGCTCGCCCTGGGTGTGCTCGGCGTAATGGGCGCCATGCTGTCGATCACTGGCATCTTCGGAATGGCCGCCTACTCGGTCAGCAAGCGGCTGCGTGAGTTGGGAATTCGTATTGCCCTAGGCGGGCAACGTAGAGAAGTACTGCAGGCAGCGTTGGGCCGCGCATTCAAGTTGCTAGCCGTTGGTTCGCTGGCAGGATTGCTCCTGGGAATTCTGGCGAGCCGCGTACTCGCTTCCATCGTGTATCAAGCAACCCCACGCGATCCGCTGGTCTTGGCTGGCGTTGTTCTGGTGATGTCGTTGCTCGGACTGCTGGCCACCTGGATTCCAGCGCAACGCGCACTCTCAATTGATCCCATGATATTGCTGCGCGACGAATGAACCGCGGACCGCATGGGCGGTGAGTCGCATCATCGAGGATCCACCGTGCCCGCAGCTATCATGCGAAGTGCGGTCATGCTCGGCAGGAAAAAATAGTTTCCTCCACGCAGCTCCACAAACTTCGGCAGCCCACCGCACACAAATGGCGGATTCATGGGGTCTTCCGTCCCCTGAATCATGTGCTTGTCGCGCGCCTCATGGTTACCCAACAGCAGGTCCTTGTCGTTCCCGAGCCGTGCGTCGTTGCCATATCCAACCCATTGCTGTTGCACGAACTCAAACTGCCGGAACAAGCTGGCATTAAGCGCCATGAAAATAATTCCGTGCTCGCCGCTATCCTCCACCGGCTGGTCCTCCGGTACGTATGGCCCGTAGGGCAGCCCGCGCCGCGTAATACGCCGCCGGTTGACCAATCGGCCGTTAAAGCCGAACGCATCCCTCGGATTCGTGCGCCGCAAATGCGCTCCAATCGGACACCGTGTGCCGTCCGAATCATTGCCGAAAGTAAAGTTCACATTCCGCAGCTTGTCCTTCACGATCTCAGCGTTGGGCGCGTCGGGTGAAAGCTCGACTGGCGTCCCATCACGCCAACGGCCGAGAAACTTTGACGCCAGCTTTTCTTTCCCGCCCGCGTAAAGCTTTCCTTTTTCTTCCAAATAACGGCGAAACGTGGCAACATTCTGATGCAGCTTGCGGTACACCATGAATGTTCCGTTGCTGGCGAGCAAATGCGGAATCGGAGCCACCGGCAGTTCGCCCGCCTCATCCGCATAACCCAGCAGCAGTTCACCGGTCGCAAGCGGTGCCCAACCGCCATCGGCCAGCAGTTTGCCTTGCCCCGGTTGCGTGTCGCGTTCCACGCCCAGGTAATCCGGATTACCGAATCCATCCGTATATCCGAAATGCTCTTTCGAACTCCATGCGCCATCGATCCAAAACGATCCCGCATCCTGCACGCCAACAACTTTGGCTCCGCCAGTCTCGTCCACTACTCTTTGCAGTTCGGCGCCCAACGTATCCAGTGTGGTTTTCGCTTTAGAATTCACCGCCAGCCAGATGTCGACCCGGCCCTCGCGCCAGATCGAGTCCCACTTCTCCGGCGCATTCTCACCTGTGTCAGAAAGAATTTCTCCGCGCGCCTTCATCCCCTGAAGAAATTCCACCGGAAAACTTAGCAGCGAAGCATCCGGCAGGTTCAGGTTCACCAGGCCTTTGTGCGTGAAAGCAATGTTGAGCGTCCACTCCGGCTTGCCTTCATCCCAGTGTTCACCGGTAGTTATCCGATACAGGAGTTTTCCGATGAACTCCCGCCCGCGTTGTGCATCGGCGATCTCAAGAAACAGATAGCGCGCGAAGGGCAGGTTGTATCCCCGTAATACGATGCCTTGAATGTCGGTCGCATCCAATTTACTCATTGGGCGTCACCTGCTTTGTGTTCGCCGCATTCCTGGTTGCCCACTTCATGTTGGTCTCGATACGAGGCGGACCACCTTTTTCAGGGCGACCGGGAACCGGCGGAGGCGCCTTGCGCAATTTCTCCAGGAAGTGCGCAAACGCAATCTGCAACTCAGCCGCTGCCTTTCCTTGGTTCCTTTCAATAAATTCCGCGACCGCTGCCTGCGTTTGCAGCGCCGTCAATGTCTCCTGAACTGTGTGATTATTGACGTCGGCAAAGTAGAACGTAGTAGTGATCTGGCACTTCTTCATGTAGGCGATGAAAGCAGCCACATCCTTTGTTCCCGGATAACCCCAGCAGTGCTGCCACAACGCATCTACATCCGCCGGAATCTCGCGAGCCATGCGGGTCAGATATTCATCGAGCTCACCGTCAAAATTCGTCTCGAAAACAAGATACTGCGACTTCAGGTGTTCTTCGCAGGAAGGCATACCGACATACACCACGTCGTCCATTACCACCAGTCGCGCCATGTGGGTGCTTGATACTTTGGCAAACGGGCTGGATTCGTCGCCCGGCATGCTGGCCAACTTCATCCGTATGGCGCAGTTGTGCGAGGTTTCCGCAGTCAAGTCTTGCAGAATCGGCGAAAGGATGGTCAGGCCATATACGTCTCCGCTCTGATTCGCCATGCTCGTACTTCTTTCTTATTTTCTATGTGCCTACCGGGGCCTTGCCAGTCTGCCCAAGGTCGCATTGGACGGCCAGCACAAACTTCCTGTAAGAACGGGCAAACTCCTCCGCCGTCTTGCGGGCGCTTTCTTTTTCAAAAGCATCGAGCGCGTCTTGCACTCGATGAGCCGCCTTCACGTCGTTGGTGGTCGCGTATGGATAGGCGGTGTAGTAGTAGTCCGTATCGAATTGGCAGCGCGCTATGTATTGCTTGAAGGGCGTCACCGGAACCGAGCCTGGGAATTTTTCGCTCCAGTGCCAGATCAGATTCAGGCCAGTGCTGAGCACCGCCGAGAACGCGTCGATGTACTGGTTCCATGTTCCGTTGAAGTTGCTGAAGAACAATAAATAATCGTACTTCAGTTTCTCCTCTGGCTGCTGGCTGTCGGCGTGAGGGAACTTACTGCGTTTGATAATGACCCACCGCGCAAAATGAATGAACGACAACTGCACCAGATCTTTCTGCAACGGCTTAACCGCGCCAAGAATAAGAAAGAAAGCGCGAACGATCCACGTCTTCCACGACTTCATGGGCGTGATCGCGTTCATCGCGTAAGTTTTGTGGTTGATGTTAGACATGGCCCGCTCTCGGTTTCGCCGCCGAAGGCCGCTATTATCTGTCCGAAAGGTAAGAAATTCAAGGCAGTTTCAAACCGGGCGATCGGCTAATCTTTTGGCAATTGGCAACCCAAAAAAAAGGCAGTGGGACGCGTTTGTCGCGCGCCTCACTGCTGGGAAGAGTGTTGCTATGCTGCCTTACTACGCTGGGAGAGAATCCAGCGCAATTCTACCGCCCATGTCCGCCGTGCCCTCCGCCGCCACCATGCGACCCGCCGCCGTGCGACGCACCGCCTCCATGCGGAGCTCCTCCACCGTGGCTGCTCGGCGCCGAATGGCCGCCGCCATAGCTAGGCGCTGATCGCCCACCACCGTAACTCGGAGCCGAACGCCCATAACCAGGAGCCGAACGCCCGTACGCGCCGCCACCATAAGACCGCTGCGTGACAATCGGCTGCCTCATATTCAGTGGCGGCCTCGACGATCCGCCATAGCTGCGACTCGGCGAACCGTAGCCAGAAGAACTACGTCCAGATCCATACGAACCGCGGTTCTCTCCGCCGCCCATTGATTCACCGGATCTCGATTCACCCGATCGGCCTGCCTCGCCTCTGTTAGCCTCCGACCCTCGGCTCGCCTCGGAGCTCGACCGCGGAGTCATCGGCGAAAATTTCTGCCATCCGCCGCTGCTTCCACCTTCGCGTCCCCCCGCCGTTGCGCTCGACCTCGCCGACGCACCCGAATTCGCACTCATGTGCTCCGACGCGCTATTGCTTCTACCGTTGAATCCGCCGCTGCCAGCTCTGGCCGTTTCGCCGCTGCCAGCTCTGCCACTCGACGCCGAACTCGCACTGTGAGCCGAGAAGAAGTGCTGATTCTGCGAAACATTCCGCGTGGTTGATGCGGCAGCCGCGCGTCCGCTAGCCGAGAAACTATCGCGGCTCGGACTCACCGGCAATCTGCCTGTCGAGAAGCGAGCATTCTGAAATTGCGAATGCGTCATCGCGTGCGGACTCATGCGGCCCGTACCAAACTCGCCGCCTGACACCGTCGTTCCACCGTGGAAGTTCGAATCATGCATCGCCAGGTTCACGTTCGAAAAACGCGAACCGCCGTGCAGCGCGGCAAATCCGCCGCGGTTATTTTCGCCGAATCCGCGAACCCCGAAGCCGCCGCCGTACCGCCCATACCAGGGATGAAAACGATCACCCGGTCCGAGCGGAAGCCAGCCAATCGATCCCCACCCGCCGAAGCCAAACCCGAAGCCAACTCCAAATCCGAAGCCGCCGCCGAAGCCAAAGAATGAAACATAAGCCGGCGCCCAGATCGGACGATAGAACGGATACCCGTAAGCCGGCCCCGGCCACCATCCCCACCCGCCATCGACATACATCCAGCGGCCGTAGTGATAAGGAGCCCAGCCCCAGTCGTCATACGAAACCCACGTCCATCCCCAGTAAGGTTCATACACCCAGCGCCCGTAGCGATAAGGCGCCCAGCCGGGGTCAACATTTGGCCGCCACACCGGACCATAATCCGGAACCTCCGACCACGTGCCATGGCCATCCAGACTTTCGGTTCCGACGTAATTGTCGTTCGTGTGTCGCCGGGCTTCGGAGTTGCGGATCATGTTGTCGCGATCCGTATTCCACTGATCCCAATCGTCTCGCGCCGGAGCTTCGCCAACCTTGTATTGCTCATCGGCGCCCGCGCCCTGAATCGTAATAAACTGCCCTTGCGCCACGCGCGTGCCGCCCTGCGGAGTCGTAACTTCTACTTCGCCTTTGCGAACCAGCACCTCCGTGTGGTCGTCGGCCGTCACCAGAATCCGGAAGCTCGATTCGCGCCGCTCCGTCTTAATGGCCACGTTGGGTGTGTCAATCTCCGCGTCCGCATCGCTGCCGCGATAGACGGTGTAGTTCGCCATGCCGTGCCCAAGTTGAATCTGAATTTGCGAGCGCGTCAGCTGCGCGATGTTCGCCTGCGTATGCTCCGCCAGCCGAAGCGTATTCGCGTAGTCGAGTTCCAGTTCGGTACGCGCCTTGTCGCCAGTCGAAACCCGGTCGCCCGCCAGCACCGGAGCATTTAACACCGCCGCCGACCAATCCTTCGAGTCCCCACGCTGCGTCGAAACATCGCCGTGAATCAAACTAACGCGCGCAACACCCTTATTCTCCACCGGAGCCGGCGTGTTGTAGCTAGGAGCGCTGCCGCCCGAATCGTTCGCATTCGGATCGCTCGGCCCACGATAAATTTGGCCCTGATCGTTCGGCCCCTGATCCATCGAACGCTCCGCTGGTTGCAGCGGCTCATCCTGCCCCATCGAATCCTGATCCTGAGAATCCTGATCCTGACTCATCGAACCCTGCGGGTTCGAACCTTGATCGTTCGGAGCCTGGCCATTCGAAGCTTGCCCGTTAGGAGCCGGCATTTGAATACTAGGCGAAGGCTTCGATTGACCGGGAGCCTGCTCATCCGGATACTGCGCTCCACCCTGCGCAATGACCATGCCCGGAATCACTATCATCAGTACTAAAAGTGCCGCTATAAACCTGAGTTTCACAAAACCTCCACACCATTTCACACACGAAGATCTGGCAAGCTATGCCTGAAACAATGCATGTGGCTCACCAATGTTGAGCATGAGCCCACATTTTTGTAACCCATCGTGTTTTCAGTTTGTTAGGAAGGAGAACCAAGTCAACTGCGAGCTTGGCTTTGTCCGCACCGGTGGCCCGGATCAACCAAGGTGGTGGTTTTCGGCCAGGCCGGTCCGATCACACCCAACCGCGCTTTTCACCATCGTAGCGATCTGCTTCAGATAGCTTCATAACGATTCAGCCTCTATCCATGGACTCGCCTCCGCAATCAGGCGCAATATCGCATTCATGATTTCTTACACAAAAAACTTCTGCGACGCGAAGTCAATATTAGATGGAGGTCTTTCCATGTCAACGATCAGATCAAAAGCTGTCCTACGTTCCAGAATGCTTGCATCCACCGCCATCCTGTTAGGCGCGATCTTTACCGTGTTGCTAGTCCCGGCCTATGGCCAGCAGGAAGTCGATCCAACCTGGTATGACCCGACGCCAGACACGGCGATGAATCAACCCGCTCAGGCCGCAGCGGTCGTTCATTCTTCTCAACCGGCAGTGACCGTTCACGCGCGACAAGCGACAATCCAATCTACGTCGCCCGCTCCGGCCGCCGCAAAGGCGCACGCAAAAGACAAGCAGCTCAAGCAAAGCCGTACAGACGCTGCCCGGAAAAGTTTCGGAACCCCTGCCGCCAGAAACAAACAGCAGTTCACGGTTGGCAATTCAATTCTAGAGGCGGGGAATACGCCGGTGTATCGATCGCCCGATGACTCGATCACCAGATGACCCGATAAAGTTGACCCGATGTTTCACTCTTCGTTGTCGTCGATCCCTATCTTCGACAACCGATACCGCAGCGCATTTCGCGACAATCCTAGCAGGCGCGCCGCTTGCGATTTATTGCCGCCGGCGCGCTTCAATGCCTCCCGAATCATCTCATCTTCCCACTGATCGAGCGTCATGCCGTCGGGCAGAAATCGGTCGCCCGCCGCTCCCGCCCGATTGCGCGGCGAATCCAGTTGTATGTCGCTCGCCTCTAACTGATCACCCATAGCCAGTGCACAAGCACGCTCAATAACGTTCTGTAATTCGCGGACATTCCCCGGCCAATAGTGACTAGCCAGAAGCTGCATAGCCGCCGGCGAAATGCCGCTCATTTTTTCTTCGCGACCGGAATCCTTGGCAAAGCGAGCCAGGAACAAAGTCGCCAGCCCCGCAATATCCTCTTTATGTTCGCGCAGCGGCGGAATATCGATCGGCACCACATTCAGCCGGTAATAAAGGTCTTCGCGAAATGTCCCATCCTCAAGCGCCGCCCGCAAATCGCGATTCGTAGCCGCCAGTAGTCGTACATCAACCTTGATAGTGCGCGTGCCGCCCAGTCGCTCAAACTCCCGCTCCTGCAAGACGCGCAAGAGTTTGACCTGAGTAGTCGCAGGCACGTCTCCAATCTCATCCAGAAAAAGCGTTCCTTTATCCGCCAGCTCAAACTTCCCCGGCTTGCTCGTCGCCGCCCCAGTGAACGCTCCTTTCTCATAACCAAAAAGTTCGCTCTCCAACAAATTCTCCGGAATCGCCGTGCTATTAATCTTGACAAACGGCCCCGACGAGCGCCGCGACTTCTCATGAATAGCGCGCGCGATCAAATCTTTCCCCACGCCGCTCTCCCCGCCAAGCAACACCGTTGAATTGGTAGGCGCAACCCGCTCCACTGTAGCCAGCACCTCCTGCATCTTCCGGCTGACCGCCACGATATTCGGATGGCTATACTTCTGCCCCAAAGCCTCGCGCAGGGAACGATTCTCCTCGCGCAGCCGCGAGTTATCCAGCTCCTTGTGCACCACCATCCGCATCTCAGCCAGCGAAAACGGTTTGAGCACGTAATCTGTGGCGCCCGCCTTCATTGCCTCTACCGCCGTCTCCACCGATCCAAAGGCGGTCATCACCACAATCGGCAACGCGGAATCCATTCGTTTCGCAGTCTGCAAAAATTCCAGCCCGTTCATCCCCGGAAGTTTGAGATCGGTGAGCACCAGATGCACCGGCTCCGACGCCAGCAGCTTCAATCCACTTTCAGCATCGCCAGCCGAGAGCGTCTTGAAGCCGTCCTCGCCCAGATTCAGCTCCAGCAACCGCCGCATCTTAGCTTCATCTTCGATAATGAGAATAGTAGGCATGAATTGATTCAGTTCCGTAGGAACACGCGCCACAAACTCACGTGAGGGGTGACAAGAATCACGTAGGGGTAGGTGCCCTCACCTGCCCAGCCGAGCGCAACTCGTCCCCAGCCTGCGCATCGCCGGATTCCTCCAGCGGAAAGAACAGCGTAAACACCGCCCCGCCCTCCGCCGCATTCTCCACGCGAATCAACCCGCCATGCCCGTCAACAATCTTCGAAACAATCGAAAGCCCCAGCCCTACCCCGGTCTTCTTAGTAGTCACAAACGGATTAAAAATTTCCTCGCGCAATTCCTCGGGCACGCCCGGCCCCGTGTCCGCCAAGCGCAACTCGACGCCGTCGCGCCCATCCTTAGCAGCGAACTGCACGTCAACTCGCAACGTGCCGCCCCGTTCTTCCATCGCCTCATAAGCGTTTTGCACGAGATTGAGAAATGCCTGCTCGCATAAACTTTCATCCAGCGGAACGAGCGGCAATCCGCTGGCATAGTGCCGCTCAACTCTCACCACCTGTCCCAGTTTCCCCGCAAAACGCCCAGCCACAACTTGCAGCACGCGATCAAGCAGAGCCGTCAAATCCGCCGGCTGCGGCTGCGCATGAAGCGGCCGCGCGAAATCCAAGAATTCCGTCACCAGCGCACTGAGCCGGTTGACCTCCGTTGAAATATAGCCGGCCAACTCGCGCGCCAGCTCGTCCGATGCCTGCAACTTTTGCGTCAGCATTTCTGCCGAGCCTTTAATCACTCCCAGCGGATTGCGTATCTCATGCGCCAGCCCGGCCGACAACTGCCCCAGCGCGGCCAGCCGCTCCGAGCGTCGCGCCTCCGCCTGAGCCTGCTCCAGCCGGCGATTGGTCTCCGCCAGCCGCTCCGCCAACTGGCGATACAACTGCGTCTGATGCAGGCTCTGCTGTGCAAACCGGTTCACGACCATCGCCGCCAAAAAGAAAAACAGTATGCGCAGCGCCAGATAACCAAAAGCCTCTGGCGTCAACTCGTATTCCTGCATCGCCGGATAGAGATACGAGCAATAAGCCGCCGAGGCAAGAAAGGTCCAAAACAGCGTCAGCCAAGTGCCGCAATAAAGCGCCGCCGTAACCACCGGCAGGTAATAAATAGGATAGTAGCTGCTGTTGATCCCGATCTCGCCCGTGTGATCGATCAGCAGCGTCGCCAGCAAAATCTTGAGCAGAATAACGTAAGCGACGCCGCGCTTGGGAAAATATGAGATCAGCCGCGACTCAAGCAATTGCACAATACCGATCGCGAGCAAAATCAACTGCTTGTGCCATTCGAATTGCGGAGGAAGCACAGCCAATCCGGCAAGAAAGATCAGCCATATCGCAAGCCAAACCGCATCCAGCCGGCTGAATCGTCGGGACTCCGGATCGACAATGAACGGCCTGATCGTCACGCCCTTCCATCCAACCGCAAATCCCCTCCGCCGTCAATCAGACGACCGGCAAACAGCATGCTAGTAAGCCGTCCCGGTGATTTCGTTAATACGAATTCGCTTCTGAGGATCGGTATAAGTCCAGCGGAAAGGTTTTGCTGATTTGGCATAAGCCTCGAT
>Ga0209624_10003140_pt1 | contig 11870 bp, 10 predicted proteins | sample JacPinW_OM2H0_O1_FD_188565 | JGI IMG/M metagenome (GOLD analysis project Ga0209624, IMG submission 188565) | Forest soil microbial communities from Algoma, Ontario, Canada - Jack Pine, Ontario site 1_JW_OM2H0_O1 (SPAdes) (version 2) | ecosystem: Environmental > Terrestrial > Soil > Boreal... | reverse complement strand
CACCATGTCCGACACTCCCATGGTCGATCTGTCACGCCAACTCCAAAGTGGGCGACAAACTCGGGAAGTCATAGCCGGACTGGCCGATTCGGGGTCGCACGCCGCACCATTCGCCGTCGAAACTGAGTGAGGACATCATCGCCCGAGTCGTCGCCGCACGCCAGCGGTGGAAATGAGCCCGCGGAAGTTGCGAGTGAAACTTGCCGCAGCACATCCGCAAATGGTCCGGTCCGCTGCGAGCACGAATCGTGATGGCACAATTTGCATAGTTCGACGCGGTAATCAGCCATCCGCCAAGCGGTGATTACTCGCGAAATCTGCTATTGGGTCGGCGTCGCATGCGGCTCTGAGGTGCCCTTGCCGGGTTGGGGAAACCCTGTCATGAAGGTACCAATGGGTTCGGAAAGACCATCCATCAATCCAAAGCCGCGAATCGCTAGAGAACTCTGCCACGCATTTTCGAGCGCCTGAATGTAATCGGCTTCCAGTTGAAAGAGTGTCCGCTGGGAAATCAGCACCTGCGGATAGGCTGCCGCCATCTTTTGGTAGTTCGCTTGATACAGCCTATAAGCTTGTTCCGCGCGGGGCAGCATCTCTGTTTTATATTGCTGAGCTGTCGCTCGCGCGGAATCGTAGTCTCGAAACATGCTTGCCACTTCGCGCAGTAGTTGTAGTCTCAAACGAGCGAGTTCCTGCTTCGCACTCTCAATCTCGCCTCTGGCGGCAGCGATGTTGCCCTGATTGCGATTGAAGAACGGCAGTTGAATTCCGATTTGCGCTCCGGCTTGCACGCCGGTCGGCCTTCCGGTTGTGTCCAGCGGCTCGAAGCTCTGGACCAATACGCCCGTTACTTGCAGATCGGGAATCGGCGCCTTCTTCTCTTGAACCAAAGATGCTTCCGCGCGTTCGACTGCTTGCTCTGCCAGCTTCAGTTCCGGACTCTCCCGCAGCGTCGTAGCGATCGATTCTTCGTAGTTGAGATCAGGAATCGTCTCAAGGTCACCTTCCAAGGTGGCAACCGGCAGATCGGGCCTTCCCACCACGGCCGCCAGCGCCCTCCAGGAGGCTTCGATGTTGTGCTGAGCAATCCTGACGCTGACCATGGCCTGCTGTTGTTCCACTTCGGCCTGAAGAATGTCCGGACGGTCGGCTTGACCGACGTTGCGAAGTTGAAGAGATGTTTGTGTCGCATCTGCGGCGAGTTCGGCCAGATTCTGCCGCACTTCTGCCAATCTCTGCGCGGCGAGAACTTGGTAGAACAGCGCGCGGACGTTGTTTTGGATGCGCACGCGCTGAATTTGCGCGGTGGTCTGAATTTCGTTCGTTTCGAGTTCGGCAACGCGGCGCGCCGCACCAAGTTTTCCTCCCAGCACGATCGTCTGACTGATGAAACCACCTTGCTTGCCACCGCCTATGTACCCACCCCGGATCTCATCGCCGTAGTAACCGACGGTTGGATTCGGATACAGGCCCGCCTGCTTGGTAAAACCCATCGTTACGCGAAGATTAGCCTGGACCTGGGCCACGGTGGGGTTATTCGCCAACGCGATCTGCTCCAGATCCTCCAATCGGATGCCTGCTTTATCAGCTGCGCCCGGCGCCGCGGCGATACTTCCACGCGGGACCAACTGGACGGCGTGCAGCGTTGAATCGCCCTCGTAGAGTTTCGCGGTGATCCGATCCCCAACTTTCACGCGATTGAGCAGGGATTCGTTATCGACGGAGTACCCCATCGTCATCTCGCCCATCCAACCTTGGATCGGTTCGCTGTGGACGGTGAGCCGCTTTGCCGTGGTGTCCACCTGCTCGACCTTGCCTCGAAGCACATATTCCTTCTTAGTAACCTGTTGTGCGTTTGCGTCCACGGAGACTACCGTGAATATCGTTATAGCCGGCGCGACAAGCCGAACCAACAGAGGCCGATTAAACTTAGTTATCATCATGCCCACGCGTTTCATTTGCCGGTTTCTCCTGGGACGGCTGCGCTCGCTGCCGTGCCTTGAGGTCCATAATCTTTTCGTACTGGTCGGGCGGTAGAACTCGAACGAGCGTCATCATGCCCCCGACAAATCCGCTCCACCCGGGCGGCAGTCCGGATGTCTCAGACTTATCTACCTCCTTGTCCATTGCCATCATGGAGCCTTCCATATAGGCGTCTTGAGGAAAGAGTGGCACTTGATCTGCGTTTTTCGACAATTCCGGCATGCTCATTCCAGGCATTTTCGAATGATCCATTCCAGGCATGGCAGCCATCGCCTTGTCGGCATCTATCTGAGAGAGCGGACCATTGGAACGCGCCATGTCGGTTGTGGATCCGACGCCGAGCCCCCGACCCAGGCTGGGAGCTTTGTCGTCCGACGTGGCATGGCCGTTGCGCAACATGCCCATGGCTTCCTCCATGCTTGCGCCAGTCTGGATGCCCCGGCCGCCTCGCGTCATTGGACCGACGTTGGAGGACATCTGGTTCATCATGTGGTGGGGAAGATGGCAGTGGAACATCCAGTCGCCTACGCGATCCGCCACGAACTCGACGTCACGAGCCTGAGCCACACCTACCAGCACTGTGTTCCCGCGCGGCCAGATCGCCTCGGGTTGCCGCGCTCCCTCTCGACCGGTTTCCCAAAATGTGAATCCATGCAGATGAATCGGATGGTGGTCCATTCCGAGGTTGATGATCCGGATGCGGACGCGTTCACCGTGGCGAATAATGAGGGGCGTCGACGCCGGGCCGGCTTTTCCATTGAATGTGAGCCAGTTGAATTCCATGTTCATGCTGTTAGGGATCGTGCTATTCGGAAGCACCGCATATTCTTGAAGTGAGATCAGGAAGTCTTTATCGACTCGCGGCGCGTGGGGCGTCTTCGGGTGGATAACGAAACCGCCAAGCATGCCCACCATTTCCTGCATTGCCATGTGCGAGTGGTAAAAGAATGTTCCGTTCTGATGGAGCAGAAACTCGTAAACGAAGCGTTCACCCGGCCTCACCGGCTTCTGTCCGACGCCCGGGACGCCGTCCATCTCAATCGGGAGTTCGAGGCCGTGCCAATGTATGCCTGTGGGCTCGGGCAAGCGGTTCTCGAAAACGAATCGGACGCGATCGCCCTCATTCGCCTGGATCGTCGGTCCCGGAGCGCTACCGTTGAAGCCCCAAAGATCTATGGTTCTGCCAGGGACGATCATCTGTTTCACCGGCTCCGCAATCAGATGAAAGACTTTCACACCGCTGTCCATGGTGAACGGCAGGTCTGCAATATCTGGTGTCAGAACCCGGACTGAAACCTTCGGATCAGGCTCTGCTCTTGCCGCTCGCGACAATGCTACAGCGCTGGCTCCCAATCCAAGAACACTTCTGAAGAAACCTCTTCGGGCATTCATACGGCTCTCTCCTTTCGCTTTGTTGAATCGTGGTTACGAGTCAAGGGAACACGACCTCGCCCTTCGCAAAACGCAGAACGAGCTAAACGATGTCTAAAGGGAGGGTCGCTAAATCCGGAGGACGGAAATCGCGGGGGAGGAGTGTCTACGAGGAGGAGCGCCCGGATGAGGCTCCAACAAAAGCACCAGCTCTATGAAGGCCACGGTCGAACGAGCTGTCAGCACCGGCAGGGTTGTAGCTGCCTTCGGAACACTCGCCGCCGAGATGCCAGATTCAGGGGTGGTCAATTCGGAGTACTGGCGAGTGCAGTCAACCCGGTCCTTATGAGAGGACTTATGGTGATGGCAACCGGTTGATGGCGTCTGGCCGCAAGCAGCAATCAAGCAAGTGGCGTAGCACTGAATGCTTCCGAAAAGCGCCGCCACTGCAACCAAAACCAACACGCGACTGCAGCCAAAACGCATGCCTGGTTTCACGCTACCAAATCAGGCCGGAGCCGCACAAGGAGCAATGGTCGTGTATTAGCGCCGACTCGACAATTCCGCGGCGATCCTCCCCGGGGCAGCAGAAATTATCACTACTGATGGAATATTCTCGCATCGTGCACAGTCTTCTGCTGTACAAGGAGACCGTGCTTGCAGGATGTAGGTGCAGACAAATGAGAACGTCCTGCCCGCACTCACTGCGATGAAAAGCTAGGATCTGATAAATACAGGTGGCAATTTACTGCCACGCGACGTTCAGTTTACTTACAAGGTTGAGTTTCACTTAATTCAATGTCTGAGGAGACGTGTGTATGCGCTCAGTGTCTGTAGCTGCCGATTCCCTACTAATTTTATGTCTGCTGCCCCTTGCGCCCCTGGTTTTCGGCCAAGGGGGTACCGGAACTATCACCGGGACGGTTACCGACCCCACCGCGCTTGCAGTCGCCGGAGCGAACGTGCAAGCAAGGAATACCGAAACGGGAGTGATTTATTCCGGGGCATCCACCGCCTCTGGCAATTACACGATCCCGAATTTGCCGGTCGGCACCTACGAAGTGGCTGCGGCAGTGTCGGGGTTCAAAACTTACACCCACACTAATCTCACCATTGCGGCGGCGCAAACGCTCAGGGAAGACATCCCTTTGCAGGTAGGCGCAACAACGGAATCCATCACTGTCGACTCCCAAGGCTCGCTGCTTCAAGCGGATACTGGTGACGTAGCGCACAACGTCACCTTGAATCAAATGGACAATCTTCCCCTCTTAGGTATCGGAACGGTTAACTCCGGCACCTCAGGCTACCGCAACCCCTACAACACGCTTCTGACGCTTCCGGGTGTGAGCGATTTCGCTACCAGCGGACTGTTCACCATCAACGGATTGGGCGGGTCGATACCGGGCAATCCCTTCGTCGCCTCTCTGACCGAGACGATGCGCATTGAGGGCCAGGATGCGACCTCTCGCATTTTCGGGACTTACGATTATACTCAGATCGCGCAGCCGAACGCGGACGCCGTTCAGGAAATTGCGTACCAGACCAGCAATTACGCCCCTGAGTTCGGACAGGCCGGCAGCGTGGTCATCAACATGACCATGAAATCCGGAACTAATCAATATCACGGCACCGGCTTCGACTATTTCGTTAACGAAGACCTGAACGCCGGCGATCCTTTTAGCAGCAACGGAGTTGGAGGTAAGGAACGGCCCCGAAACCGCCGTAACGATTTTGGAGGCACTTTGGGCGGCCCAGTCATTATCCCCAAACTTTATAACGGGAAGAACAAGACCTTTTTCTTCTTCGCCTATGAGCAGTACTTGGAAGGCACACAGTACAACTTTGTCGATACGGTCCCGACCACGGCTTTTCGGAACGGCGACTTTTCCGCGATCTCACCGAATGGCACCTGCAGTTTGTGCGCGCAATACGGCATTCCGACCACGGCACTGGGCACCGACGCGTTGAACCGCCCGATATACGCCAATGAGATTTACGATCCCACCACGCGCGGGGTGAATCCCACTAATGGTCTGGGGTTCGCCAATCCCTATCCGGGCAATATCATTCCGAAAAGCGCTTTCAGTGCGAGTTCCCTGGCGTTTCTCGCTCTGTTCCCACAACCGCAAAACGCCAACCTTGTTGGTAACTACAACGGAACTATCGCGGGCGGAAGATATTCAGCCATCCCCTCGGTGAAGGTTGATGAGATACTTTCCGATAAAGACAAACTGTCGTTCTTTTGGTCGAGAAACAACACCGAAAGTCAGATCTCCTCTCCTCTCGGGAACGCGGATGGTCTGCCGGAGGAGATCGGTGGGTACCGCGGGACATTCATTCCCACCTGGACGACGCGGTTGAACTACGACCACACCATTTCGCCGACCATGTTGCTCCACTTGGGCGCGGGTTACTTTCACACCAGTTTCAACGACCACGCACCGTTCCTCAATTTCAACCCTACCGCCTTCGATCTCTCCGGATTTCTTGAAAACCGGCAGTTTCCGAGTCTCACGGGATTGTGCGGCCAGCTCATCGGGCCTCCTGGCACTCCTACGAATTGCATTCAGGGCGCGATCGGCAACTATTCCGGCTTTGGCGGCATCCAGAATATCGGCACCAGTGGTCAAATCCAATCGCAGAATTTCGAAGAGAAGCCGAGCTTTAACGCGAATTTGACCTGGGTCAAGGGCGCGCATACTTTCAAGTTCGGCGCCGAGATGTATCTCGAGCAAGTCTACACAGGAGCCTTTTCGGGGGTTACTCTATCGGCAGTGTCGCCTTCGGGCATTCCGACCGCAACCGCCGAGCCATTCACTCCGACCACGAATTTCAATGGATATAACATGGGCTTCGGCTTCGCCAGTTTCCTGTTGGGCGACTACGCCTCAGTCACGCAGACTCCGAGCGAGTTTACCCGTGAGGGAAATCAGCAGTGGGGAGTATTTGCGCAAGACTCCTGGAAGGTGACCCGCAAGCTGACCGTCACTTATGGTCTGCGATGGGATTACGCTACTCCGGAGCGCGAGCAATTTGGACGCCTGGGACAGTTGGATCCAAACTTGCCGAACGCCAATGCCGGCGGTCAACCAGGTGCAGTACAGTACGCCTCCACCTGCAACTGCAACTTTTACAAGTCCGCTTATCCTTTCGCCCTTGGACCGCGCGTTGGCGCGGCTTATCAGCTCACACCCAAGACGGTGCTCCGCGGCGGTTGGGGATTCACCTACCAGTTCGTTGCGAACCCCGCTGGAACCACGATTGGCACCAACGGCGTCTTTCCTCTGTCCGGAATCAACCCCTACGTAAACATCGCCACTCCTGGTTCCGTTGTGCAGCCGACCTGGCCCGTTACGAATCCGTATGTCTATCCTCCGCCTGGCACCGTGGGGATACCGGGTGTGTCGGATCCCTATGTGCCTGACGCGAACGAAAATCGGCCGCCCCGCATCAACCAATTTAGCTTCGGCTTCCAGCAAGAAGTGACCAAGGATTTAATTGTGGAAGCGTACTACGTGGGCAACCGGGCCGTTTGGCTGGGCAGCGGACCTCTGGGCTCCGTGGAGGGTACAGCCGTCAATTCTTCCGGCTCCGCTCAAATCTCAGCGCAACAATACGCTGCGTTTGGCTTCTACCCTTACCCGGGAACCGGCCCTGCCGGCACCAACAATTATGCCGACTACCTGTTGACCACTCAGCCGCTCAACAGCTCCGCGGTGCAGGCCAAGCTAGCCACCGTCGGGAAAGCCGGCTTTGTACCCTATGCGGGCTTCCCGGTCACCGATTCGCTTTCCAGCGCCCTTTACCCATTTCCTCAATACGGCGGTATTCTCGATGCGAATTCCCCAACCGGCCGTTCCAAATACGATTCCTTGCAGATAAAAGTTAGCAAGCGACTCTCGCACGGATTCCAGGCGGGGGGCTCCTATACTTGGGGCGTCGGCTACGTTGAACCGGAACGCCAGGACTTTTTCAATCCCCAGAGCACCGTGTGGCAACTGCAGCAAATTCCACTGCAGAATCTGAATTTCAATGCCATCTACACCGTACCTGAGGCATCGTTCTTGCCTAAGGCAGTCCGCTATTTGGCCAAAGATTGGCAGATCGGATGGTTCGCGAATTATCAGAGCGGCCAGTTCCTGGCACCTCCCGTCAGCACCACACCGAATTTCTTCCAGAGCGAGGACATTCGAGTCGCTGGTCAGCCCTTGTATACGGCAGGGGTAAACATCAACGATCACGGCAGCTTCAATCCAGCTAATACCCAGGTGCTGAATCCCGCGGCTTGGGCGCCATGCCCGCAGAACGTAGCTTGCGCGTCAACCTCCGTGTACTACAGAGATTTCCGCGGTCCACGCACACCGACCGAGAACGCCAATATCGGCCGCAATTTCCGGTTTGGCCCGGAGGGTAAATTCAATCTCTCTATCCGAGCCGAATTCGTGAACATCTTCAACCGGACCTTGTTGCCGAATCCTAGCACAGGGAATCCCGGGAACGCGCCGGGCGCATCGAGTGGCATCTTTAGCAGCGGGTTTGGGGTGATCGATACCTACCTCCCGACTGGCAGTATATACGGCACGGCACCTTACCTTCAGGGCCGCACGGGCACGCTCGTGGCCCGGTTCTCGTTCTGATGTCGTGCACTGGAACTTTCTCGCACGATGACCACGAAGGCGGTGAAGACACGTGAGAGCGTTTCCCGCCGTTGTGGTAAACCAACTCTCGCCACCGTTCTTGAAAACATGAATGCGTTCTTAATTGCCGCGAGTTGGGCAGGGAATTCGGCTGCTAGGGTATCTCCAGGTCAGAGTGCGCCCAAGCCCCGAACGAGGACACGGTCGAACCTTTCAACCTGATGCTTGAACCTCAGCGTTCCGTGCAAGAAAAGGCGGACTTGGTCGCTTTCGTCCAGGGCACTTTAGCCTGCCGCACGAGGGACTGACGGCTCTGCCCCCAAGCTCCTTCGTGAGATCAATCACGGAATCGATGTGAGAGTACAGTGCGAAAGTCCGCCGCTTGGACGCGAGTGTGCCCTGAAATAAAAAGGCTCATGTATTCGCTTAATTCTGGATGTAAACCTATCGTAAACGTTTGCCCCGTTTATAGAAATAGAGAAGAATGTCGCGTATTCTGACTATGGCGCGACCACATTTCTATATTGCGCGCATTCACACAAGGAGAATCACCTTTGAATAATCGAAGTGCAGATAAACCACAATGGGCCACCAACCGTCGCTCATTCATTAGAAAAGGGCTGCTTGCCAGCACGGCAACCGTTGGCGCCGGACTGATTGCCAGCAGCCCCGCATCGGGCCGGGGATCGAACCCCACACGAGGGGACGTAGCCATTCTCACGCTTCTGGCAGCGGCTGAGTTGATCGAGGCCGATCTATGGCAGCAATATGCTGAACTGGGTGGTCTCACCCCTGGCCAGGAGCCTGTCGAGACGGTCACGTCGTTCACACCGATGAACAGTTATCAGGCGGCCTTCATGAATCTAGACTCCGATGGTCCGCAATACATCTCCAGCAACAACCTCGACGAGCAGAGCCACGCTGCCTTCCTGAATGCATACCTTGAATCGATTGGCGCGGCGCCCGTCAACTTCGACCAGTACCGCATTTTGCCGAGCAGCCAGGCAGATGGCGCCAAGAACATCGGCCGCCTCACGAACCTCATGAACCTCACCGTGGACACCAGTTGGTACACTAGGTATCGCAGCACGACGAACCCCGATTTCGGAGCTACGTTCGCGCAAGCAATTACGTTGGCTAATGTCCCAGGAATTCCCAGAACCAACGCTGACTTTGGATTGTCCAATATCCAGGCGATAGCAAATATCGCGGCGTTTCACTTCGGGTTTATCGAGCAGGCCGGTTCGAGCTTGTATGCCACTCTAAGCCAACAGGTGTCCAGTCCGGAAGTCTTGAAGATCACGCTGGGCATCGGTGGAGACGAAATATGCCACTTCCTGGAATGGGTGGATTTTGCCGGGAATTCCGTACAGCCGTCAGTCGCGCCGTTAGCGGCGGCGAATGGTCTGCCGGCGTTCCCGAATTTCGATGTGACCGTAAACCCGCTGCTAGAGACGAACCTGATCTTTCCCGTGCCGTGCGAATTTATCAGCTCGAGTCTGCCCAAGTGTGCCGTGATTCGCCCAACGTCTCCGGGACAGATTGACGCAGTGGGAGCCATCAATGGGTTCATCGCCGACGGTCTTTTCATCGGTCAATCGCCGGAGTTTTCGGAACTCCTGCTCAACCTGGCTCACGCGGCTGACGCTGCGCGACGTGAGCTCTAATTATCCGCTGATGCGGATTGGTTAGTGGGGGCGCCGCACCTGAAACAGGGGTCGCGGCGCCTGTCTTACGTCAACCAAGAACGGTCTATACGTCTTCCGACGAGAAATTGAGGAGCACACATGTTTGAAGGATTGTTCCAACCCATGCATCTGCTGATCATTTTCGGGATTGCGCTGCTGGTGTTCGGGCCGAAGAAACTACCGGAACTTGGTAAAGGAATTGGAGAGGGTATCCGCGGTTTCAAGGCGGCCATGAGATCTGATGAAGAGAAGCCGGCCAGCACCACAACCACCGTTGCCAACGACCAAAGCATAACTAAGGGGTGAATCGTGGGTTTGGGTACCGAAATCCTGTTGCTATTAATGCTCGGATTCCTGGTATTGGGTCCAAAGCAGCTGCGCACATTCTTGGGACACGTGGTGCGCGCTAAGGCTCAGTTCGAAGAGGCCAGCCGCGGCTTCAAGTCTCAGCTCACAGCGGAACTCGAGGCTACGCATCAGGAGGGAGACACTGATGTCTCGAACGAATTAATGGGGGACCAGTGAACCACCCTCGGATCGTCAGTACCATATTTGAAGGGTTGATCGCGAATGGTTTCGCTGACGCCGTCCGCATCCGCAATAAGGTACCTAAGCGCCGATTACACGAGCGCAAAATAGCTTGATATAGAACCTGAATTTTCGACAAGCTAAGCTCTGCGATATCTTGCCTTCCCGAAAGCATTATGGCTACGAGTCGAGCCTACAAGTTCTCGACAAAGAACTGACAATCAAATGACATCTCATGCGCATCTCGTCGTTGGTCGCTGCGTCTAACTCATACGCTCTGAATCCGAGGATGAGAGGAACGTCAGCACTAAGGACGGATGTTCCGATCGTTAACTAACTTCATGGCTTTCCAGATCGTGCGCACATATGGGGAGATCTTCGGAGCGAACGAAAGGATTGAATATGAACCAAGGCAGTTTTAATCTAATCCGCTACGTGATCATCTTGGCTGTGTTCACAAGTTGCGCCTTAGGCGCGCGCGGTCAAGTTAACCCCAGGACGGTCGGCACAGTATCGAACATAAAGCCGACAGCTTGCCCAGCCGGATTCGCCAACCAGGCAGCTTGCTCAACGGCTGTGGTCACTTGCCCCGACGTGGCCGACATCGGCGTCACCTTCGGTCTGACTCCCGGAGTTTCGGGCACCATCGTATCGATTAACGGAACCGGTGGCACGGAGCCAGGCGGCGGACCGTTTTCAGGGTACGTCGAAGCCGGGTTCTCTATTGCGCAGTTTGCCTTCACTTCCCCTTGGGAGGATGGTGGAGACATATTGGCCTCTGCCTGCCGTCCGGCGACCATGTTGGATTTTTTCCATTCTTCACACCCTGACAAGCCGTACTGTGCCCAAGGAGCTTCGGCTGGAGCTGCAGCACTAGGATATGCTTTGTCCTGGTACGGGCTAGAGACACAGTTGGACAATGTAGAGATGATTGTTGGACCAGTTTTGACAAACATCCAAAAGGGATGCGAAGTGCCGCAAATCGCCCCGGTGACGATTACTCCCACCAATGGATTGCCTTTTTCAGACGCTCCACAGTTTTTTGCGGAGGCCAAAATGGTATCGAAGTGGACAGGACAGCAATGCTTACCGAGTGGAGAATCGTCTTCGTCCGCGAATGAGAGTTGGGCCGCGCAAAGCATCTTCCAAACGGGGGCCTTGCTAAACTATGGGACTCGCCTGGCCGGTTGGGGCTGCGACAACGGATTGAACCCCTCATCGGCGCAGTCGTATTTGTTTTTCTCAGAAGTAACTTCGCCCTGGACCTGGACGAGACTTTCGGACTGTACGGGTGCAGAGGGGGTATCTACGGCGGTTACTCCGCAAGGGGTGAAGAGCTCAATCGCGATAACTTCAGACATGCTTGCCCAGTGCGTAAAGCCCTCCTAGGCGTGCGCGAAAAGGTTACGTCAAGGGAATGGCGGTTGAAGTCGTCGAGAAACACGCGAAAAAGACCGAGAAACCGTCGACGCGCCGGGCCGGTTGAGGTCGACGGGTTCACCGAAAAACTATTCAATGATCGTGGACGGGAAGATACGGCGGGAAGGAGGAGGCCGTCATCAATTGACACACTGCTCGTCAAACTAAGAGTTTTGCAGCCGCAGTTGCTGTGAGAAGTAGGAACCCTTTTTGGGGCTCTACCGCTGGTCGCGCCAGACGGTGA
>Ga0209624_10003139_pt1 | contig 11874 bp, 10 predicted proteins | sample JacPinW_OM2H0_O1_FD_188565 | JGI IMG/M metagenome (GOLD analysis project Ga0209624, IMG submission 188565) | Forest soil microbial communities from Algoma, Ontario, Canada - Jack Pine, Ontario site 1_JW_OM2H0_O1 (SPAdes) (version 2) | ecosystem: Environmental > Terrestrial > Soil > Boreal... | reverse complement strand
CGGTGCGTGCGACCGACATGCCCAGCTTGTGCTCGTTCCAGAAGTAATAGCAAACGAATCCGTTTGCCAACAGCAGCAGGAATCTGGTCGGCGTCTTCACTTGATTGTCCCGGCGAGCGGGCTTGAAGCCGTCGCATACAGTTTCTTCGGGATTCTCCCGGCAAGAAATGCCTTGCGCCCCGCCTCTACAGCCGCGCGCATCGCCTCCGCCATCAAAACGGCATCCTGTGCACCGGCAATCGCGGTGTTCATCAAGACGCCGTCGGCGCCCAATTCCATCGCAATCGCCGCATCGGAAGCTGTGCCCACCCCCGCGTCCACGATGAGCGGCACCTGGGTGATGCGTTCCCGCAGGATGCGCAGGTTGGCCAGATTCTGAATCCCCATTCCCGAACCGATCGGCGCGCCCAGCGGCATTACCGCAGAGGCGCCCGCGTCGACGAGTTTGCGCGCCACGATGAGGTCGTCGCTCGTGTAGGGCAGTACGATGAAGCCTTCCTTCACCAATGTCTTGGTCGCCTGAATCAGCTGCTCGGTATCGGGAAACAGCGTCTGCTCGTCGCCGATTACTTCCAGCTTCACCCACTCCGAAAGACCGACTTCGCGCCCCAATCGCGCCGCCCGCACCGCTTCCTCGGCCGAATAGCACCCCGCGGTGTTCGGCAGGATGAAAATCTTCTCCCGGTCGATGTAGTCGAGCAGCGATTCTTTCGTGCGATCGGTCAGGTTTACCCGCCGAACGGCGACTGTAACCATGTCGGCGCCCGAAGCTGCGTGCGCCCGGGCCATCTCCTGAAAACTGCGGTATTTTCCCGTGCCCACGATCAGCCGCGAGTGGAACGCGCGTCCTGCAATCACCAATTGATCAGTCATCGATTTCTCTCCGCCGCTATTCTACTCCGGCCACAGTCTCAGCCGTATATCCCGCGCTCCGACAGGCGAGGCTCAGCCCTTTTCCCACTGGCACAACCATATGCTCGAAACCCGCAAGGCCCGCAACTTCGGAGAGGTATCCGGCAATCTCGGCCGGGTGCGAAAGCGCGTTGTCGGCCAGGATCAGAACCGCGGGGGCAAGCTTCGGAACCAATCGCCGGACCTGTTCAGGTGCTGTGGTCCGATCGCCGTCGAAAAATACGAAGTCGAACGGACCAGCGAGCTCTCCCACGATCGCTGTAGCTTCTCCCAATCGCAGGTCGACGTACTCCAGCAGTCCGGCACGAACCAGGTTCGCGCGTGCCATCGACTGTTTGTCCTGGTTGCGTTCGATCGAAACGATCTTTCCGCCCGTCTCGGCGACAACCCACGCCAGGCAGATCGTGCTGTAGCCGTTCGAGGTGCCGATTTCGAGCACGCGGGTGGCCTTGGCAGTGCGGGCCAGGATGCGAAGCAACAGCGCCGTTTCCGGCTCGAGATTCAGCATCTTCCGGGCGTGATCGGCCTGTTGATCGTCGTTTTCGCGCCCCTGGCGCTCCATCGCGGCAAGCAGATCGATTAGTTGGCGGTTCATCGCTTCCGGTGTCTCTCCCAGACGCTGCTCGTCTAGGTGGTTCTCTGCGGCCTTGGTTCTTCCACGTCCGCGTACAGCCTTGCGATTACATCCTGATATCGCTGCTCGATCACTCGCCGCTTCAGCTTCATCGTGTAGGTCAGCTCACCGCTCGCGTAGGTGAAGTCCTGCTCGATCAGGGCGAACCTCTTGGGCTTTTCGTATTGCGCCAGGGGCGCCGTCAGCCTTTCCAGTTCCCTGGTGTAGAGGTCCCGCACCCACGGGTCGGTGAGCATCTGCGTGTGAGTTGAGAACTCCCGACCAGCCATGCGCGCCTGCTCCTCGATTCCCGCAAAATTGACGACGACGAGCACCGAGGTGAACTTTCTTCCGTCGCCTACAACCATTGCGTTTGCAATCAGCGGCGAAGTCTTCAGCAGGTTCTCGATCGGTGCCGGCGCGACGAACTTGCCGCCGGAGGTCTTCAGCAGCTCTTTCTTGCGGTCCGTGATCAGCAGGTAGCCGTCCTGGTCGATGCGTCCGATGTCTCCGGTCAGCAGCCAGCCGTCGGGCGTGAAGGCTTCACGCGTCTGATCGGGCTTGTTGTAATAGCCCTGCATGACGCAGGACCCTTTCACCAGAATCTCGCCATCCGCTGCGATTTTCACCTCGACGCCCTGGATCGGACGCCCCACCGTGCCCACCTTGTAAGCCTTCGGTGTGCTCGCCGATACCACGGGCGACGTTTCCGTAAGCCCGTAACCTTGATAGATCGGCAAACCAACGGTCCAGAAGAACTCGAGGAGTTCGACTGCCAGCGGTGCGCTCCCGGACGTAAACGTGCGAATCCTCCCTCCCATGCCTTGCCGGAATTTCGAGTACACCAGCAGGTTCGCGATCCACCAGCGCAGGCGTACACCCGGGGAAACCGTCCTGCCATAGGCGCGCCACGGTGCCGCCTGGGTTGCCACCTGGATCGCCCAGTCAAAGACCGCTCTTTTCCATCCGGACTGGCGACGCCCCTTTTCGATAATCGTCGCATAGATTTTTTCAAAGAATCGCGGCACTGCCGCAACCATCATGGGGTGAACCTCAAGGAGCGCCTGGGACACCAGCTCGGTTTGCTCGATGTAGGCCACGCTGATGCCGCGAAAGAAATAACTGTAGTCGACCACGCGCTCATAGACGTGCGAGAGCGGCAAGAACGACAGCGCGAGATCTCCCCGGAGGGTTTCAATGTCCTTGGTCGAATCCAGGGCGTTCGACGTCAGATTCGCGTGACTCAGCATCACGCCCTTGGGCTCGCCCGTCGTGCCGGAGGTATAGATGATCGTGGCGAGTTGTTTGCCCGACACTTCGGCCGAACGGCCGCGGTACTGCGCGATGTCCGCGTCGCCTGCGGTCGCAATCAGCGCCTCATAACGAAGGATTTCGCCGTGTAGGTCGGCCGGAGGCGCAACGGAAATTACATGCTCAAGCGCCGGCAACTGGGCACGGCACTCGGCGATTTTTCGGGCCTCTTCTTCGCCCGAAGTGAAGACGACGCGCGCCCCGGAGTCCTTCAGGATGTAGGTGAGCCGATCCAGTGATTCGTGGAAATAGACCGGCACGCTCACCGCGCCCAGACCCTCGATGGCAAAGTCCGCAATGGCCCACTCGGGACAGTTCGGCGCGAACAGCCCGACACGGTCGCCAGGCCGGACACCAAGTTCGGCAAGAGCCCGAGCGAGGCCCGCGACGCGACGCAGCATTTCCTTCGCCGAGACCGCTTCCCACGTCCCGGCCTGTGGGCCCTGTTGCAAGCCAGGCGGAGTGCGATACATCTGCGCCCGCGGATTTGCGTAGGTGTCCACGGCGTCAAGAAAACATTTCGTGATGGCCGGGTACTCGGAATTCATCGCCGCCACTCTAGCCCATTGCCCGCGCGCGACGCAATCAGGCCCTCGAGCTCTGGCAGAAGGGTGGAAGCCTGCAGCTCGCGCTTGCACTGGGCTTGTTCCGTACTAAGATGATCCCGTGAACGCACCGATTCCGCGCAGGGCGTCACAGGGAGTCCAGCGATGGTGAGGCTCGCCGAAGGGGAAGCCACCGGATACGTGCCCGTGCGCGCGCCGCGCGGCGGTTCGATTTCCTGCAAGGGATGGCAGCAGGAAGCGGCGCTGCGGATGTTGATGAACAACCTGGATCCCGAGGTCGCTGAAAAGCCCCAGGACCTGATCGTGTACGGCGGGCGCGGAAAGGCAGCGCGCAACTGGAAATGCTTTCACGCCATCGTCGCGTCGCTGAGAAGCCTGGAAGACGATGAGACGCTTCTGGTGCAATCCGGCAAGCCCGTTGGAATCTTCCGCACGCACAGCTATGCACCCCGTGTCCTGATCGCGAATTCGAATCTCGTCGGACACTGGAGCGACTGGAAAAACTTCGATGAGCTGGACCGCGCCGGTTTGATGATGTATGGCCAGATGACGGCCGGAAGCTGGATCTATATCGGCACGCAGGGAATCCTGCAGGGCACCTACGAAACATTTGCAGCCGCCGCGCGAAAGCACTTTCACGGCGATCTTGCCGGCAAGCTTGTCGTCAGTGGCGGAATGGGCGGCATGGGTGGCGCGCAACCGCTCGCTGCGACCCTGAATGGCGCGGCGTTTTTGGGAATTGACGTTGATCCGGAACGAATCAAGCGCCGCGTGAAATCCGGATATTGCGACGTCATGGTGAACGACCTGGACGAGGCTCTGCGGATCCTGAAAAACGCCGTCCGCACTCGCGGAGCGACTTCGGTCGGCCTGGTCGGAAATTGCGCCGACGTCATTCCCGAACTTGCCCGGCGCGGCGTCGTCCCCGATCTTCTGACCGACCAGACCAGCGCACACGACCCGGTGGGCGGCTATATTCCGCAGGGGCTGGGTGTCGAGCAGGCTGGCGAACTTCGCACAAGCGACCCCGATACGTATCGCAAGCGTTCGCTTGATTCGATTGCCCGGCACGTCGAGGGCATGCTCGCCCTGCAGAAGCTGGGCGCGGTCACGTTTGACTACGGCAATAACATTCGCACGTTTGCTTTCCAGCAGGGCGTGAAGAACGCCTACGATTTTCCCGGCTTCGTGCCCGCCTACATTCGTCCGCTTTTCTGCGAAGGGCGCGGTCCGTTTCGCTGGGCCGCGCTTTCCGGTGAGCCCTCGGATATCCATCGCACCGATCAGCTTGTCCTTGAGATGTTTCCCCACGACGAGATCCTTTGCCGGTGGATTGCGCTTGCGCAAAAGCGTGTCCGATTTCAGGGATTGCCGTCGCGGATCTGCTGGCTGGGCTATGGCGAGCGCGAGAAATTCGGCCTCGCGCTCAACGAGCTGGTCAGCAAGGGCGAACTGAAGGCCCCCATCGTCATCGGCCGCGATCATCTGGATTGCGGCTCGGTCGCCTCGCCCTACCGCGAGACCGAAAGCATGCGTGATGGCTCCGACGCCGTGGCCGACTGGCCGCTGCTCAATGCCCTGCTCAACACGGCGAGCGGGGCGAGCTGGGTCTCCATCCACAATGGCGGCGGAGTCGGGATCGGCTACTCGCTGCACGCCGGGCAGGTCATCGTCGCCGATGGAACCCCGGAGATGGCCACGCGCATCGAGCGTGTTCTCACCAACGATCCGGGAATCGGTGTCGCCCGTCATGTGGACGCCGGCTATCCCCAGGCCATCGACTTTGCACGCAAATCCGGAGTGAAAGCGCCGCTGCTCTGAGCGGCGGGACATCGTATGCGGTAGTGTTTTGCAAATGTACGCGTTAGTATCGGGGCCGCTCATATGCCCGATTGGCTGATCACCGGCTGCTCGGAGCTGCTCACGCTGCGGGGTTCGGTCCCGCGACGCGGGGAAGCCTTGGCGGAACTGGGGCTCATCCGCGATGGCGCGCTGTTGGTCCACGGAGACCGCATCACTGCAATCGGCCCGCGTCGCCGCATCGAACGGATGAAGGAAGCGCGTCGGGCCGAAAAGCTGGACTTCGGCGGCCGCGTGGTCCTGCCAGGCTTTGTCGATGCACACACCCACCTGATTTTCCCGTCCAGCCGCGCAGCCGAATACGAGCAGCGCATTTCCGGAAAGACGTATGCCCAGATCTCTCGCGCGGGCGGCGGAATCCGTTCCACGGTAAAGAAACTTCGGCTCGCGAGTTCCAGTTCTCTTCGCGAGCGGGCGTCGGCGCATCTACGCCAGTTCGCTGCGCACGGGACCACCACGCTTGAAGCCAAGAGCGGCTACGGCCTGGACTGGAAGAGTGAGCTGAAAATCCTGGACATCCTTCAACAGCTGCATCAGGAGCAGCCCCTGGATATCGCCCGGACGTTTCTGGGAGCGCACGTCGTTCCGCCCGAATTTAGCCGCCGCCCCGACGCCTATGTGGATCTGCTGGTGAAGCGCTGGATCCCCACGGTTGCAACCGCCGGACTTGCCGAGTTCTGCGATGTATTTTGCGATCGAGGAGCCTTCACATTGGCGCAGGCGCGGCGGATTCTCGCCGCCGGACGCGCGTGCGGACTGGTTCCGCGTATTCATGCCGATCAACTGGTTCGCACCGGGGCGGCTCGGCTCGCAATCGAGCTGCACGCCGCAAGCGCCGATCACCTGGAACACGTGGACGGCGGTGATATCCGCGCGCTCGCTCTCTCAAACGTCGTCTGCACTCTGCTTCCGGGCTGCTCGTTTCATCTTGGCCTGGGACACTTTGCCCCGGCCCGTCAGCTGATTGAAGCAGGAGCGATCGTGGCTCTGGCGACTGACTTCAACCCGGGGACGAGCCCGACGCTCAGCATGGCGATGATTTTGTCGCTCGCCTGCACGCAGATGCGCATGACTCCGGCCGAGGCCATCGCCGCCGCTACAATTAACCCCGCCTACTCCCTGCGGCTGCATGACCGCGCGGGCTCTCTTGAAGTTGGCAAATATGCGGATCTGGCTGCCTTTGACGTGGCGGCCTATCGTGAAATTCCGTATTATTTTGGCGTGAACCTCTGCAGCCTGACCATGAAGCGCGGTGCAATCATCCACTCCAAGAAGCGCTAGCCTATGAAGCAGCTCGTCGAGTGCGTTCCGAATTTTTCCGAAGGCCGCCAGATGGCCAAGATCGACGCTATCGTGGAGGCGATGCGCGCAGTGCCCGGCGTGTATCTGCTGGCCCGGGAAAGCGACGCGGACCACAACCGCAGCGTCGTGACGCTGGTAGGCGAACCCGGTGCAGTGAGGGAAGCAGCCGTGCGCGGAGTTGGCAAAGCCGCCGAACTGATCGATCTCACGCGTCAGACCGGAGCGCATCCGCGCGTGGGCGCAACCGACGTGGTTCCTTTCATCCCCATTGAGGGCGTCACCATTGAGGATTGCGTCGAGCTCGCAGGCCAGGCCGGGCGCGAAATCTGGGAGCGCTATCACATCCCCGTCTACCTCTATGAGGCCGCCGCGCAGTGGCCCGAGCGCGTCAACCTTGAAAACATACGTCGCGGACAGTTTGAAGGGCTTCGCGAGGAGGTGCTGCGCAATCCGCAGCGTGCCCCGGATATCGGCGAGCCCCGGCTGCATCCGACGGCTGGCGCAACTGTCGTGGGCGCGCGCAAATTCCTGATTGCCTACAACATCAACCTGAACACGCCCGATCTGGATATCGCCAAGCGCATCGCGAAGACAATCCGCTTCTCAAGTGGCGGAATGCCCTGCGTCAAGGCCATGGGAGTGGACCTGCGCGCGCGCAACCTAGCGCAGGTGTCGATGAACCTGACCGACTTCGAGCAGACGCCGATCCATCAAGTCTTCGAAACGGTGAAGCGCGAGGCCGAACGCCTCGGAGTGGGAATCGTCGGAAGCGAGATCGTCGGTCTGATTCCCAGACGCGCGATCGAGATGACCGCCGAGTTCTATCTGCGTGTCGAAAACTTTTCTCCACAGCAGGTGTTAGAGAATCGTCTGGAAGAATCGCTGAGCGCGCCGGCGGAGAAGCGTCCGATGACACTGGCGGCACTCGCGCAGCCCTTTATCGACGTCGTGGCCCGTCCCACACCTGCGCCGGGCGGAGGATCGGTTGCGGCTCTGGCCGGTGCTCTGGGGGCCGCACTGGGACAGATGGTGGCCGATCTTTCGCGCAAGAAGAAATCCCTTGCGGCACTCGCCAAACCGCTCTCGGACATTGCCGATGAGCTGGGCAGCGCTTCCCAGGCACTCGCTGAGGGAATTAACCGCGACGCGGCGTCGTTTGAGGCCGTGCTCACGGCCCACCGGCTCCCGCGCGAGACCTCCGAAGAACAGGATCGGCGCAACCGGGCGATCCAGGTGGCGCTCATGGCAGCGGTCGAAGCCCCGTTGGAGGTTGCGCGCAAAGCAGCAACGGTATTTGACACGCTCGGGCAACTGGAACCCATGGCCGCGCCGTCTATGCTCTCAGATGTCCGCGTGGGCCGAATGATGGCAGCGACCGCTGTTCGCGGCGCGCTGGAGAACGTGGGCACGAATCTTGAGTCCATCACCGATGCGGTCTTTGACAGCCACGCACGTTCCGAGATGCTGTCTCTTGCGTCACGAATCGCCGAAAGTTCCGCCGGGACCGGCCGATAAGTTAAACTGAGAAGTCCTGAGGTGACGAAAACGTGAGAAATCCAATTTACCGTACCGTTGGGATCGCAGCGCTGGCTGCTGGTTTCCTGTTTGCGGCTGTCGTGGTCGCGCCGCAGCGCAGCTCGGCGGGTTCGCTCAGCACCGCGATTGTCGGAATGTTCCCGAAACAGGTGGGGGAGTTCGCCTACGCCGATCTGAAAACGGCGCGAAAGTATCCGTGGTTTCCGCAGCTGCGCGAACAGCTCTTGCCCAGCCGTTTCCGCGACTTCGAAAAATTCCTCGCATCGGCCGGTGTCGACCCCAATGCACAGGTGGATGAACTCGCCTGGGGCGCGATTTCGCCCACCAAGACCGCGGGTGAAGAGGTAGTCGGCGTAGCGCTGGGATCGTTTGACCCATCCTCGAGCGAAGAGCGCTTCAAACAACAGAAGCTGCCTATGGTGGAGGTCCACGGATACCACCTCTACGCGTTTGGCAGCGGGGCCGCCACAAGCGATCTGCTGTTCATGTTCATTGATTCGAACACCGCGGCCTTCGGACAACGCGGCGCCCTGGACAAATTGATCGACGTTCGCACCGGCGTCACCGAAAGCCTGCTGACGAACGACGTGCTATTCCCGTTGATCGGAGAAGCCAACGGCAGCGGCATCATCTGGGCTGTGCTCGACAAGTCCTACGCGCACCTGGCCGTGCAGCAATTGATGCCGGAGGCAACACAGTTTGCGCAGGCCAGCCCGATCATCGAGCGTATCCGTGCGCTGACGATCGGCGTGGTGGCCGACAAAGGCATCGACGCGCACTTTCAGGCCGTCTGCGCGAGCCCGGACGATGCGAACCTGCTGGCCGCGGGCATGCAGGGCGCGCTGATGATGCGCCGCTACCAGGAAGCGCAGGATCACCCGGATCTTGCAGGTGCGCTCGATCAGATTCGGCTTGCGCCCAGCGGCGACCGCCTGAAAATCGAGGCTCCCGTGAGCCAGGACCAGCTTCTGTCGCTGATCAAGACTCGCGCGTTCGCGACACCGATGTAGGAATTACTCCCGATACTTCTGTCGAATAGGCGACCGAGGCGGGTAGATGTTTGCGGTTGGCAGTTCGGGCGAGATCAGTCGGCGCGCCAGGTCAGATCGGTGAGCCAGTCTTGGCCGCGCTGCACGATTTGACCAGCGTGACTCGCACCTGGCCTTCGCGGCCTTCACAGCGGATGCGATCGGTGGGCGTTCCTTCCAGGCGCTTGCGGATTCCCTCTGCTCTTGCGCAAGCAGGAGATTCGACGGTTACTTCCAGCCGGTCGGAAAACTCTTCGACGAGAATCTTGGTTTTTGAGGCGGCGCTTGCGTTGCCGTTTGCCGAAGCCAGCATCTCGCCTGCTGCCTCGATTGCGGCGCGCGCGACATCCTCTTGCGTTTTTTCGGACAGCCCGGCTCGTTTCGCTGCGTGCGAGATGATCGCGCCAAGCGACACCATCAGGCGCGGATCGTTATCAAATGCGCATTCAACTCGGCCGGTTCGAACCGGAGAGGGTAGCGGAGGAGTGCCGGCGGGTTCAGCGCTCATCGGTGCTCACCTACTTCAACCACTCGCACGTCGCACGCCTCCCGGCAATCGGGGCAGTAGTACAGACCGTCCTCACAGAGTCGAACACCCTGCTGTGACTGGCAAAAGCAGCAATACTTCTCGCACGTGCATTCCGCTTCCGGCTTGTCGCATTGCGTGCAAACGACAGTCACTTTGGCGGTCCTTCCGGTGAGACCCGGTATCGCCTACTGTTCATAGTAGGCCACAGCTCGTCGCGAGACAAGCGCTGTCGGCGCAGATAGCGGCTTTGTGGATTTCTTCGCCGGATGAAAACCGCCGCTGGATTCGTTAATTCTTCGTGTTCCGCGCCTTTTCCACGGGCAATGCGCGTTGCACAGCCATGGACGGCGTGATTTCGGCGGCAGCAGTCGCCGGTGACGGGAAGGAAAGCTCGCGGCCGTCGGAAATCGCAGCGGCTGCTTCGGTCAGGGTGTCGGGCACAGGCGATGCCATCGGCACCAGGGCTCCTTCGGCCTCCTTCAGAAACGTCAGGCCATTTTCGCGGCCGTTCCAGTCAATCGACAGCACGTCGCCGAGTGAGACCTGGTTGGTCGCAAGCAAGCTCGCCAGCGGATACACCACGTGGCGTTCGATTGCCCGTTTCAGGTGGCGCGCCCCGTATTTCAAGTCCGTTCCTTCACGCAGCAGAAACTCTCTGGCCGGCGGGGTCACGCGGAACAAGAATCTGCCTCGAGCGGTTTCCAGCACGCGCTGTTGCACCATGCCCAGTTCGATTTCCAGAATCTGCTCCAACTGCTGCGAGCGCAAGGGGTGAAATACAACGACCTTGTCAATCCGGTTCATGAACTCGGGTGAAAACTTCCGCTTCGCGGCTCCCGAGGCCGTTCGCTCGACCTTCTCGTCCAGGCCGACCTGGGATTCGGGCCGTACCAGAGGTGCGAAGCCCAAGCCGCCGGTCATCAACTCGGTGATCTCGCCACCGCCGAGGTTCGAGGTCATGAAAATCATCGTCTGCGACAAGTCCACTCGCCGGTTGTCGCCAAGGGTGAGGGTCGCTTTATCGAGAATGCCGAGCAGGAGTTGCCACAGGGCGTCGGAGGCCTTCTCGATTTCGTCGAACAGCAGGAAGCTGATCTTCAGTTTGTCGGTATGGTGCTGCGAGAGCGCTTCCTGGGTGATTAGCGGATGCGTTTCGCGGTGTCCGAGGTATCCCGGAGGCGAACCGATCAGCTTCGCAATTTCGTGCGAATGCTGGAATTCCGCGCAATCCACCTTGATCACTGCGCGCGGATCGCCGAACAGTACTTCCGCAGTGGCTTCCACCACGCGGGTCTTTCCGGCTCCGGTCGGTCCGAGGAACAACAGATTCCCCACCGGCCGTCCCGGTGAATTCAGGCCGGCGCGAAACACCTGGTACAGGTCCACGACCGCCTGCACCGCTTCGTCCTGCCCGACGATTTTCCGACGCAGCCCACCCTCGAAATCGCGCGATTCAACGCTGCGCAGGGTTGGGTCAAGTTGTAGTGCTTGCGCGCCCATGGTCGTACTCCCTACCGGAACTTTCTGCCGCTCTCAGGATTGCGCGGTTCGGAGCGCTCGAATTGATCGAGCTTGACGTCCACCGTCGAACGCAGCAATCGCAATTGCGTGACCAGTTCCCGGCTCGAATTGGCTCGATCGGTCAGCACCAGCATCGGTGGCGAAAGATCGGCCAGGTCCAGGTTTAGGTTTCGAAGCGAATGCATCAGGTTTTGCAAATACAGCGACCGTATATTGAACAGCTCAACCCGGCTGCTCACCCGCTCGCGCAGGTGGGACCAATCCAAGTCAAGGAAAGGGTGGCTCCGCGAAACCGTGCGGACCACTTCGTCTGTAATACGCGGCCGTTCCCCCAGCCGCGCGAGCTGCAACTGCTGCACTTTCCCCTGCCGGCGCACGTTGTGCACCAGGAAATAGGTGTTGCCTTTTCGCCGAACGAAAGCCACAACTGTCTCCTTTTGGCCGGGCACTACGTCTGTTGCTTGTTCGTAGTGTATGGTCCATCCACTACACCGTCAATGGTACGATGCAATAGATGGAGTGGAGTTGCATCGAAACGGTTAATGCCTGTGAGGAACTCGCGCCCGAGCCAAAAACGCTGTAAATAGGGGCTTTGCAGCACTTGTCGCCTGAAATCGGTGGGCAAGAATCTATCGTACTCATTTAGATGCTGAATCGATCGAGCGCGTAGCCCGTAAGGAGTGGAAATTCATGTCC
>Ga0209624_10003138_pt1 | contig 11880 bp, 9 predicted proteins | sample JacPinW_OM2H0_O1_FD_188565 | JGI IMG/M metagenome (GOLD analysis project Ga0209624, IMG submission 188565) | Forest soil microbial communities from Algoma, Ontario, Canada - Jack Pine, Ontario site 1_JW_OM2H0_O1 (SPAdes) (version 2) | ecosystem: Environmental > Terrestrial > Soil > Boreal... | reverse complement strand
AGGGCATCCACAGGAAACTGTTGTCGGGAACTGCGGCGATAATTCTGTCCGATTACGCGAAGGGCGTCTTGGGCGAGCAAGTCTGCCGCACAGTAATCGCGGAAGCGCGAAGCCTGGGCATTCCGGTCTTGGTCGATCCGAAAGGCCTCGATTACTCAAAGTATTGCAATGCGACGGTGGTTACGCCGAATAAAGCGGAATTGGCAGTGGCGTGCAATGCATTGTCCGACCCTGTCGAGATGCTTCTCGACAAAGGTGAAGCATTGCGACAGCGCCTGAATCTGGACTTTTTGGTATTCACCCGCGGCGAAGAAGGTGTGTCGATAATCGAAGCCGGAAAAGCGTCTCACATTCCCGCGCAAGCGAAACGGGTATTCGACGTTTCCGGCGCCGGTGACACCGTAATTGCCACTCTGGCGGCGGGCTTGGTCAGTGGGTTGGATCGTGTTGACGCTGTCTACCTAGCAAATGCCGCTGCCGGCGTCGTCGTTGGTAAAGTCGGCACCGTTCCGATTGAGCGCAGCGAGCTCTTTGAGATTTTGGCCTCTGATAGCTTTCCGTGGGAAAACGAAAAGATTTGTAGTGTTCAAGAAATCCTTGAGCGCTCCACACAGTGGCGACTGGCAAATAAGAGAATCGTCTTCACGGTCAACCACTTCGAAGCGCTCGAGGCGGCTCATGTAGCCCATCTCGAGTGTGCGCGGACGCTTGGAGATCGCCTCGTCGTAGCGGTTACTTTTGACAACAGCAATTCTGGGCCGGCGCTAACCGCTCCCGAAGATGCGCTTGGTCGGGCGAGGGTTCTCGCCGGGCTGAAATGTGTTGATGCAGTTGTTGTCGTGGAACCCGACAAACGGGCCCGGATCTTGGACGCCTTACAACCGGACGTCATGGCGCCCGAGAATGGGTTTAGGGAGTCCGAGAGAGCTGACCTCGTTAGGTCGAACAAAAAGCCTAATGGCTCGCCAATGCTCTTTGAGAATAGGAGGATTCGACTATGAGCGCCAACCTTCAAGGTGCCATCCGCGGGTGGATTCTGGAAAGCATCGAAGCTAAAGAAGCCTTGTTGCGGAATGAAGAAATATTAGGTGTAGTCGCGGACGTAGGCCGCACGTTAACGGACGCGGTGCGTGAGGGTCGAAGGTTATTTTTCTTCGGGAATGGGGGTAGTGCAGCAGATTCGCAGCATATCGCCGCAGAGTTTTTGGGGAGGTACAAACTCGAGCGCCAAGCGATGCCGGCCTTGGCCCTAACAACCGACACTTCCACGCTGACCGCGATTGCCAATGACTATTCATTTGAAAAAGTCTTTGCCCGCCAGATTGAGGGACTTGGCTCCCAGGGTGACGTAGCCATCGGTATTTCAACCAGCGGGAACTCGCCAAACGTGCTACTGGCGATTGAGGCGGCCAACCGCAAAGGCATGGTATCGGTGGGTCTAACAGGAGCGCAGGGTGGCCGGCTAAAACATCTCGCATCTCGATGTATCTGTGTGCCTCACACGGTCACTGCACGCATACAGGAAATGCACATTCTTGTCGGACATATCTTGTCCGAGATAGTCGAAACTGAGCTGTTCGGCGAGCCTGTTGCGCCCGTTCTCGATTTGGCAGGCTCCAAGCGATAAGCGTGAAATCCCCTTCCGAGATTATCGGTACTGGGCATCTAGTCGTCCTGTCCAGTGATACCCATCTGAGAACTATCGCAAACTCCTTATGAAGCGTCGGCTACTCGTACTTGACCTATGGGGCGTAGGGGACCTTGCGGTAGCCTCGCCATTCCTCAGACTCGCTAGCCAGGAATATGAGGTCACACTGGTAGCGAAGCCTGCCGCCGAAGACTTGCGTCTTCGCTTTTGGCCGGAGGTCCATGTAATTCCATTTACTGCGCCTTGGAGCGCTTTCCGTGGAAAGTACAGGCTGCATGAATGGCGATGGAAGGCTATTAGGCGTTTGTTGGAAACGATGCGGTCTCAAAACTTCGACGCGGGCGTTTCTGCTCGCCGCGATCCAAGAGACCATCTACTAATGGCTTTGATGGGGGCGAAACGCCGTTATGGATTTCCCAGGTTGGGCAGCGAGCTGCTACTCACAGATCCGATTAATCTCGCGGAGCCACTTGCCCACCGCTATACTCACTGGCAACATTTGGCCAAAGCGCTGGGATTAAATCTGCCTGCGCCGACCGACCTGCCAAAACGCACTAAGCAAGAGAAAATAATCGTTCATACCGGGGCAGGGCAGCCAGTCCGTGTGTGGCCCTTAGTCAATTACGAGCGTTTGGTGGCCCGGCTACGCGAGCGCAGTTACAAAATCCAGGTGCTCTGCGATCCGGACCAGCTAAGTTTTTGGCAAGGGCGAGGAGAAGCGGCCATCGCGCCCGCCAACCTGACCGAATTATGCGACCTGCTTGAATCGGCTCGGGTCTTCGTTGGAAACGATTCAGGGCCAGGGCATCTCGCAGCGGTGAGTGGCATTCCGACGTTCACTATCTTTGGACCTCAATTCCCCTCGCTGTTTGCTCCAATCCACCCTTCGTCAGAATGGGTTGAGGGTCCGCCTTGTCCATATAAACCTTGCCACGACTCATGCCGCTTTCAAGTGCCTCACTGCTTGCACAACATCAATGAACAAGACCTTTCGGAGAGAATCGAACTATTCATCGCGAAGCAGATTCGTAGCGAGAGTTGCGTTTAACGCGCGCTAAAGAAAGCGCGACGAAGATTCACTGCCAGCATTCCTATCGATCAGTGCGCACGGTGACTGCGTAGCAAGCACGAAGCCCGTTGCTGTTGTATGCCATCGCGGCCAAAGTGTGAGGTCCCAAGGCGGCCCCGCCGCCGTCCCAGCTGAAATCGAAGGAAGCATTAGTTTGGGTTTCCTTGAGAGACCAATCCACATAAAGTTCTACCTTGGTAATCGATGAGCTTTGATCTTGGGCGGCGCCCGTTAGACTGACCTGGCCCGAAACAGTTGACTGGTCTGCCGGCGAATTAATCACTACTTCCGGGGCACTATTCTCGTACTTTGCATCTGTTGTGCCGTGCAATTCCTGGCCGCTGTGCTGAAACTGCGCGAAGGTGTTGAAGGTACCGTTCCAGGCAAATGCCTTCCGCTCCGTGTTTGATAAGTGGTAGGAGTTATAGTCGAAATGATTGACTCTAAAGAAGTCGGGGTCGTGAATGTCGAGCGCAGCGCCGGTAAGGCCTGAATTGCCATCAAAAACGACAGTATTGTGATGGAAATAATTGTTGGTCGCCGAATATTGATTTCCGCGAGACTGAGCGATCACAGCCATTCCGTTCCCACCTTGAGCCGACACTTCGATGAAGTTACAGTAAGCCTCGACACCCTGAGATGCGGAACTCAAGAGGTTTGCTCCATATAGCCAGTTTGTACCGCTAGGATGGCTGTAGCCATTCCTCAATAGCTTGTTGTTTCGAATCATCGCAGCGTAGCTAATCTCATGAAACAGGCCTTCTTCCGTGTTATCTTGAATCGTATTCCCGTCGTAGATCGTGTCGTAGTTGTCTGTATCCGTCCACAGACCGATACCCTGATTATCATGTGAGTAATTGCGCCGGAAGATGAGGCCTCGCGTTCGCAGCAATTTAGCACCCCCCGATCCGTACTGCGGCTTAACGTGCGCGTAGTTGTTAAAAGCAATTTCATTGTCCGCAATCAGGACGTTCGATGGCTCCGTGCCGCTTCCATTCGGATCTCCGCCGCCGAGACCGGCGTTGATCCCGAAATTGCCATTGTGATGGATGTAGTTGTGCAGAACCTGCCACCCAAAGTTGACGCGTATCCCCGCGCCGTGGTTGAGGCGGATCTCGTTGTTCTCGACCGTCCAATTCGCGCCCATGGTTGGATAGCCGAAACTTGTGCTGACGCCCCCAACCGCACCCGTCAGGCCAGGCGTTGCGTACTTTTCGATAATCAGACCTCGAATCGTAACGTTGTTTGCTTTGCTGCCGATCGTACCGTTCCAACGTTCGAATGCCGTTGCGGTTGAACTGATCTCCACCTTGTGACCGGCGGGGTCGTCATAAAAGTAGACGGCTCCCTTCTCGTAGTCAAAAAACCACCGTCCGGGCCCTACGTCGCTCTGCGACGCCACCCGGGCTAAGGGTTTATCGTCGAAGTAGAGATCCTCTTGATACACACACATCGGATACCCGGCTTCGCAATGAACCGGATTGGTCCCCACGTAATTTCCGTGTGTCTGGCCGCCGGCTGAATGATATTCACCGGACTGCTGGAAGGCTGTCAGTAATTTGGACCCATTGAGAATTGCTCCCGGCTGCCCTTCGAACGTATCCCGGTCCTTCGGCCTGATCCTTTGAAGGCGATAAATGCCCGGATGAATCACGAAGGTAGTGCCTTCGGGTCGTGCATCGACAAGCTTGGCGATGTCATCGCCCGGGTGGACGTCGACGGTCGCGTCTCGAGAAAGCACGTTGTTTGGCGCAACGCTTGAAAGGCAAAGCGACACGCCGCCGCTCACCGCAAGCAAGCAGGCAAAGCTGAGCAGCGTTTCCTTTTTAAAAAGCGAACCGAAAGGATTCTTCATCACTTTGATCAACCTACTAAAGGAGATGAAGGCCCAGTCTACACAACAGTAACCATTACCTAGGCCCCATATCACAGCCCAATCATTAATTGGGGAATGACTTCGAAGCCACTTCCCAACGGTCCCTTCCCTGCCCTCGTGTTGCTGCCCCGCAGAAAGGCTACCGTGGATACTAGTTTATTCCTGAAACGCGCTGCCAGACAGGCCTTCCGACTGGTAGGGTTGGAGCTGCATGCCCATCGTCGAAGCAAGCGGGGCGATCTGGTTCTCTTCAACCGGAATTATTTGAGCCGGTATTACGACAGCGGCAATTCCTTCCGCTCTCTCTATAACGAGGGCATGCATCGGACGCATAGTGAAGATCGAGATTCGTTCGAAAAACAATGCAGGTACTACGGCCTGTACCAAATGGTTTGCAAAATCCTGGGCGAGAATGTCGCCGGCGAAATTGCAGAATGTGGCTGTTGGCGCGGCCATTCCGCCTACCTGATAGCATCGTTGATTGCCGGCTCCAAATCCAAGAGGCAACTTCACGTATTCGATTCCTTTGAAGGCGGCTTATCAGACAAAGTAAAAGAGGATCAAACTCAACTCGCAACCGTTGACCCTGCTGCAGTTCGCAGGGAAAAGGAAGCCTTTTACTCCACCGAAGAGGAAGTATCAGCCGCTCTGAATAGTTTCGAATTTGTGCGGCTGTACAAAGGCTGGATTCCAGCTCGGTTCAACGAAGTTAGCCAAAAAACGTTCGCGCTCGTGAATCTCGACCTGGACCTCTATGAACCGATCAGAGACAGTCTGGAGTTTTTCTTCCCGCGCCTCTCTAAGGGAGGCGTGATCGTCGTCGACGACTACGGAACCACGGAATGGCCAGGCGTAAAAAAGGCCGTCGATCAATTCCTTGACGCGAACGCGGTGTCCTTCTACCTCGAGACGATAGGGAGCATGATCATCCTGAAATGACAACTTGGCCACCAGGGCTTCAACTGCCAGCTCGCTTTCCAAAAACGGAACGCCCGCCCTCACTCAACTGCGAATGAGAGCGGGCGCTTCGAAAGCCCGAGTTAAAGGAACTGCGTTACTTGATATTCACAGTGACCGCATAACACGCTCGGACTCCATCCGCGTTATAAGCCAAAGCGGTCAGAGTATGCTGCCCCGATGCGAGACCTGCAGTGTTCAAGTTATAGGAGTAGGAGCTGGACGTATCAGTTGATTTGAGAGCCCAATCCACATAGAACTCAACCTTCGAGACTGCCATGCCCGTATCCGCCGCCGTCGCGTTGACCGCAACGGTGCCGGACACCGTCGACTGATCTGCTGGAGAAGTAATCTTCACCGTCGGCACAGAGATAGTGTAGTAAGTATCCACGGTCCCGTGCTTCTCCTGTCCTGCCGCCTGGAAGGTCGCAAAAGTATCCATTTTCTTGGTATTCCAAGCAAAGGCTTGCCTGCTGGTGCCCGGCATGTGGTACCAGTTATTGTCAAATGTATTTGATTTATAAAAGTTCTGCTGGGTGGGATCAGTCGGTGAGTCCGTCATCGCGCCAACCCATCCGGTTGACCCTTCGAAAACGACTGCGTTGTGGTGATAATTGTTGTTGATGGACACGACTTCATTGGCACGCGTCTGATACAGCATGCCGATCCCGTTTCCGCCTTCTGACGAGACGTTTACGGTATTGCAGTAGGCAACCAACCCTTGAGACGTCGCGCTTAAGATGCCGGTCGCGTACATCCATTCATTCGAATTGGGGTGATCGTATCCGTTGCCTGAAAAAGTGTTGTTGCGCGCTGTCGAGGCGTAGCTGACCTCGTCAAAGATTCCATTTTCGGTGTTATTCGAAAAAGTGTTGCCGTCGATCAGGAAATTCTTGTTGTAGGTATCCAGGTGAATGCCGGACCCTTCGTTGTCGTGCACATTGTTATTTCGAAACACGAGTCCGATGGTCTTCCCAAATTTCGCCCCGCCAGCGCCGTAATGCGGAGCCACGTGCGCGTAGTCGTTGAACGAAATTTCGTTGCCCTGGATTAACACATTCGAATTCGTCGAGCCGCTCCCATCCGAGTTTCCACCACCAAGACCGGCCGAGATTCCCAATTCGCCATTGTTGTGAACATAGTTGTTAATGATCTGCCAGCCGAAGTTGGGGTGAATCCCTTCTGAGTGGTTGAGCAGAACTTCGTTGTATTCAACGACCCAGTTGGCGCCCTGATTCGTCGTACCCACGCCGGTGCTCCCTCCTTCGATAGCCCCTGTTAGGATCGGCGTGGCAAATTCCTTGACGGTCAAATACTTGATGGTGACGTTGTTCGCCGAGCTGAACTCAAACGCCGCTGGTACAAAGCTCGTTTCCACGGTGTGACCACTCGGGTTGTCGATGAAATAAATCGTGTTGGCGCCGTAATCGAAATACCACGATCCCGAAACCACATCTGACAAAGATGTCACATGCGTAAGCGGTTTGCCGTCGAAAAAGAGATCTTCCGGGTAGCTGCAACCCGGATAATCCGTATCGCACCGTGCCGTGTTGACATCACCTTGTTGCGTCTGACCAGTCACGTAATAGTAGTTGCCCGATCTCTGGAACGAGCTCAGAACGCGAGAGCCGCTCAGGATTGCCGGACAAGATGTTTTCGGCGGCGCGCAAGTCGTTTGCCCGACAAAGCTGTCCCCCGTCTTCGCATTAATCGGAGTGGTCAGCCGATACGTCCCGGGGTAAATCAGAAAAGTCGTACCAGCCGGATTGCTCGCCACTTCACTCGGAATATTCGCTCCCGGCTTGATGGTCACAGTTCCTGCAAAGCACACGCCAACATTCGCGACGGCAAACAACGTGGCGTACAACAAGAGTTTTGTAATTAGTTTCAACGGACTTTCATCCTTTCAAAGTTTTGTACGTTGTGGACACACGTCCACTGTCGGAATTTCCCGGATTGGCCAAGCGAACTTAAACTGTGCTAGGACCCCAACGCACGAAGAGACAAAACTCCGCCAGAATTTCCTGGAGTCGCTTCTGGATTCTCTGCACGGTGAGCCGTGCGAGTAACACGCGTCGGACTGGGCTTGCTAGTTAGAACTTGCTGGCTGTGGGACCTCGATAATAGCATCTTCGCCAGAATTTCGTACAGGAATTTTGACCCCGCTCTACATGATCAAAGTAAAGGAGCCCGCACATCGTGGCTACTGGCCCGAAGGGTAATTGTGGGACAGGGTCCGGGCGGGGATTAGTACTCTTGGTACTTTTCCGATCAGCGCAGGAACTCTTCGCGCGCTCATTCTGATTTTTCTGACCCGACTAAACGAGAAATACTGTAGAAACATCTCATGGATTGCGTGGCGAATTTGCATTTAAGCCTTTTCAGTTTCAGGACCGCCACGACCATTTTTGGAACCGCGATCTAAAAAATGCCCGTGCGTGTGATCACAATAGCTGTTTCCCAGCCTTACACCATCTTGGGAGGCCCGATCAATCAATGAGTAAATTAAGAATAGTCATTGGAATTCTTCTGCTTGGCGTCGGTCCATCAGCGTTTGGTCAGACAACTTTTCTCACCCCATCCTGGGTAAAGTACCTGGGGAACGGTGTCGGTGGAAGCTACTCTTGCAATTCCGGCACATGCGGCTTGACTGATGAAAGGTGGCTAACCTCGTTCACCGTGGGCTCCGGAGCCACGCTTGTGAACACGGCGGGAAATGGACCGCTAATTATCAGATCAACGGGAACCTGCACTATCGCAGGAACAATTTCCGGCAGCCCCAATCAGGGCAGCTTCGGCATTACCGGAACAGGAGACTTTGGAGGCGGAGGTGGCGGGGGCGGCGGCGGAAATGCTGCCGGTAAGGGAGGCGTAACAACGACAGTAATTCCGAACATTCCACTTGTGAACGGTGGGACTGGCGGTTCCGCGGGCGGAGGAGGCGGAGGCGCTGGCACCTCTACTCAATCCGGTCAGTACCACATGTTCTTGAGCAATAGCGGCTCGTGGCCGGGTGGCGGCGCACCAGGAGGTCAGGGCGGTTCGAACGGCGGGTCCGGAGGAAAAGGCGGTACGCCCATCATAATTATCTGCAATGAAATTAATTTCACCGGCACGATAAACGTGAGCGGCGGCAACGGGGGAAATTCATCTTCCAACGGTGAAGGCGCCGGAGGCGGAGGAGGTGGTGGCTACGTCGTGCTCGCCGCCGTTCAATTCATCAACAATTCAGGGAACATCAATACGAATGGCGGAAGTGGCGGGAATTGTAGCGGCCATGGAACTTGTGGCTCTGGTGGTAGCGGTGGCAACGGTTGGTCGATGTCCATGACCATCCAATAGACACACAGTGGGGAAGGACGTCGCTGCAGTTCTTTCCAAATCCGCGATGGCTGCACCTACCAGGATTAGGGTGAAAGCGCGGAAGTTACCGGAGAGCCTTTGCGGCGTTCTCCTCCATTCGCAGAATCCACTGTGCTGCATCCTCGAAAGACGATGCCACGTATCGAATGGACGCGTCCGACGCACCTTTGTCGGAAATCAGAATGGAAGCGCATCCCGAGGCCTCGGCTGCCATGCAATCAGTGATTGAATCGCCGATCGCGTAGCACGAAGCTGGTTTGGCTGCAAAGTAACGCATCGCTTTTTCGAAGAGAAGTTTGCCGGGTTTTCTGCAATCGCATTGATCCGCGAGAGAGTGAGCACAGTAATAAATTCTGGAAATCGCGACTCCTGCTGCGCCCAACTTCCGGAGCAGGGCTTGATTGACCGCAATAAATTCTGCCTCGGTGAAGTAGCCTAGGCCAATTCCCTGCTGATTCGTAACCATAACCAACGTGAAGCCTGCACCCTGCAATTGTTTCAGTCCCTCAAGAACCCCGGGCATCAACTGAACACGCGAAGGATCATGAAGAAAGGGAACGTCTCGAATCAGGGTTCCGTCGCGATCCAAGAAAGCGATTCGTCGCTCTTCATTCGTTGGCGTTTGAGAAGCTTTTTCGTGCGATTGAATCAGGGCAGCGCGTTCCAATATGGCTGAAGTGCTCATCTCGGAATTTATCGGGATGCAGACCACCTGACCGCCATAAGCGTCCACGAGAGGCTTCGACTTTAGGTTTTCCGGTGCATAGTCGCCACCTTTGATGTAAACGTCGGGTTTTAAAAGTTGAATGAGGCCGGCAGGCCGCAGTTCTTCCATCAATATGACCGCGTCCACCGATTGAAGCGCCGCGACCACAGCCATCCTGTGCTTCTCTTCGTTGATAGGGCGAAGCGAGCTTTTGTAGGTCTTGATCGATTCGTTCGAATTTACAGCGACGATCAATACGTCACACTGCTTGCGGGCTTCTGTTAGGTATTCCACGTGGCCCACGTGTAGGACGTCAAAGGCGCCACAGGTAAAGCCAATTTTGGCTCCGCTGGCCCGCTGCGCGGAGACCCAAGCTTGAATTCCCGTCCTGTCAAATATCTTTTTGTTCATTGGAGGAGGTTACCGCAACCTAGTACCAGTACGGCGCATTAGAAATCCGCTATTACAAATCGTAAAATTGAATCCAGATAAAAGAGATGCTCCGGGCTGGAAATCCCAACGAGCCTCTCTACTATGCTAACTTGATCACATATCGAAAAGCTTCTCTGAGAGTGGCGGAAGTTTTCTTTGATGAGAAGTTTGGGAACCGCGGTAATTCCGACTTAGATCTTATACGTCATTTTTACTGCTCGCACCCGGTTCCCGGCGCCCGCTCCACTAAAATATATACACTCTGGATAAGTCTGCGCCAGGAACCACAGTCGCTTCTCACAAATATGAGTAGAGCGACGCGCGCCCAACTGCGTCAAGCCGCGAAGGAGAATTTCAAGTGCGAGTTTTCATCCGCACCGACCAATGAGTGGACCACCCAATTTTTCGACTTCTTCGATCGCTTCGCCGATTCGATGCGCCTGAAGCGCGTTAACCGCCGCAGACTCTTGGCTCTGCGCAAGAAGAACTCCCTGGATTTGTCGCGGATCTCCTCTTCGGAAGGGAAAGTGCTTGTTTGGCATGCGAATATTCGCCGCGGTGAGTTTGCGTTTTGCCTCTATTCCTCCTCCCTTTTTAGAAATCACGACAGGAAAATGGCTGCTTACATCGGCAGAGCGAACCGGCTGCTCCACTGGCAAGATATTCTCCGGTTCCGGGATGAGGGAGTGAGCACTTACGACTTCGGGGGTTGGTACCCGGGCAGCCAAAACGAAGCGTTACTCAATGTGAATCGCTTCAAAGAAAGCTTCGGCGGTGAGCTGGTCGTCCAATACAACTGCGATGTGCCTCTTACACCCAAGGGCGCTCTTGCATTGTGGCTGCGAGCCGCCGCGCGGAGTGTCACCAAAGTTCCCGATGTTCCTGTGAATCTGGGACACGAAACAGAAGTGTATTAGGCACCGTCCGGGCCACGCGGGATTCGCTTCGCAGCACGACTTCGCTTGGAATCACTTTATCTTGCATTTCACCGAACCGGCTGTCCGCTGATCTCGCGGACAAATTTGTACTTTCGCGCCAAATTCCCGACCACCTTAATAGAGATGCTATTGATTGACGGTGGCGTTCGCTAGCTGCCATCACAAAGATGAAAATCTCACAAAAAGGTCTTTACGCACTCGAAGCGCTCATGCACTTGACGCGCAATCAAGATAGGGGTTTGATCAAGATCCACGAAATCGCTGATTCGGAGGGCCTGCCTAAGAAGTTTCTCGAGCTGATCCTTCTGGATCTCAAGTTAGCTCGGATTGTAGAAAGCGTCAGAGGCACCAAAGGCGGCTATCGACTGCGGCGAGCTCCCAACGAAATCTTCCTCAGTGAAATCATCCGAACCGTCGATGGGCCGCTCGCTCCCTTCGGCGATGCCGAGTCTCTTCGCGCGCAAGTAAAAAGCGACGACAAACATCGCGAGCTATTTCGTGTGTTTCTGTCTGTTCGCAACGCCGCGGCTGACATCCTCGATCACACTACCCTCGCTGACATTTGCCGCGAATAGTCAACCTGATCTCCCCGTAGTCGGCGAAAAACGAAAGGACTAGAAAGCAAGCAAGAGGTCAAAACCGCTCCGACCGCACCCAATGGCTCCTATTAAACCTTCAGATTTGTTTCGGTAATTCCAAGTAAGACTTTCTTTTCAAACTAATACATCACGGAGAAAATCATCATGCGAGTATTTCTTCTCGAATTGACTCCCAAGCTCACAAATAGAATCTTGGCGCGCTGCTTCCCCTCATTTGTACCGCTTGGATTGATGCTCGCATTTGCATTAGTTCTGCCCGCGCGCGCACAGGTCGTAGGCGCATCGGTCAACG
>Ga0209624_10003137_pt1 | contig 11880 bp, 11 predicted proteins | sample JacPinW_OM2H0_O1_FD_188565 | JGI IMG/M metagenome (GOLD analysis project Ga0209624, IMG submission 188565) | Forest soil microbial communities from Algoma, Ontario, Canada - Jack Pine, Ontario site 1_JW_OM2H0_O1 (SPAdes) (version 2) | ecosystem: Environmental > Terrestrial > Soil > Boreal... | reverse complement strand
TCATTACGCTGCGTTAGGCGGACATCGCGGAGTTGTCCAGGCCTTAGTGGAGCAAGGCGCGGAGATCAATGCGGGAGATGGCCAATACGGCGCGACCCCTGCAGGCTGGGCAATCGAATATCTGCGGGAGTTGGGCGGGTTCCTCGGAATTGAACTGGATGACTTCGCCTACGCAATACGTCGAGGCGATGTCGATTGGGTTGCGCGATTCCTGAAGCGTTTCCCTGGTCTTCGTGGAATTTGTGACACCCAGGGGAGACCGTTCAAGCTGCTTGCCGAGCAATCCGGCAATCCGGAAATCACGAAGTTGTTCGAAACTGAGGCTGGCACCTAGCCCAAACCCGCATTGAGCCGCCTGGCAGGCCAGTTCTGCTGAATCTTGCCCTATCCCTCCCGCATCTCTTACAGTAACCATATGAGCAAGATTCACATTCCTACGCCTTTACGGCAGTATGTGGGCAAGCAGGCTTCCGTGGACGTCTCCGGATCGACCGTCGGCGAGGCCATGAACGCGCTGGTCGCGCAGCATCCCGATCTAAAGAAGCATCTCTATACCGAGGAGGGCAAGCTGCGGGCCTTTGTAAATCTCTATGTCAACGACGAAGACATCCGCTATCTGCAGAAAGAAGCGACTGCTCTGAACGATGGTGATAACATTTCCATAGTGCCGTCCATCGCCGGAGGCGCGGTTAACTAAAGATTTCCAATCGTGAAAGCTGCCACTTCAATACGCTGTTATCCGTGTTGCCCTTCCTGTTATTAGTTCGGATTCTTGCGTTCTCGTCGTCTCATTTCTCCTAACGGTTTTGATGATCGACGCGAATTCTTGAACCACCAAGGGCACGAAGGTACAAGAAGGACGACTCAAAGAGGAGCTATGGCAACTACCAGCGAAATTCCGATGACACTCAATAAAGACGAGATCCTGCGCTACTCGCGGCATTTGATCATGCCCGAGGTCGGCATGGAGGGCCAGCAGAAGCTGAAGGCCGCGCGCGTTCTGTGTATCGGCACCGGCGGATTGGGATCGCCTCTGGCACTGTATCTAGCCGCGGCGGGCATCGGTACACTCGGACTGGTCGATTTTGATGTAGTGGATTACACCAACCTGCAGCGGCAGATCATTCACTCGACCGCCGACGTAGGCCGCAAAAAGCTGGACTCGGCCGCAGACAAGCTGAAGGGGATTAATCCGTTTCTAAATCTGCAGACGTTCGACACGCGGCTGAGCAGCGCCAACGCGATGGAGTTATTCCGCGAGTTCGACATCATCGCCGATGGCACGGATAATTTCCCGACGCGCTATCTGGTGAACGATGCATGCGTATTGTCGGGCAAGCCGAACGTTTACGGATCGATTTTCCGCTTCGAGGGACAGGCGAGCGTATTCGCGACTGAGGATGGTCCCTGCTACCGCTGCCTCTATCCCGAGCCGCCACCACCGGGATTGGTTCCCTCCTGCGCCGAAGGCGGAGTTCTGGGAATTCTCCCGGGACTTGTTGGCGTGATGCAGGCGACCGAAGTCATCAAGCTGATCCTGGGCATTGGGGATCCGCTCATCGGGCGCTTGCTGCTGATAGATGCGCTAGGAATGAAGTTCCGCGAACTCAAGTTGCGCAAGAATCCGGATTGCCCCGTGTGCGGGACGCATCCGACGGTAACGAAGCTGATAGACTACAACGAGTTTTGCGGCATTCGAGGAGAGGAAAAACCTGTGAGCAGTGGCGTTCCCGAGATTCAAGTCGAAGATTTGAAGCGGCGTCTGGATGCGAAAGAAGATTTGTTCGTGCTCGACGTGCGCGAGCCACATGAATATCAGATCTGCAATATCGGCGGATATCTGATTCCGCTGAACGATCTGCCGAAGCGCGTGAATGAGCTCGACTCGAGCCGCGAGATCGTCGTGCATTGCAAGATGGGCGGCCGTAGCGCGAAAGCCGTCGCCTTCCTGCAGCAAGCCGGCTTTAGCAAAGTGCACAATCTTGCCGGAGGAATCACGGCATGGTCGGATCGCGTGGATCCGAAAGTACCGAAGTACTGAGGGGCAGTTCTCAGTTCTCAGTTTTAGGGAGCGCATTCACGCTCCCTTTTTGTTTGCCACATACGCTTGCCACATATAAATGAAACGGGGAGCACGTTTATGCTCCCCTTTTTTTTCGTGCAAGTAATCTGCTGATCTTACTTGCTCGATCCTGCCTGCATCTGGTCGCTCGCATCACCGAGTTCGAGAGCAAACTTCTTTCCGGCGAAGCGGGCCGCGGATAAAGTGGCGCTGCCGTCCTGGTGCTTCTGCAATTCGGCAGAGTCGTTCGCGGGCGCCTGGTTCAGGGGAACCACCTTCGCGGGAACTTTCGCGATGACATGCTTGCCCTGCATGATGCTGACCTCTACGCTGGGCCCGCTTCCTTCCCACTCGAGTCTGTACTCACCAGCTTTCAGCGTGGTGCCGCTCACGGTAACGGGATCCGATACGGTCAGCGTGCCCTTGGTCGTTGCAAATGCGCTCGAGGCCAGCAGCAGAGCCAACCCCATCATCAAACTTTTCGAAACTGTCGCGAACTTCATAGCTGCTCCTTATTTTCTTTCCCGAAAATGCGTCGGGAAGCGGTTAGGGCGGCCCCGGCTCACGACCTGCGTGAAAAAACACTTGTGTTTCCGCGCGAATCGTCTCACAATGCTGCCGCCGGGGTTGAGCACGCAAGCGACGAGCCTGCGCTGCCGCGATGGGGGTTATCTCACCTGGGCCGCCAAACCGAGTGTGAGAGAATCCCCAGACCCCGCAAATTCTGTTTCACAGTCCAGCGTCACCTCTGCGCCGGCTGTCATCCACTTCTGCTGGTTACGCTATCGCCGCGATGGAAGTTCCCTTTCGCGGAGGATATTGCTGTTGCTTATTGGACGCTGAGCGAATCCTTCGGATAGCAGATTTCGAATTTCAAAATTCTGCGTCTACGCACAGTAACGTTATGTTTTGTGGAGGTAATGTTTTGTGATGGAAGAAGGAGTTTGCGTCGAAATGACGCCGCGGGCAAGATGCCCGCGGGACTGTGGCCAGAGTTCAGATCTGCGAAAAGGTTATGACAAACTTAGTCGGCGTCGCCGTGCTGCCGTTCCACCGACCAAACACTAGCCTGATCTTTTTCGAAGGGATACACGTGCACCATCCAGTTGAAAACGACGGGGATGAATCTTCCGCCGGCTGCGTCGCATGCATCCTGACTCGCGATCGATCCACGCATTCCGAATTGCGGATTCGTTGAACGCAAATCGTTCCATCGTCCCAGCGGGGGAATGCAGAAGTTCACGTGTTCGTGCCACTGCGCGACGCTCAGTGGGATGCGCTCGTCGAGCTGATCTTCGGTGAAAGTCTTAGGCGCGGTATACATCACTCCAATCAGCTTGTAGTCGTCGCCATGCTTTTCGTAGAGCAGCGAAGTCGGATGCTCTGGATCGAAGCGCATCTCCGCTTCCACTGCGTTGCCTCGGCTCGTGAAGTGATACACCTTCTGCGGAACGTTGGGCATGAAGATTTTGAAACCGTCGTTCAGCGCAACGTGGTAGTCCTTATATTTTTCCGCCGCCTTGCGCGCCTCATCGGCGACCTGCTGCGCGCGCATCGAATCGCCGGGCTTAAGCTTGCGCACTGGAGTCATCTTCATGTGCGGGCCCATGTCCATGTGGCCTTCCATGGAATGCATGACGTGAGCGCTGGCTTCGCCGTCCGCTTTGGTGTCGCCCATCGGCATGTCTTTCATGTTCGACATATCGTGATGAGACATATCCATGCCGGGCATGGATTGGTCCGACTGTGCGCTGTTGGATAACGAAGACGTCGACTGTCCCCACGCGATGCTGCAAAGCAGGATGGTCAGGAAGACCGCAATCTGAGTGCGCATAGAGATTCTCCCCACAAATTCTCTTGATACTAACCCTGAATCAGCACGGATGTTTCTGCAAGAGAGCGATGGTTACTGAAGATGACAGAAGTAACCGATGTGCGGTGATCCTCGGGAAGTTGGCGAGCCGCTGCGGTTTCTGGTACACCTAACAACTTGACTGTCGAAACCGTCATCTTCCTGTTTTTCGCTGGAGCGCTCGGCGGAGCCTTGAATTCCGTCGCCGGAGGCGGCAGCTTCATCGCGTTTCCCGCGCTGCTGTTTACCGGAGTGCCTCCGATTCCGGCGAACGCCACGAATACGATTGCTCTGTGGACCGCTGCCGCCGCCAGCGGAGGCGCGTACCGAAAGCAGCTGGTCGTGCCGCGGCGAGTGATGATGCCTCTGCTGGCAGCCAGCCTGGTCGGCGGACTCGTGGGCGCGTTTCTTCTTCTGAAAACTCCAGCTCACACGTTCATGCGCGTCCTGCCATGGCTGACTCTGGGAGCCACTTTGCTGTTTGCGTTCGGCAAGAAACTGGCTGGTGGGCGCAAGTCGGTGATCGAGCACGAATCGACCAGGTCGGCATTAGTTGGAGCGACTCTGTTTCAGTTGGGCGTCGCAGTCTACGGAGGCTACTTCGGCGGCGGCATGGGGATCGTGATGCTCGCCATGCTGGCGGTACTCGGCATGACAGACGTTCACGCCATGAACGCGCTTAAGAGTGTACTGGGCTTTGTCATCAACGGAGTCGCCGTCGTCACATTCATCATCGCCGGCGCCGTGTACTGGAAACACGGCATCATCATGATTGTGGGCGGCATCGTCGGTGGTTACGTGGGCGCGCACTACGCCATGAAGATGAAGCAGGTATGGATTCGTTGGTTCGTAGTGGCCGTAGGCGCGGGAATGACGGTGTACTTCTTCTGGAAGTCGTATTGAAAAACAGGGGCCAGGGAACAGGTATCAGAGATGCTAATCCTTTGACCTCTACTAACTGGCCTCTGGCCCCTGACCTCAGATCCCTAAACTACTGTACCGGTGCCGACACGTGCTCGTGAACGGTCAACCACTTGCCGTCCTGATTTTCGAGGATCGCAGTCCAGCGGAAGTTGCCCATCTCGACTTTTCCCGCCTTAGTGGTCATCTCTTCGGCCACCGTGGCCGTAACCCAAACCAGATCTCCGTGAGGATGGATCGCGACGTCATCATTCAGCGTAAACTTGGCGCTCTTGTAGCCCGCCAGGACGCCTTTGACGCCTTTCTCGTATTCATCCCAACTGTTGTACTTCAACGGAGCGATGTCGAAGAAGACGTGCGGACCGGTCGCGTAATATTTGGCGACGTTTGCGGGATCGAGCGTGGACCAACCATCCCAGATTTTTTGCAGGTAGGCTTTGTCGGGCACGGGCCGAGGCGCGGCTTTTTTCATCGATGACTTCTTGGTTTGGGCAGAGCCGGACAGGGTGAGCGCGAGCAGGCAGAACGAAACGGTGAGAATCCGCTTCAGCATGATTATTATCCTCCAGGAAATCCGGCGGAATTTTCGCACAGGACGAGGAGAAGCACAAAATCATTAACCACGAAGGTCACGAAGTCGCACGAAGGAACTCTCAGGCAGCGCTTTCCTTTGTGAACCTTCGTGTCCTTCGTGGTAAATGATTTAGGGTTCCCGCGCTAAACAGCCCGGAAACCCATTTCGTTTGACCGATTTCCACAGCACACGCTAAAATAGTGGAGTTTGACTGTACTCGCCGACCCGTTCTGGGGACGCCTGCCTTGGCTGCTGAAGCGCCGTGGCGGAAAACACAGCAAGCAGAGGAAATCAGCAGGCCCCTTGGGAGCGCCCGTGTGCGCCCGGGGTTCCGAATGGAAGCTCCGTTTTCGGGTTCCTGTTACGGGCTGAATTTCAAACGACATTTGACGGAGGCAGACGTATGTACGCGGTTATCCGCGCCGGTGGCAAGCAGTACCGGGTGGCGCCCGGCGATGTAATTCGAGTAGAGAAGGTCGGCACCGGCACGGACGGTCAGGTGGAGTTCCCCGTGGTCGCAGTGTCCGGCGAAGAAGGTCAGATCGGAAATCAGTCGGACGCGCGCGTGGTCGGCACAGTCGTGGAAGAAGGCCGGGGCGCGAAGATTCTGGTTTTCCATTACAAGCGCAAGAAGCAGTACAAGAAACTGCGCGGACATCGCCAGTCGTTCACCGCGGTGCGCATCGCCGAAATCGCATTCGGCGGACAGAGCTTCAAGGCTCCAGAGCTTCCCAAGAAAGAAGCGAAGCCGAAGAAGGTGAAGGCGGCCGAGAGCGAAGAGCACGAGGCGACGCCGAAAGCCAAAAAGTCCGCAGGCAAGAAGGCAGCCCCGAAAAAGCCCGCCAAGAAGGCGGCAAAAAAGAAATAATTTCCTCCAGATGTCAGTTCAGCGGATGCTGAGAACTGGCAACTGAGAACTGAGAACTCATATGGCGCATAAAAAGGGACAAGGAACATCACGAAACGGGCGCGATTCCAACGCGCAACGGCTTGGTTTCAAGGCATTCGGCGGACAGGTCGTTCCCGGGGGAACGATCATTGTTCGCCAGCGCGGCACGCGAGTAAAGCCCGGCCTCAACGTGGGCCGCGGCAAAGACGATACCCTCTTTGCCAAGATCACAGGACGCATCAAGTTCCTGAACAAGGGACAGATGGGCAAGTTCGTGATGGTGGAACCGATCGAAGCAAAGTAGGTCTCGAATCCTGGGATCTCGAAATGCTGGTTAGATTTCGCGAGCAGAAGTGCTCGCGCCACGCTGGCCTCTCCTTCGGGCGAGGCTTTTTCTTTTCGGTTGTTGGCCGCTAGTCGTTAGTCGTTCGCGACTCGGTAGGCCTACGACGAACGACCACCGGCTAGCGGCTCTTTATATGTTTATCGATGAAGCCAAAATCAAAGTGAAGGCGGGCGACGGCGGCAACGGCTGCATGGCGTTCCGGCGGGAGAAGTTCGTCCCACGCGGTGGTCCGTCGGGCGGGGATGGCGGCAAGGGCGGCGACATCGTGATGGAGTCCAGCGAGCGCCACAATACGCTGGTGCATTTCCGCTTCAACCCTGAGCACAAGGCCGAGCGCGGACGTCACGGCGAAGGCTCGAACAAGACCGGGCGCGACGGCGGCGATGTCGTTCTGAAAGTTCCGGTCGGGACGATTGTCTATGACGACGAGACCGGCGAGAAGGCCTTCGAGTTCACGGCTCCTGATCAGAAGTTTGTGATCTCCCGCGGCGGACGCGGCGGGCGCGGCAATGCGCGTTTCGCGACGTCAGTGCATCAGGCTCCACGCGAGCACGAAGCCGGGCGTCCCGGCGAAGAACATACCTATCGCCTTGAGTTGAAGTTGCTGGCCGACGTGGGCTTGGTGGGATATCCGAACGTCGGAAAGTCCACGTTGATCTCACGCATTTCGTCAGCGCGTCCCAAGATCGCGGATTATCCGTTCACGACTCTGCAGCCGAATCTTGGAGTGGTCGCGGTCGGCGATGCAAAAAATGAAATCAGTTTCGTGGTCGCCGATATTCCGGGGCTCATCGAAGGCGCGCACACCGGTTCCGGTCTGGGCACACAGTTCTTGCGGCATATCGAACGCACGCGGTTGCTGGTGCATCTGGTCGATGTTTCCGATTCGAGCGGACGCAACGATGTCACCAAGGACGTGGAAGTGATCCTCGGCGAGCTCGCCAGTTTCGGCGCGCATCTCGAAGACAAGCCGATGATCATGGTCGCGTCGAAGATCGATGTCGTCAACAAAGACAAGCTGGCCGCTCTGAAGAAGTACTGCAAGAAAAAGAAGCTGAAGCTCTACGAGATCTCCGCCGTCACCGGCAAAGGCATCGAAACCTTGAAGTACGCCATGGCGGACGAAGTCCAAAAGTTCCGCGAGCGGGAGCTCAGCGCAGCAGTTGAAGTGCGACAGCTAGGTTGATCCCTAGTCGCAGCGGAGGGCCGCCATCGGGTCTACCCTGCTTGCCCGGTGTGCGGGGAGCCATGCCGCGAACAGCGTCATCGTACTCACTACGACAAGGGCAACGGTGAAGGTCATCGGATCCAGACCGCTCAGTCCGAATAGCAGGTCCTTGATGTACCTCATGGCCAACAGCGTGAGAGGTATCCCCAACCCCACGCCGACGGCGAGCAACAGGAGCGATTCGCTCAGAATCATCCATAGAACAGCCAGGGTCTGTGCGCCCAAAGCGATACGTATGCCGATCTCGTTGGTGCGGCGCACCACGTTGCAGCTCATCACGCCATAAAGTCCAATCGCCGCCAACAGCAGCGCGAGCACCGAAAACAAGCTGGTCAGGGACGAGATGAGCTTGTCGTGCGTCATGAAGTTCGACATCTGATCCTGAATCGTTGTGATTCTCACGAGAGGCAAGTTGGGATCGACCGACCTGACTGCTGCACGAAGATCGGCGATGGTGTGAGCCGGGTCGCCGGTAGTACGCAACAGGATCATGCTGGCGAAGCGATCCTGATTTTCCTGGTGCACCACCGTGTTGGCGCCGCCAGCTGCATCAGCGGCAGAATCGGCTGGTACATACGGGTCGATCTGGGCAAGCGGGATGTACGTCATTCCAACCCGTTCAACATCGCGAGGGTTGCCGGACTTGGTGTCGCGGGCAACACCAACGATTTGCCATGGCCCTTTTACGCTGTCGATGTCGATGATGATCGATCGCCCTACTGCGTCACCGTTCGGGAAGAAGTGGCTGGCGAGCGTCTGGTTGATGATGGCCACTTTCTGGCTATTCGCGCTGTCGGTATCGCTGAAGGAACGTCCTGCGACGATCGATATTCCAGCGGTCTCGAAATACCTCCCCGAGACGCGATTGAGGACCGAGTGCCGGTTCTCCTTGGGTGCAGGTGTGTAGCCGGGAATGGTGACGCTGGAGGACCAGGTACCGGCACTGATCGGCGGCGTCGCACTGAGGGCGACAAAGCGAACACCGGGAAGCGCGGACAAACGTTCAATCAGAAGCTGATGCAGGCCGGTGGTCTGGCTCGTCTTGTATCCTGCGAGTTTTGCGTTGAACTCGGCGAGCAGAAGGTGCGAGCGCTCAAACCCGTAGTCTTGGTTCTGAAGATTCCGCAGAGTGCGGAGAAATAGTCCTGAGCCGACCAGTAACAGCAGCGAGAGCATGACTTGGGCGGTGACCAACGTCTTAGGCCAGAAGCGAGCCGATTTGCCGCCACTGCTTTGTGCTGTGCGGGTGCCGGCGCTCAGGTTGCTGACTGCTCCAGTGCGAGCCGCGGCGAGGGCTGGAGCAAGTCCGAACAGGATTCCAGTGAGCAGCGAGAGGCCCAGCGTGAACAGCGTGACCGTCGCATCCGGCGCGGGGTCCATCGCGATGAAGGAGTTGCCTTGGCTGACAACGCCGATCAGAACGCGCGTGGCGGCGAAGGCAATGCCCAGTCCCATCACTCCGCCGGTCATTGACAGCAACAACGTCTCAATCAGGCTTTGCCGGACGATGCGTGCGCGACTGGAGCCAAGGGCGAGCCGCGTCGCGATTTCGCGATTTCGGGTGGCGGCGCGGGCCAAGAGAAAATTCGCCAAGTTGGCGCAAGAGATGAGCAATACCAACCCGACGACGATCATCAGGATTTTCAGCGATTCGCCGTATTGGCTCCGGATGAGTGAGATCCCGTGCGCCGCAGTTACAAGAGGAACATTGACGAGGTTGATTTCCAGCTGGCGATCGGCTGACAGCGCTCCGCCTTCACGCTCACGGATACCATTCCTGACTTGCTGATTGAGCCAGTTTTGGCTTCGCGCTCGTTCGGCATGGTTGCTTGCGGCTCGCGCACTCAGCCGCCCGAATAGATGAAGAAAGTAAAGACCGGAATGCGCGGTAAGCATCGACGGTTGCTGCAGCACGACGGTCTGCATGCTGATCGGGGTCCATAGCTCCGTTGGCTCTAACTCCTGCTTGATGCCAAGGAACCCTTGTGGCATAACGCCGACCACTATGAATGGAGTGCCATTGATCGTGACCGATTTCCCAAGGATGTTCGGATCGGAGGAAAGAGACTGCTGCCAAAAGTGGTAACTCAGAACCGTAACGGCACCGCTTCCCGGCGTAGCGTCGTCCGATGGCAGTATGGTGCGGCCCAGCAGAGGTTGAGCACCAAGGACGCTGAAATAATTGCCCGAGACAAGATTGGCCGGTGCGAGCACGGCAGACGAACTTGCGTCTGTAGTCCCGCCGGCCGCGGGCGGCCTGATGCTCACTTTGTTAGAGAAGCTGCAATATGCGGCGATTCCCTGAAACGGTCCCGGATACTCTTGCATTGAGCGCGTGAAATCCCAGGGGAAATATCCGCCGAATGCGCCTAGGTCGATGCCACCGGCTATACCACCGAATTCGGAATCGCCGAATGCAACGAGCTGCTCAGGATTTCGCACCGGAAGATTGCGGAGCATCACCTGGTTGATGAGCGTGAAGATTGCTGTATTACCGCCGATGCCAAGCGCCAGCGACAGGAGGGCAATGGCGGTAAAAGAAGGACTCTTCGCTAGCCTGCGCACGCCATAGCGAAGATCCATCGATAGTTCGTCCCGCAATCGCAGTCCCAGCGACGCACGGATGGCATCTTTGTGGGACTCGATTCCCCCGAACTCGAGACGCGCCCTGCGCATCGCTTCCTGCGGAGGAACGCCGCTGCGAACCAGGTTTTCAGCAATACTCTCGACGTGAAAGCGCAGTTCCGCCTCCATCGCAGTTTCCAGCCGCCCACGCTTTACGATCCACTTCAACCACGAACGGAGCTTCGCAAAAAGTTTCAAACTTCCTCCGGTGTCGTGCGCAGAATGCTGGCGATCAGCGACGTCATGCGGTTCCACTTCTCAGTCTCGGAGTGGAGTTGACGGCGGCCCGCCGCAGTCAGACGGTAAAATTTTGCCTTGCGCTTGTTGTCCGATTCTCCCCACTCGCTGGCGATTAAGCCCTGGTGTTCCAGCCGGTACAGAGCTGGGTACAGCGAACCTTGTTGAATCTGCAACTGCTCGCCCGAGATCTGCTGGATGCGCAGCAGAACACCATAGCCATGCAGCGGGCTGAGGGAGACAGCTTTGAGGATCAGCATGTCGAGAGTTCCCTGCAGCAAATCGATCTGTTTCCCCACGATCTCTCCTTGCTCGTCTAGGAGAGAGATGCTAGCAGTGCTCTCTTAGGCTGTCAAGGAGACGCCCGCGAAATAGGGGTTTCGATTGGGAGCCGTCGCGATTTTCATGCGGATGGTCTTTCTGGAGCTAACCACATGCTGATTCCACACTTCCTCGTAACGGCTGACGTTGGCGCAACGTACAAAAGGCGGCCCGCAGGCCGCCTTTCCCCATATCCACAAAACCCGTTGCTAAGCTTACGCCCTTGGTAGAGGACCGTGCTGGAAGTGGTACTGCAGAATCCTCGCGGCGAGCGCGGGACTCAGCGTTTCACCCTTGCGCTCGATCGTGCGGACGACTTCTCCACGGCAGACAACTTCCGTCTCCGAGAGTCCGGCAATTTCGGCCGGAAGGACAAGGTTGATTTCCAGCTGCGAGTTGGGTTGCAGCAGTTCGTCGCCTGCGAAAAGCAATCCAGAACGGCTGATGTTTTCGGTTGTGCCTACATGCCACTGCTGTTCTCCGAGACGGCGATAACGCAAAGGCAAGTGAAGCTGGAATCTTTGGGCGCGGGAAGGAGGAACCTCCCTCGCCCGGATGACGGGTTGTGGAACGGAATGCGAAGACATGACGACCTCCGGGGGAGTTTGTGTTGCATCGAGCACTTCGCGGACCATGCTCTTCAGGTCGCGAAGGTTAAAGGGCTTCTGGAGCAGGCGAACGCCGACATCCAGCATGCCGTTGTGTCCGATCACGTTTTCTGTGTAACCGGACATGTAGACAACTTTTACGTTGGGGCGAATTTCTGAAATGCGCTGCGCCAGTTCGCGGCCATTCATGCCGGGCATGATGACGTCGGTAAGCAGC
>Ga0209624_10003136_pt1 | contig 11880 bp, 11 predicted proteins | sample JacPinW_OM2H0_O1_FD_188565 | JGI IMG/M metagenome (GOLD analysis project Ga0209624, IMG submission 188565) | Forest soil microbial communities from Algoma, Ontario, Canada - Jack Pine, Ontario site 1_JW_OM2H0_O1 (SPAdes) (version 2) | ecosystem: Environmental > Terrestrial > Soil > Boreal... | reverse complement strand
CGTTACGTCCCAGAAACCCTGGTGCCCGCGCTCGATCGGCTGCAGGCCGGCATCGATCGGTACCTGCACCATCCTGACTTTCAAGCCGAGTTCAAACATGAGCTCAAGACCTGGGTGGGCCGTCCAACCGCGCTGTCGCACGCGCCCACTTTGAGCAAACGCTGGGGTGCGCAGGTGTGGCTGAAGCGCGAGGATCTTGCGCACACGGGTGCGCATAAAATCAACAACGCAGTCGGTCAAACGCTGCTGGCAAAACGCCTGGGCGCAAAACGCATCATTGCGGAAACCGGCGCGGGACAGCACGGCGTCGCCAGCGCGGCCGCGGCGGCGCGGCTCGGCATGCCCTGCGTGGTGTACATGGGGGCGGTGGACGTCGAGCGGCAGGCGCCCAATGTGGATCGCATGAAATTGCTCGGTGCAACCGTCGTGTCGGTGACGGGCGGGGATCAGACTTTGCGCGCGGCCATCGACGAAGCATTGCGCGATTGGGTGTCCGATCCCGATGGTACATATTACGTATTGGGATCGGCGGTCGGGCCGCATCCCTATCCCTACCTGGTGCGTGAGCTGCAGTCGGTGATCGGCCGCGAAGCGCGCGCACAAATGCTGGAGGCGGCGGGACGCTTGCCAGACGTTGCCGTGGCCTGCGTCGGCGGCGGCTCGAATGCGATCGGACTGTTCCACCCTTTCTTAAGCGATAGCGCCGTGCAATTGCTCGGTGTGGAAGCCGGCGGCCGCGGCGCGGGACTGGGCGACAACGCGGCATCGCTGACCTTCGGCACGCCCGGCGTTTTGCAAGGCAGCTATACGCTCATTCTGCAGGACGCATTCGGTCAGGTGCGCGAGACGCACTCCGTTTCGGCAGGGCTCGATTATTCCGGAGTCGGTCCGGAACACGCGTACCTTATGCAAAGCGGACGGGTGACTTACGAGTCGGCGACCGATGCGGAGTCCCTGGATGCGCTCGCCGAGTGCGCCAGGTACGAGGGCATCCTGCCGGCCATCGAGAGCGCGCACGCGTTTTTCGGCGCACGGCGTTTCGCGGAAAAAAATCCGGGGGCGCAAATTCTCGTCGGCTGCTCGGGCCGAGGCGACAAGGACATGCCGATTTTGCAGAAAACACTGCTGAAAGAACTGCGCTGATGGTCGCGCCCAGCGAGCGCATATCCGCGGCCATTCAAGCCGCCGCGGCGACCGGAAGTCCGGCCTTGGTGGGCTACTTGACCGCCGGCTTCCCCAGCCGCCGTCAATTCAAGGGCAGCCTCGCCGCCGTCGCGGGCGTTTGCGAAGTCGTCGAGATCGGTGTTCCCTTCACCGATCCGATGGCCGACGGCACCACCGTACAACGCGCGAGTTTCGCAGCGCTCGCCGACGGCACGACGCTGCCCTGGATTCTCGATGAGCTGAAGTCAGTAGAGCCGCGCCACAGCGCGCCGATATTGTTGATGAGTTACTTAAATCCGCTGCTGGCGTTCGGTATCGCGGCGCTGCCGCGCGCCGCGCGCGAGGCCGGCGTCGCGGGCTTTATCGTTCCGGACTTGCCTTTCGAGGAAAGCGGCGACTTGCGCCGTGCGTTCGAAGGCGAAGGACTGGCCCTGGTGCAAATGGTGACGCCGGTGACGCCGCCCGAGCGATTGGCCATGCTCTGCCGTGAAGCCAGGGGATTTGTCTACGCCGTAACCATGACGGGCACCACCGGAAAATCGGCCGACGGTAAATTCGCCGATGTGCCCACCGATGTGCTCGACTACATGGATCGGGTGAAAGAGCTTTCCAGTGTTCCGGTGTGCGCCGGATTCGGGATTCGTTCCGCCCGGCAGGTCGCGCGGCTCGCGCCGCATGTGGACGGTGTCGTGGTGGGGTCGGCGTTGGTGGAGGCGTTGGAGCGCGGCGAGGACGTGGCCGCGTTTTTGAAATCGTTGCGCTAGGAGAAGCCTTGAAGCGAGTGTTTCGTGCCGCATCCCTTCTGCAGGTCGCGCACGCGCGCAACGTGCTGACGGCTGCCGGAATCGAGAGCGAGCTGCGCAATCAATATTTGGCCGGCGCGCTCGGCGATTTACCCATGCTGGAAACCTGGCCGCAGATATGGGTCGAAGATGCCTTCGAATCGGCGGCATTGCGTGCGCTCGAAGAGGCGGGAAGAGCGCCGTCGGGCGCTCCTTGGACCTGCGGGCAGTGCGGCGAGCTGCTCGAACCGCAATTCACCACCTGCTGGCGTTGTGGGGCCGCATTTTGAGAGTGCATAGCTTGTGCCATCGATAAGTTAAGCGCGGATCGATGCCAAACGACCGTTCTATGGAGCGTAATGCGGGCTTGATTTTCAAACGCTTGCAGAGGCGTGTCGGACAAACACCTACAGGATTCAGCGTGAATTCCGAGCCGAGGATCAGCCCTCTGGCCTCGCCAGCTTAAGCTGCACAGGTTACAAATTGTCCTCTGCCGCGTGTAACGATTACACGTGCGCGGCCAGCAGGAGATTTCTAATGAACACCGTCAGTTATGGTCTTTCTGAGCGTCCCGCGCCTCCTCTCATGGCCGCGACCGCGACAGAATCTTTTCTGGGATCCTCTGCGGCAATGCAGGAGGTGTTTCGCCTGATCGAGCGGGTGGGCCCCACCGAAGCCAGCGTTCTGTTGACCGGCGAGAGCGGCTCCGGCAAGGAACGGGCGGCGCAGCTGATCCACGAAGGCAGCGCACGCCGCGACAAGCCCTTCATCGCCATCAATTGCGGCGCCATCCCGGCAGGACTCATCGAAGCAGAATTATTCGGATACGAGAAAGGCAGTTTCACCGGAGCGGTACGCGCCCACGCGGGAGTATTCGAGCGCGCCAACGGCGGCACTCTGCTGCTCGATGAGGTCACCGAGATGCCCTTGGAGATGCAAACGCGGCTGTTGCGCGTGCTCGAATCGCGCAAGTTTTACCGTGTCGGGGCGAGCACCGAATATTCCTGCGATGTGCGCGTCATTGCCGCCACCAACCGCTGTCCATTGACTGCGGTGCAAGCCGGGCAACTGCGCGAAGACTTGCTGTACAGGCTGGCCGTGTTTCCGATCGATCTGCCGCCCCTGCGCAGCCGCGGCGATGACGTTGAGCTGCTGGCGAATCACTTTCTATCGGAGCTCAACGCACAAGCCGTGACGCAGAAGCGTCTGTCCGCGCACGCCCGAATGACGCTCAAGCAACATTCCTGGCCGGGCAACGTTCGCGAGCTGAAGAATTGCATCGAGCGCGCCTTCATCCTCGGCGACAGCGTTCTGGAATTGGCGCCTCTCATTCAGAACGCCGGCCGGGGTACCGACATAAGCGTGCACGGCGAGCTGGCGGCGAACAATGGATACGCCGCCGATCGCGAGCGCCTGGATATCCGCGTCGGCTCGCGCATTTATGATATGGAGCGCTCCTTGATCGAGGCAACCCTGGATTACTTCAAAGGCAATAAGCGCCGAGCCGCCGATGCCCTGGGCTGCAGTCTCAAGACGCTGTATAACAAGCTGAACGGATATTCACAAAGCCAGGAATGCGCGAATTCCTGATCAGGGCGACGAAGGGGGAGTGTAACGTGTCAAGAGTACTGATCGCAGACGATCATGCGGTGGTCCGAGCGGGATTCAAGCAATTTCTCGAAGCCGATGCGAGCATCAATGCGGTGGGCGAGGCCGCCAGCGGCAACGAAACCCTCGATGCGCTGCGTGAATCAGAATGGGATTTGGTGCTCCTCGATATTCATATGCCCGATCGCAGTGGGCTGGATATCCTCAGGCACATCCAGACCGGACATCCCAGCGTCAGAGTTCTGGTGATGAGCGGATTGCCCGAGCAGCAGTACGCCGTGAACGTTCTGCGCGCAGGCGCCAGCGGCTATCTATCGAAGGACAGCGCCCCTGAGGAGCTGATGAAGGCGGTGCGCACGGTGTTGTCCGGGCGGCGCTATGTGAGCGCGGCGCTCGCCGAAATTTTGGTGGCGGACTTGGACGGTGATCCGGACAAGCCATTGCATGCACGGCTTTCGACGCGCGAATTCCAAATCTTTTGCAAATTGGCGGCCGGCCGAGGTGTCTCGGATATCGCCAACGAGCTCAGCTTGAGCGTCAAGACCGTCAGCACTTATCGAAGCCGAATCCTGGAGAAGATGAGCTTCACCGCCAACGCCGACATCACATCCTATGCCCTGCGTAACGGACTCATACAATAAGTAAATCATCGTGAGCACGCTTCAACACGACTTGCGATTCATTAGGGCGACATGTTAATGGTTCGGTCGTTGCGGGTATTGCTGGTCGAGGACTCCAAAGTCTTGACCGAGCGGCTGACGGAGGCGATTCGCCAAATCTCGGATGTTGAGTTGATAGGAACGGCGGACACGGAAGCGGCGGCGCTGGCGGCGGTCAAGCGCGATGCGGTCGACGTGATCATCCTGGACCTGCATTTGAAGCAGGGTACCGGATTCGGGGTCATGCGCGCGCTGGCGACCACGCAGCAGAAGCCGCGAATCATCGTGCTCACGAACTACGATCTGCCGGAATACAAAAACGCCGCCATTGCGCTCGGCGCGACGCATTTCCTGGACAAGGCCCGCGACTACGGACGCCTTCCGGAAGTGCTTCACGAACTTTGCGAGGCGCATCTCTCGAAACATTGATCGGCCGCAAATGGTCGTTCTCGCCAATCGAATTATAAACAAGAGCACAACGCGAGATTCCCGCGATTCTTTAAGCTCCTGACTCGGTCAGGCTGCGTCCCACTTCGTCGTAAAGTCTGCCGCGCCGATCGGTAACATCTACACGAAGCCCTGCGCTACATATTTTGCCTGAGGAAACGCTCGAGCCGTGTGCGCGGCGGGACGTATTGGGTTGGCACGCATGTTGCTCATGTCTTAACCGACGTCGATAGCTCTAAAGGCAAATTTTGGGAGTGGCAATGAGGCAAATATCCTGTGTAAGCAAGTTGGCCAAGGGCACAACCCTCTGCGCGATGATCGCGCTGAGCGCCGCCGCCTACGCCAGTAGTCCGATTCCAGCGGAAAAGATCGCGGTAGCCAAGTCCTCGTTGCAGCGTGCCGAACAATCCGGAGCGCCGGAATTTGCACCGGTGGAAATGGCGGCAGCGCGCGACAAATTGGCGCGCGCCGAAAAGGCTTTGGCCGACCGCAACAAGCAGTCAGCCACGCAATTGGCGGAACAGGCCGACGTAGATGCGCAGCTGGCCGAAGCGACGGCGCAACGGCAGAAGTCTCGCAAAGCAGCCATGGAATTCGACGCCAGCATGCAGGCGCTGCGGCAGGAATCGCAGCGCAGCTCAGCAACCAATTAAGAGGATTGCAGTTATGAACGCAAAACTATTCACCGGGATGGGTCTGGCGCTGGCCTTGGGTGCCTGCGTCTCGATGCCGCAGCCGAATGCCGCGCTCGAGACCGCACGGCTGGCGGTGCAAACCGCCGAGGCCGATCCGAACGTCAATAAATTCGCTCCTCTGGATTTGGACAGGGCGAGAAAGGATCTGAGCATCGCTGAAGATGCATCGCTGCATCACCAGGATGCGGAAGTGGATCAACCTGCTTACCTGGCCACGCAGAACGCTCGGCTGGCGCAGGCGCACGGCGCCACCAAGGCGGATGATGCGCGAGTGGCGGCGGGCCAAATTGAACGCGATCAGATCGTGCTCGCATCGCGGACGCGGGAAGCGGAGAACGCCAGGGCCTCGGCCGCGAACTCCCGGGTGGCCGCCGATTTGGCGCTGAACCAGCGTGATCAGGCCGTCAACCAGCGCGATCAAGCGAACGACGAGACCGCCCGTGCAAACGGCGAAACCGCCCGCATTCAAGCAGAACTCGATGCGCTCAAGGCCACGCCGACTCCGCGCGGATTGGTCATGACCTTGGGCGATGTGCTGTTCGATACGGGTAGGGCAGAGCTTAAATCCGGCGCCGGCCGCAAAATGGACCAACTGGGGCAGTTCCTGGTCGAGCACACTGACCGCCGCGTACAAATCGACGGGTTCACCGACAGCGTCGGTACCGACTCGTACAACGAGGATTTGTCGCAGCGCCGCGCCGATTCAGTCAAGGCCGCCTTGATCAACCGCGGTGTCCAGCCGTCACGGATCGGCACCGAGGGTTACGGCAAGGCCTACCCTGTCGCCAACAACAACGATTCCGGCGGCCGGCAATTGAACCGGCGCGTGGAAGTCGTGATCGGCGGCAACAACGGCACGACGATCGCGCCGCGCTCGGGTCTCTAAGACTTCATTTTCTTCGAGCCTGATGCGGAGGCGAGTGCCGGCTCGCTTGCTTCCGTCTCAGGCATCAGCATTCTGGCCAGGGGAATCAGGGCCGTGACCACGGTTCCGCCTGTACTGGGCGTGCGAACATCCCAAACCCCGCCGAGCCCGGCGATCCGATGGCGCATCGCGACCAGACCGTGTGAGGTGCTGATGCCGACGCGGTTGCTGGGAATACCTTTGCCGTCATCGGAAATTCGCAGCGTCAGGGTATCTCCCTCGATGGAGATGGCGAGGTTGGCCGACTTCGCTTCGGCGTGCTTCAAGATATTGGTCAGTGCTTCTTGCGCAATGCGAAATACGCCGATCGCGGCATCGGGGCTGAATTTCATCTCGGTTTCCGGAATGGTTTCGGTGCAGTGCAGTCCGGTACGGCGGCAGGTTTCCTTGAACTGCCATCGCAACGCCGTAAACAAACCCATGTTGTCGAGCAGGGTTGGGCGCAGCTCCTCGACCACGCGGCGCTTCAGATCGACCCCCGCGCTCAAAGAATCGTGAATGCGCTTGAAGCGCTGTTCGATGGCAGGATCCGTGGTGGGCATCCGCTGTTGAAGCCACGACAGGTCCATGCGCGCGGCGACCAAGAGGCCGCCCAGTTCATCGTGAAGCTCGCGCGACAGCGCTGATTTTTCCTGCTCCGACACCCCTTGCAAATGCGTCGATAGCGCTGTCAATTCCCGGGTTCGGGCGGCTACCTCATGCTCCAGCTCCAGTTTTTGATTACGCAGCCCGGCTGCTTGCTGGGCGCGGCGGCGCATGTCGCCGTAGACCAGCCGGACCGCCAGCAAGACCAGGCCAATGTTGAGAATCGCGCCGGCGGCTGACACCCAGCGCGAAAGCCGGAAATCCCTTTGCCATTCGGCGTTGGCCGCCGCCGCCTCGGCCGCCTCCTCTGTACGCATGTTCCCGGTGATGGCGACGATGGAATCCATGGTGCGCTTGCCGACATCGGTGCCGACCATGACGGCCGGGGAGGTGCCGCGCTTCTTGGATAGCGCGACAGCGTCTTCGAGTTCTCCCAGTTCCCTGCCGGTCAAGATTCGCAGCTCATGAAACTCACTGCTGCTGTCATCGCCGCCATAGGCCTCGTGCAATCGGTCGAGCGCGCCCCTGACCTTGGTAACCGCAGCGGTGTAGGGGATGAGGTAAGCTGCCTCTGCGGTAAGCAAGTAGCCTCGCTGCGCCGATTCGGCATCGGTCATCAGGCCGGCGAACTCGTTGAGCGCCTGTTCACGCAGTTGCGAGCGATGCAAACGCTCATTGGCCATGTTGAGCCGCGATTGACCCGCGGCGGCAAGAAAAAAAAGGCCGATGAGGAAGCCAATGAGCAGAATCGGCGGTAGGGCTATGTACCACCGCCCGGTTTCCCCCAGCTCCTCACCCAGGATTTTCATGTAAAGTATCCGCGTTGCAGCCGCTGAGTCTAACATGTGGGGGTATTCCTACAGGCAGGCCCGTGACGAACCGATGGCTGCGCCACAGGGTCGCCCCCATAGTGACACGCTACGCTGCGTGCAACGTCGGCCACCGGCCCAACCCAAGAGAGGAGAATGTTATGGAAGCGAATTTCGACAACACGGTGGAGCAGGCTCGCGCCACAGGCCGCCGTGTGAAGAATGATTTGAGCGACGGCATGAACGACATCAAATCGGCCGCTTCCGGCGAGATCAAAAATCTGATCTCGGATGTTGAAGATCTCATGGCGCGCATCGCGGATTTGAAGGACGCCGATGTCGTTCGGGTGCGCGGCAAGGTTCAGCGCGCAGTGGATGCCACGAAGCAAAGTCTTGCGGACGGTGCTGACTCCATCCGGCGACAGGCACAAGATGTCGCCAGTACCGCCGATGATTATGTCCGCGAAAGTCCGTGGCAAGCGATCGGCATTGCGGCCCTGGTTGGTGCGGTGGTGGGCATTTTAGCGACGCGACGTTCCTAAGATTCAAAGGCGCGACAGTGCGAGGGATATGGTCACTGCCCAAAGCCGCCCCTGCGCTGATGCGCCATATCGGCGCCTATATCGAATTGGTCGGCTTGGATCTGGCCAGAGCGCAACGTGAGATCACAGCTCAAGTAGTGGCTTCGGCCATCGCCGCGATCTGCGCGCTGTTTGCCGTGTTCATGTTTTGTCTCGGTGTGGTGGCGTATACCTGGGATACCGCCTACCGGGTGGCCGCCATTGTATGGATGGGCGGCGGTTTTCTAGTGATTGCAATTGCGGCGCTCATTTACCGGTCCCGTTTGGCCCGCGCCAGCGCCCGCTCACCGCTTCTCTCGGATGTGAAACGTGAGTGGCAGGAAGACCGTGTGATACTCGAGCGGTTTTTATCCTCGGACGAGAATTAGGCATGGTCGATCGCGACGCCCAAGCCAAAAGCCTGATACACGCCAAGCTCGCGCAATCCCGCGAGGAACTGCGCTCCATTCTCGATCCGCCGCGGGGCGAATATGGCAACGGCGGTCAGGCGCCCGGCCAGGCCCACGCCGGTTTTCCGCGCAGCCGCACCATGCAAATGCTCTTGAGCAGCCGCGGCTTGGGAACCTTGGGCGCATTGGCCGGCGGCCTGCTGATTGCGCGTCCCGCGCTGGCACTGCGATTGCTCAAGTACGTGCCGGCGAGTGCAGTGGCCAAGATGATCATGGCCCGGGCGGTCGGCGCGCTCAAATCAAAATCTCGAGACGGCGCTTGACGAGCCTGTCTCACGCTTAGCCCGGCTAACCCAGCGTGATCTCGCCGTAGTGGTAGCGGCCGTCGTCAACCAACTTGATCTCGCAGGCCGCGCCGCTCAAGTTCTTGCCGTCCAGCGAAGCCTGAGTGATCCCACGACTCACGCCGCGGGGATTTTTCACGGTGATGCGATAACGCGACGATCCAAACTTATAGGTAAATTCGAAGCCGGCCCACGCACGCGGAATGCAGGGATCGACGACGAGCGTCCCGGCACGCAAATTTATACCTAGGATGCCCTCCACCGCCGTGCGGTACATCCAGCCCGCCGAGCCGGTGTACCAAGTCCACCCACCGCGGCCGACGTGAGCTGGGGCGGAATAGACGTCGGCGCACACCACATAGGGCTCGACCTTGTAGCGATGGATGCCGGCGCGGGTGCTGGCGTGATTGATGGGATTCAATAGCGAGAACAGTTCGCCCGCTCTGTCGCCATCGCCCAGCAGCGCAAATGCCAGGGTCGTCCACATGGCCGCGTGGCTGTACTGGCCGCCGTTCTCGCGAAGGCCCGGAGGGTAGGCCTTGATGTAGCCGGGGTCCTTCGAGGTGCGATCAAAGGGCGGCGTGAACAATTTCACCAGGCCATCGCTGCGGCTGACCAATTGGGTGTTGACCGCGGACATGGCGCGCAGCGCCCGGCCGTGCTCGGCGGCGCCGGATATCACCGCCCACGATTGCGCGATGGAATCGATGCGGCATTCGTCGCTGGATACCGACCCCAAGACCGTGCCGTCATCGTAGTAGCCGCGCCGATACCAGTCCCCGTCCCAGGCTTCGCGCTCGATCGCCTGCTGCAGCGCGAATGCATGCTTGCGCCAATTCACCCCCTTGTCGGCCGCGCCGCGCGCCTCGGCAATGGGCGCAAAGCGCGTCAACGCGGCATGCAGGAACCAGCCCATCCACACACTCTCACCACGTCCCAAAACGCCGACCCGGTTCATGCCGTCATTCCAGTCACCGGTGCCGAACAGCGGCAGGCCATGCGCACCAATGTCTAGACTCGAATCCAGCGCGCGGACGCAATGCTCAAACAGCGCAGCCGGAGCGACCGCCGGCGGAGCCGAGAAACTCTCCAGCACGTCCGGCGCCAGCGGACCGCCGCCCAAGAAGGGCACTTGCTCGTCGAGCACGGCGGTATCGCCGGTGACATCAAGATAGTGCGCCACGACGAAGGGAAGCCAAATTCGGCTATCCGACACCCGGTTCTTTATGCCCTGGCCGGAGGTGGGAAGCCACCAATGCTGCACGTCCCCTTCCGTGAACTGACGCGCGGCAGCCCTTAAAATATGCGCGCGCGTGATGGCCGGTTGGGATACGCACAGCGCCATGACATCTTGCAGTTGATCGCGAAACCCGTAGGCGCCGCTCGATTGATAGAACGCGGTGCGTCCCCACACGCGGCTGCCAAGCGTCTGATACAACAGCCAGCCATTCACCAGGATGTCCATGGACCGGTCAGGCGTCTTGACTTGAATGACGCCCAACGTGTTATCCCAAAAATCCGTCACGCCTTTAAGTGCGGCGCCCAAATCCATGCCGCGGTAGCGCTCGATCAGGGCGACGGCCGCCGCGGATGAACTCTCCTCGCCGATCAGCAGCGTGAGATCCGCGCTTTCCCCGGGATTCAATGCGATTTTGGTTTGCATTGCGCCGCAGGGATCAAGACCTCCACCGACTCGACTCGACAGGGGTTGAGGACCTAACAGCGCAGCCGGTTCGGCAAGCGAGCCATGGCGCCCGATGAACTCGGTACGGTCGGCGCTGAAGCTCTGCTGCCTGCCGGCCATGTCCATGAATGCGACTCGCGACTGGAAATCCGCCGTCCAGGGATTGCGCGCCAGCAGCGCGCGCGTCTTCGGGTCGAGGGCGGTGATGATGAAGGGCGCCGCGCGGTTATTCTGGTTTCCCAGCACCCAATCCAGGTAGTGGGTGATCGATAGCTGCCGAGGTTCATCGGAGGCATTGACAATTTTCAGCCGTGAAATCTTGATCGAATCCTCGAGCGGCACGAATTGCGTCAAGGTCAGCGAGATGCCGTGAGAAGTGTGTTCTGAGCGCGTGTAGCCAAACCCATGGCGAACGACATACACGGTAGAGCGCTCGCGAATTGGCAGCGGTGTGGCGCTCCAAAGATCCCCGGAGTTCTCGTCGCGAATGTAAATCGCCTCGGCGGGCGTATCGCTCACCGGATCATTGGACCATGGCGTGATTTGGTTCTGCTGCGCGTTCAGCGACCAGGTGCTGCCGGAGCCGTCGGCGGATACGAGAAAGCCGAATTGCGGATTGGCAATGACGTTGATCCAGGGTGCCGGCGTCCATTGGCCGTCATCGAGAACCACGACGTATTCACGCGCTCCGGCGTCAAAGCCGCCGAGACCGTTGAAATACTCGAGTGTCGGTACCAGGTGCGGCGCATGCGTGCGCAGTTCTTGGCCGCTGTTCTCGCGGCGCAGGCGCGCCACCGGCCCCCGTTCGTGAGTCCTCCCGAGCTGCTCACTCAAGGATCCCTTACCTGAACCGAATACCACACGCGCCGCAACTTGAAGAAAATCGCGATGTTCATTCGGGAGTGCATCGGCGCGCAGCGGAATGACCGCACCGCGACCCTTCAAGGCTTCATGCGCCTTTTGCGATTCCTGGATGACCGCATCCAGCGCAGTTTGCACGGCCGCAACGCCGGCCGGTCCGGCCGCATTCAAGAGGACCAGATCGACCGATAAATACTTCGATTGCCAATAGGCGTGTGCGCTCAGCAACTGTCTGACGGTATTGATGTCGGCCTGATCGGTGAGCACCGCCAACACGATGGGCAGATCACCGGACACGCCGTGAGCCCACAAAGCCGGCTGGCCCAACCGGTTGTTGTCGAGGCACT
>Ga0209624_10003133_pt1 | contig 11882 bp, 8 predicted proteins | sample JacPinW_OM2H0_O1_FD_188565 | JGI IMG/M metagenome (GOLD analysis project Ga0209624, IMG submission 188565) | Forest soil microbial communities from Algoma, Ontario, Canada - Jack Pine, Ontario site 1_JW_OM2H0_O1 (SPAdes) (version 2) | ecosystem: Environmental > Terrestrial > Soil > Boreal... | reverse complement strand
GCCGATTTTTCCGCGATGACCGACCTTGCGCAGGATTTTCGCGCGCAGCTCCTCGAGGTGGCGCGCATCGCGGTACCGCAGATCGTCACCGAGCAGGTATCGAGCGACGGCACGCGCAAGTGGATGCTGCGCATGGACGAGGTGCAGGGAATCGAAACGGTATACATTCCCGAGCCGGACCGCGGCACCTTGTGCATCTCCAGCCAGGTGGGCTGCGCCATGGACTGCACTTTTTGTTCGACCGCGCAGCAGGGATTCAACCGCAATTTGAGCGTGGCGGAAATCGTCGGGCAGGTATGGCTGGCTCACCGCGAACTGTGTGAATCGCGGCCTGGCCACGGCGACGGCCGCGCCGGCGATGCCAGGGCCAACATCACCAACATCGTCTTCATGGGGATGGGTGAACCGCTCGCCAACTACCGCAACGTAGTCCCGGCCATGCGGATATTTCTCGACGATTTGGGATACGACCTGTCGCGGCGCCGGGTGACTTTGAGCACCTCGGGGCTGGTGCCGCAGATCTACAAATTGGCGGAAGAATGCAATGTCGCCCTCGCGGTGTCGCTGCACGCCCCGAACGATGAACTGCGCAGCGAGCTCGTGCCCATCAACCGCAAGCATCCCATCGCCGAGTTGCTGGCCGCCTGCTGGCACTACATCGACGCGCAAAACGGACGCAGCGTGACTTTCGAGTACGTCATGCTCGACGGGGTGAACGACAAGCCCCAGCACGCGCTCGAGCTCGCGCGCCTGCTGAAGGGTCGGCCGGCCAAGCTCAACCTGATTCCCTTCAACGTGTTTCCCGGCACGCGCTATCGCCGCTCGCCCGCCGCGAACATCGTGAGATTCCGCGACATCCTCAACGAGAACGGCGTGATCGCCACGATCCGCAGGACTCGGGGCGACGACATCGACGCGGCCTGCGGCCAGTTGGCAGGAAGGGTCACCGACCGCACCACCGCGCGCCTCGGCGCAAAACTGACCCCCACGACGACACGCACCCCGGCGGAGATTCGATGAAGGCCACCACCGTGAAGATGCTCTCGCTGGCGTTCGGAATGTGCCTCGCCGCCTGCTCGCACAATACCGGCTTCAAAAAGGCGTCGCCCGAGGTCACTGCCACCACCCAGATGCAGCTCGCGCTCGAATACTTGCAGCTCGGCCAGCTCGCCAACGCGCGCGATAACATCGAGCGCGCGCTGATCGAGAATCCCGCCAACCCGGACGTGCAGATGACGGCGGGACTGGTGTATGAGCGCTTGAACGAGAAGTCGAAGGCCGAGCACGCCTATGCGACCGGCTACCGGTTGGGGAAGGGCAACCCCAACATTGGGAACACCTATGCGGGATATTTGTGCCGCACCGGCAAGACTGCCGCGGGGGAAAAGCTGTTCGACGAGGTAGCCCGCAGTCCGCTGTATCAAACGCCGGAGGTGGCCTTGGTCAACGCCGGCGTCTGCGTGCGGGGAACAGGCGATCTGGTCGATGCCGAGCGCTATTTCAACCGGGCCTTGGCGATTCGCCCGAACCTGCCCGAGGCCATGCTGCAGCTCGGCAACATCGCGATCGACCGCGGCGATGCGGTGCAGGCGCGCGACACCGTACTGCGCTATCTGGCGGTGAATCCGCCGACCGCCGAAGTGCTGTGGCTCGGCTTTCGCGCGGAGCGCAAGCTGGGCGACGCCACCGCGGCGGCCGGCTACGCGCGGCGCGTGCAGGTTGAGTTTCCGAATTCGGATCAAGCGCAAATGATGCGTTCCGGCATCGATCGATGACCGAGCGCGTTGCAAGCATCGGTCCGCGGCTCAAAGCCGAGCGCGAGCGCCGGGGATTGAGTTCGCAAAAGGCGGCCGACGAGCTGCATCTCGACGGGTGGGTGATCGATGCGCTCGAAGCCGAAAATTACGAGCGCATCGGGCCTTCGGTCTACGCCAAGGGACATTTGAAGCGGTACGCCTCATTGCTGGGATTGCCGGCCGACGAAATCCTGGCCGCCTACGAATCCCGCACTCAGGCGCCGGCGGCGGAACCCGTGCAGGCGCCGAACGTGCGGCTGCGGACCGATGCACCGGTGGTGAGCGACCTGCCGTGGCCGCGTATCGCAGGTTCGATCGCCTTGCTGCTGCTCGTACTCGGGGTGCTGTGGTGGAAACCATGGCATCAGCGCGTCGCGGCACCTGCAAATGATCGGAGCCTGGCGGGCAATCCGAGCACGGCGCCCGCGAGCGGCGCTGCCGAATCCTCCGCGGCCCCCGCCGCATCGCCCGCGATGAGTGGGCTGATACCGACCTCTCTCGCCTCATCGCCGGCCCCGGCGACGACCGGGTCCGCGCTGCCGGGCGCCGCTGCGGCTTCGGGCAGCGGCACGGCCTCGGGCGCCGGCGCGGACGCCGAAGCGACGGCGGGAATGGGCCGCGCGCATCTGCGCATGAGCTTCTCGGCCGACTCGTGGGTCGACATCCATGACGCCGCGGGGAGGCGCGTTTTTGCCGGCAACGGCCGGGCCAACAGTGTGAAGACGGTGGCCGGGATCGCGCCCATGCGCGTGTACCTGGGGGTGGCGAGCGGCGTGCAACTCGAGATCAACGACCGGGCGGTCGCAATCGGACCGCAATTCATGGCCGGCGACGTGGCGCGCTTCCTGGCGGGAGCGGACGGCGTTCTGCGGCGCGACTCCCGCGGTGCCGCGGCTGCCGGCACGCCCGTGCCCAACGCGCACCCCAGCGACTGATCGGAGTGCGCCATTGAGCAAGACTATCGAGCCCCTACGCGGCGTGCACGATGTGCTGCCCGCGCAAATCGCGGCCTGGCAATATCTCGAGCGCATCACGCGAGAGATATTCGCGGCATACGGTTACGAGGAATTCCGCGTCCCCGTGATCGAGCAGACGCAGTTGTTCAAGCGCTCGATCGGGGATTTTACCGATATCGTCGAGAAGGAGATGTTCAGCTTCGTCGATCAGGGCGAGGATCACATCACCCTGCGTCCGGAAGCCACCGCCGGCATCGTTCGCGCGGTCATTTCCAACGGGATGCTGCGCGAAGGGCGCCTGCGCGTCTGGTGCATGGGGCCGATGTTCCGGCGCGAACGGCCTCAGGCCGGCCGCTATCGTCAATTTCATCAAATCGATGCGGAGGCCTTCGGCTTCGAGGGGCCGGACATCGACGCCGAGATGATCCTGCTGTCCGCGCGCCTGTTGCGGCGCCTGGGCTTGATCCAACCGAAGCTGCTGGTGAATTCGTTGGGAACACCGGCCTCGCGCGCCGCGTATCGCGAGCAACTCACCGCCTACTTCGGTGCGCACGAGACCGCCCTCGACGAGGACAGCAGGCGGCGGCTCAAGGGTAATCCGCTGCGCATACTCGACAGCAAGAACCCGGCCATGCAGCGCATAGTCGCCGGCGCGCCTCGCTTGCTCGATTCGCTGGATCCGGAATCGCGGGCGCATTTCGAGTCGCTGTGCGCGCACCTGCGCAGCGCCGGCATCGAGTATCATGTCGAGCCGCACCTGGTTCGCGGACTCGATTACTACACCCGCACCGTATTCGAGTGGACCACCGACGCGCTGGGCTCGCAAAGCACCCTGTGCGCCGGCGGACGCTACGACGGCCTGGTTGCCCAATTGGGCGGTGCTGCCACGCCCGGCATCGGCTGGGCCATGGGCCAGGAGCGGATCGTCATGCTGCTCGAGAAGCAGGGACTGGGCATCCCGCGCGATCGGCCCCAGGTTTATTTGATATTGGCGGGGGAACGTTCGGAGCTTGCGGGTTTCCAACTGGCGGAGCGGATTCGCGACGCCTGGCCGGATCTCGCGTTGCAAATCAATCTCGGCGGGGGAAGTTTCAAGGCGCAGTTCAAGCGCGCGGACAAGAGCGGCGCACAGTTCGCGCTGGTATTGGGGGATGAGGAGATGGACCGCGGCGTGGTAGCCGTGAAGGCGTTGCGCCTCGAGCTTGCGCAGGAGGAATGCCCCATCTCGCGAATCAGTGAACGCCTGGGCGTCTTGTTGGGTCTTAAGGGCGGGTTAGCGGAGAAGACATGACAGAAGAATATTTGACCGACGACGAACAATTGGAAGCCGTCAAGAACATGGCCGTGGAGTACGCGCCATGGCTGATCGGCGGCGTGCTGACCGGCGCACTCCTGTTCTTCGGCTATCGGTATTACGAGACCTACACCAACGATCGCGCGCTGAAGGCCTCGGCGCAGTTCGGCGCCATGACCGCCGCGCTGCAGGCGAACAACCCGGCGAAGTCGCGGCAGATCGCTGAAGGTCTGATCAAGGACTACGCGAAATCGCCCTACGCCGACCAGGCGCAACTGATACTGGCGCGGCTCGATGTCGACGAGGGCCGGCCCGACAGAGCCATCGCGCCCTTGACGCAAGTCATGAGCGAATCCAAGGACGCGGATCTGCGGCAGATCGCCCGATTGCGTCTGGCGCGAATCCAGATCGATCAGGGCAAGCCGGACGAAGCGATCAAGACGCTGGCTGAGCCCATACCGGCCTCATTTGCGGCACGCTACCGCGAGGTGCGCGGCGACGCGTATCTGGCGAAGAAAGACACCGCTCACGCGCTCGCCGAGTATCAGCAGGCTCTGGGGGCCGCCGATATGAGCGGCATGAACGCCTCATTGTTGGAATTGAAGATCCAGGATCTGGGCGCCGTCCCGACGCCGGTTGTGAATGCCGTTTCCGTAGACACTCAACCCAAGGGTAATCGCTGATGCGCCTATTGTTTCCATTGAGCCTGGCGGCCCTGCTGATCGCGGCCGGTTGCAGCAAAGACAAAGACGTCGAGCCGCCGGCGGTGCTGGTCAAATTCCCGGCGACGCTGCCGGTGAAGAAGCTATGGAGCGAGGGCGTCGGCGGCGGCAAGAAGCAGTTGGTGCTGCGCTTGGGGTTGGGCCCCGCGGCCGACAACGGCTTGGTGTTCGCCGCCTCGCACAAGGGCGAGGTGCTGGCAGCGTCGCTCGACACCGGCCGCCACGTCTGGGTCAAGAAACTGAAGATACCGATCTCGGCCGGGCCGGCCGCGGCCTTAGGAATGGTCGTGGTGGGCAGCAGCAAGGGAGACATCGTCGCCTTGGACGGGGCCACGGGGCGCCAACTGTGGCGGTCGAAGGTGAATTCCGAGCTCTTGTCCGATCCTGCGATCAGCGAGAAAGCCGTGGTACTGCGCTCGGTGGACGGCCGGCTTCACGGCTTCGACGCGCACAGCGGCAAGGAGCTCTGGTCGGTCGAACAACAGGTGCCGCGCCTGAGCCTGCGGGGCACCGCGACGCCGATCATCGTGAAGGAACTGGCGATCAGCGGCTTCGACAACGGCAAAGTGATGGCGGTGTCGCTCAGTACCGGCGATACGGTCTGGGATACGGCGCTGGCCTCGCCCCACGGGCGCACGGAGCTCGACAGGCTGGTCGACATCGATTCGGCGGTGCACGCGGTGGGCGAGAACGTGTTTGCTACCGGATTTCAGGGACGCACGGCGATGCTCGCGCTCGACTCGGGCCAGATCTGGTGGGGACACGACATGTCGAGTTACAAAGGCCTGGCCGTCGACGACGACAACCTGTACGTCACCCAGTCCGACGGCGTCGTGGTCGGGCTTCGCCAGCGCGACGGTTCCGAGCTCTGGCGCAATCAGAAGTTGAGGATGCGGCGCTTGAGCACGCCCGCGCTGACGAGCACCGCGGTGGTCGTCGCGGACTTCCAGGGTTACGTGCATTGGCTGGACAAGACCACGGGTGAACTGGTCGCCCGGGAGCGCGTCGACAAGAAGCGCATCACGACTACGCCGGTAGCGGTTGGCGATACCGTGGTCGTGCTCAGCGACGACGGTAAGCTGGCGGCGTTTCGTGCGACACCGGCCCCGCCGCTGCCCGCGTCGGCAGCTCCGGCTGCGCCGCCCGCATCCGCACCTGCGCCGCCGGCAACTCCGCCTGCGGCAGCACCCGCGACCCCGCCTGCGGCGCCGGACGCCGCGCCTGCACCTGCGCCTGCGGCGCCGGATGTCACGCCTGCACCTGCGCCCGCGGCGCCCGACGCGACGCCCCCGCCCGCGACTCCGCCAGCGACGCCGCCGCCGACACCTTAGCCGTGCTGCCGGTAGTCGCATTGATAGGTCGACCGAATGTGGGCAAGTCGACCTTGTTCAATGCCATGACCGGCACTCGCGATGCGTTGGTCGCCGATCTGCCGGGGCTCACCCGCGATCGCCAATACGGCTTCGCGCGGCGCACCGACGTCCCCTGCATCGTGGTGGACACGGGCGGCCTCGTCGAGAATGCGGATGTCATCGAAAGCCTGATGATTGCTCAGACCGAACGCGCGATCAGCGAGGCCGACCGGCTCATCGTCCTGGTCGACGGCCGGGCAGGGGTCACGCCGCAGGACCGATTCGTGGCGCAACTCGCGCGGCGCAGCGGCAAGCCGCTTTTCCTGGCGGTGAACAAGACCGAGGGTTTCGATCTCGACATTGCCGTGGCCGATTTTCACGAGCTGGGATTGGGCGAGCCGCATCCGATCGCGGCGGCGCACGATCAAGGGGTCATTTCGCTGCTCGAGGCCGCTCTCGCCGGTTTGACCGCCGACCCGCAGGACGGCCCGGAAATGACCGGCATCAAAGTGGCGGTCATCGGACGTCCCAACGTCGGCAAGAGCACGTTGATCAACCGATTGCTCGGCGAGAATCGCATGGTGGCCTTCGATCAGCCCGGCACCACGCGCGATGCCGTGCTGGTGCCGTTCGAACGCGACGGCGAGCGCTACACGCTGATCGACACGGCCGGATTGCGGCGCCGCTCGCGCGTCGAGGAAGCGGTGGAGAAATTCAGCGTGATCAAGACGCTGCAGGCGATCGAGACCGCACATGTGGTCGTCGTGGTGATGGACGCGCACGACAATGTCGGCGAACAGGACGCGAGTCTCCTGGGCACGGTCATCGAGCAGGGGCGGGCGCTGGTGCTCGCGGTCAACAAATGGGACAACATTCCGACCGAGCAGCGCGACCTCATCCGCGGCCAAATCATGCAGCGCCTGCAATTCGCGGATTTTGCTCCGCTGCATTTCATCTCTGCGCGGCACGGCAGCGGCGTCGGCGAACTGTTCGCCGAGGTACGCAAGGTCTATGCGGCCGCCACCCGCGACATGAGCACGCCGGAGCTGACGCGGGTGCTCGAAGCGGCCGTCGAAAGTCATCAGCCGCCGCTGGTCAGCGGACGCCGCATCAAATTGCGCTACGCACATCAGGGCGGCCGTAATCCGCCCGTGGTGGTGATTCACGGCAATCAGACCGATCATGTGCCGGACGCCTACCGCCGCTACTTGGTCAACGTCTACCGCAAGGCGTTCGATCTGATGGGTACGCCGGTGCGCGTCGCGTTTCGCGGCGACGAGAACCCTTTCGCCGGCAAGCGAAATCCCCTGACTCCGCGGCAGGTGCGCAAACGCAAGCGGCTGATTCAACGCAACAAGCGCTAGGTCCGGCTTCCGGTGAATCTTTGCTAGACTAGCTCCCCGAGGTCGGCGGGCGGGAACGGCGGGTACCGGTGCTGCAATACACTAAAAAGAAAACCTTCCGCATCTCCGCGGCCGTGGCGCTCGTGGTGGCCCTGTACGCCTTGGCGGGATTCTGGCTGGCTCCGCGGCTGTTGCGATCGGCGCTGATGGAGAACATCCCCAAGACCTTGGGCGTAACGCCCCAGGTGGGCGAGATCCACATCAATCCCTTCCTGTTCCAGGTGGAGATCAGGAATTTTTCGTTGGCGATCCCGGACGGCGAGAAATTGCTCGGCTTCGGACGGCTGTTCGTCGATTTCGACCTGTCCTCGATCTGGCACCGCGCCTATACGTTCGGCAATATCGACATCGACGCGCCGTGGATCAACGCCATCGTGGCCAAGGACGGCAACCTCAATTTGTTGCAGTTGCGTCCGAAGTCTCCCGCCGCAAAACCGGCCACGCCGGCGCCGAGCGGGCCGCTGCCGGCAATCCGCATCGGCTCGTTCAAAGTCAGCGCGGGAAGCGTCACCTATGACGATCGCAGCCGTCCCTCCGATTTCAGCGCACGGCTCGAGCCCATCAATTTCGAACTGCGGGACTTCACCACCGGAATAGAGGGCGGCCGATTCACGTTTACCGGGGTGTCGAAGGTCGGCGAGCGCATCGAATGGCACGGGCATCTATCGGCGCAACCGATCGAATCCGACGGCGAACTGCATATCGGCGGGCTCCAGGCGCACACCATTTGGGATTACATCGAAGATCAAGTGAGTTTCGCGGTCAATTCCGGGTCCATCGATGTCGAGGCGACCTATAAGTTCTCGCTGAAGGATGCGGTTGACCTGCATGTGGACCTCTCCAAGATCGCGGTCTCGGATCTCTCCGTGAGGCCCAAGCAATCGGATGTCGATTGGATCGCTCTGCCGCGGATGCTGGTCAGCGGAACGTCGGTCGATTTGTCGAAGCGCCAGGCTCACGTCGACTCGCTGTCCCTCACCGGCTTGAAGCTGACCACGTGGCTGGAACCCGACGGTTCGCTCAATCTACTCCGGCTCTTGAGCAAACCGTCGGCGGCCGCAGCCTCGAGAGTTGCGCCCGCGGCCAAGGCAGCCCCAGCGGCGGGAGCGGGGACCGCGCCCGGCGGCGCGGTGACGCCGGCAAGCGGCTCCGCACCGGCCGCCGCACCCTGGAAATTTGATTTGGGCGAGTTCGTGCTGCAGGACGCCAGCATCTCCGCCGAGGATCGCGGAACCTCGCCCGCCGCCAAGGTGCTGCTCGCGCCCCTGTCCGTGAAGGTCGACGGCGTGAGTCTGGATCTCGCGAAGCCCGTGACGGTGGCCCTCGAAACTCGGGTCAACGATACGGGTACGCTGAAACTCGATGGCACGGTGACTCCGCAGCCGCTGTCCGCCGACATTGCGCTCAAGCTCGATGCAATCGAACTCAAAGCGGCGCAGCCTTACATCGCACAGCGCACCTCCATGACGCTGCTCGACGGGCGCTTGAGCGCCGATGCCAAGGTACGCTACGGGGCGGCGAAACCCGCCTTGGAATTCACCGGCAATGTCAGCGTCGCGGGCCTCCATACGGTCGACAATGCATTGCACGATCCCTTCATCGATTGGGATCGCCTGGATGTGACGGGAGTGACTTTCCAGCACGGCCCGGACCGGCTGGACATCGATCAAGTCACGGCGCGCAAGCTGTACGCGCGCGTCATTATCGAGCCGGACCTCACCATGAATGTGAAACGGGTGATGGCGGGTCCCGGAGCCACGATCGTCGCGCCGGCGGCTCCTGGGGGCGAGCCCGTCGCGCAGACTGCGCCGCCGGCACCGGTAGCGCCGGCCGGCACGTCCGCGGCGAGCAAGCCCGCGGCAAGCAAACTCGCGGCGGCGGGCAAATCGCGCGCCGGCAAGGTTGCGGCGAGCGCGCCTGCGCCCTCCGCCGCCCCGGCAATGCCCATGTCCGTCAAGAAAATCCTGCTGCACGCGAGTGCTGCCAACTTTTCGGACCTGTCCTTGCAGCCGAATTTTGCCACCGGTATTCAGAGCATCGAGGGAACGGTGACCGGCCTATCTTCGAAGCCGAACTCGCGCGCCAAGGTGGACATCCACGGCGCGGTCGATCAATTCTCGCCGGTGGCGATCACCGGTGAAGTCAATGTGCTGAGCGCCGCTCTGTACACCGACTTGAGCCTGAGCTTCCGCAACATGGAGCTGAGTACCTTCAACCCCTATTCGGGAAAATTCGCCGGCTACAACATCACCAAGGGCAAGTTGACCACCGAACTGCATTACAAAGTGGATGGCCGCAAGCTCGACGCCCAACATCACATCATCGTCGATCAGCTCGAATTCGGCGACAAAACGGAGAGCAAGGATGCGGTGTCGCTGCCGATCAAACTGGCAGTCGCGCTCCTCAAGGACCGCAATGGCGTCATCGACCTGAACATTCCCGTAAATGGCACGCTGGACGATCCGAAATTTCGCTTAAGTGCCGTCATTTGGAAGGTATTCGTCAACATTCTCGAGAAGGCGGTCACCGCGCCCTTTGCCCTGCTCGGCTCCCTGTTCGGCGGGGGACCGGATTTGCAGTTCATCGATTTCTCGCCGGGAGTGGCGGGCTTGGATCCCGCCGCGACGGACAAGACCCGGGCCATCGTCAAGGCGCTCAATGAGCGGCCGCAGCTCAAGATCGACGTACCGATCGCCGAGGTCGATGGACTCGATCGCCCGGCGCTCATCGAGGCGCAATTCTCCGCCCAGGTCCGCGAGGCCCAGTCGGGCAAGAGCGGCGCCAAGAACCCGGCCGCTCCCGCGCCGGACTACGAGGCACTGGATCCGAACGCAAAGGTTGCCCTATTGACGAAGGTGTACGCCAAGGCGCTGGGCGGCGAGCCGAAATATCCCGAGGAAGTCACGAGCATCAAGGCGAAATCCGACCTCGCCGCGGCCAAGGTGGATTTTCTCAGCAAGGCGCTGCACGAACACATTACCGTCGCCGCCGCCGATCTGACCGCCTTGGGTCAACAGCGGGCTGTCGCCATTCAGCAGGCACTGCTCACCGACAGCCAAGTCGGCGCCGACCGCGTGTTTCTGGTAGTCAGCGACAAGGCGAAGAACCAAGACGGCAAGGTGCGCTTGGAACTGTCCCTGAAGTGACCGCGGCGGCCCCGGTCGGCGCCGCCGCGCCTGCTTTCGATGCACGGGTCCTGTCGAAGCGCCCTCATTCGGTGCAAAAGCTCGGCGGCCATCTTGCCCCGAAGCGATAACCCACTGATCGCGCTCAACTCTTCGCCCGTGGCACAGCGGGTGCTTAACAGCACAGCACTCAAGCGGGGGCGGGGGGAAGTCACTCGATGAAGCTCATCACAGCAATAATCAAGCCGTTCAAGCTGGACGATGTGAGGCAAGCCGTCAGTGAAGTGGGGGTGCAAGGCGTCACCGTCACCGAGGTCCGCGGCTTCGGCAGACAGCGCGGGCACACGGAGATTTATCGCGGCGCCGAATATATGGTTGAGTTCGTGCCGAAGACCAAGATAGAAATCGCGGTTGACGATGCTCTGGTCGATCAGGTGATCGAGGCCATCGCCAAATCGGCGCAGACTGGGAAAGTGGGCGACGGGAAGATTTTCGTTTTCGATCTGGCGCAGGTGGTGCGCATCCGAACCGGAGAACGCGACTCCGGCGCGCTATAAACTTAAGGGGATTCGCATTGATGATCAGGCTGTCTCGATGGATTCTTCTCTGCGTGTCGACGCTGTCGATGCAGAGCGTATGGGCGGCGGATGCGCCCACTGCGCCGAGTTTGATGGCGGTGGACAAGATCAGTTCCGGCGATACCGCGTGGATGCTGACCTCGACCGCGCTGGTACTGATGATGTCGGTCCCGGGATTGGCGTTGTTCTATGGCGGCATGGTGCGCAAGAAGAACGTGCTGTCGACCCTCATGCAGACTTTTGCGATCACTTGCTTGGTGACGCTGCTGTGGTGGGTGATCGGCTACTCCTGGGCCTTCACCCCCGGCAGCCGGTACTTGGGCGGCGCGAGCCGCGCGTTTTTCAACGGCATGACCTTCATGCACGATCCGGACAACCGATTGTCGGTCTCGCACCTGGCGCTGACCATCCCTGAGTCCGTCTATGCCATGTTCCAGATGACCTTTGCCATCATCACGCCGGCCTTGATCGCCGGCGCCTTCGCCGATCGCATGAAATTCTCCGCGCTGTTGGTGTTCATGGCGGCTTGGTCGCTGCTGGTGTACGCGCCCATCGCGCACATGGTGTGGGAGTCCACCGGATGGCTCAACCAGGCGGGCGTTCTGGACTACGCCGGCGGCACGGTGGTGCACATCAATGCCGGCGTCGCGGGCCTG
>Ga0209624_10003132_pt1 | contig 11884 bp, 5 predicted proteins | sample JacPinW_OM2H0_O1_FD_188565 | JGI IMG/M metagenome (GOLD analysis project Ga0209624, IMG submission 188565) | Forest soil microbial communities from Algoma, Ontario, Canada - Jack Pine, Ontario site 1_JW_OM2H0_O1 (SPAdes) (version 2) | ecosystem: Environmental > Terrestrial > Soil > Boreal... | reverse complement strand
CAGCAACCAGTTCCACGGAAGTGCATGGGAATTCTTACGCAACGACGCATTCGACGCTGCGAATGCATTCACCCCTGCCGGTACGGGGAAACCTCTTCTACGTCAAAATCAGTTTGGAGGCGATGTGGGAGGACCGATTTTTCTACCAAAGTACAACGGCCGCGATCGATCCTTTTTCTTCTTTGCCTATGAGAGGATCCAAATTCACCAGCAGGAGCTGACCGTCACTTACCCACCAGATGCTGCTGTACGATCGGGAAATATTTCCAGTCTGAGCGGGATCCCCGATCCCACTACGCACCAGCCGGAACCGATCATTGATCCAAACACGGGCCTTCCGTTTCCCAACAACCAGATCCCGAGCAGCGAACTCGACGCTTTTGCCCAGAACACGTTGAAGTTGTATGCGCCTGAGCCCAACTATCCCGATGGAAGCCTGCGGCTCGCCCAATCGACGCCCACAACAGGCAATCAGTACAGCGTCAAGTTAGACCAAACGCTTGGCAAGTCGGATAGGTTGTGGGGGCGTTATTTCTGGAACAAGGACAATACTGAATCGCCACAGGCCTTTCCATTTTTCCAGAATCCCTTGGTGGGAAGATTCCTCAGCTATGCTCTGAATGAAACGCACACGTTCAGCCCTACGCTTATCAATGAGTTTCAGGTCTCTTACTCCCGCCCGCAAGGCAAATATGGACCGGAATTGGGAGGTCAGTCCGCGAAGCAACTCGGGGTAAACGCGAATCAACAGGCGCCGTTTCCTCAGGTTCCAGATGTCGCCGTGAACGGTAACTTCTCTTACGGCACGGATTGGGACACGAATGAGCCTTCTTATTTCCGCCAATTCGACGACAAGGTTTCATGGATTAAGGGCAAACACTCCATTCGGGCGGGCTATATGATCATGTACGCCACCAATAGCGACCTTGCGCATCCTCCCGCCCCAAGTTTCACATTCTCTGGTCAGTTTTCCAAAAACCCAGTGGTGGATTTTTTGGTTGGCCGTCCTGCAAGCATGAGCGTAGTGACGCAGATCGTCGATGATGGCACCTCCAAACAATACCAGCCGTTCTTTGCGGACAACTACAAGGCAACAAGCAGGCTCACGCTGGACGTTGGGCTTCGCTACGATCTGGATACTCCCTGGGTTGAAAAGCGGGGTAACGCGGCTACTTATGTTGCAGGGTCGCAATCGAAAAAGTATCCAACTGCACCTCCCGGACTCGTCGTTCCTGGCGACCCCGGAGTTCCACCGGGTTTATACCGAACATTCAAAGGCGGCTGGGCGCCCAGGATCGGTCTCGCTTGGGATGTAACAGGCACCGGCCAAACTTCCCTGCGCGCAGGTTGGGGCATCTATCACTCTGCTGTCAATGAGGAGGTCGAGGCAGCACCGTCGGACAACGAGCCCTTCCTGGTAAATTTCAGTTTAGTTCCGCCCAGTACTGCCAATCCCTATGCCGGCAGTACAGACCCCCTGCCTTACAATCCGGCAAACCCTAGCTTCGGGCCCTTCCCGGGGATGAGCCTGGGCTCTGTTAACCCGAACTATCGATTTGCGGACGTTCAGCAATTCAACCTGAACATCCAGCACCGCTTCGGGAACGACTTCTTTCTCGAGACTGCCTATGTCGGAGGCGTTTCACACCACTTATATGAAGTCCACGATATCAACTCTGCCGTATATGGACCTGGCGCAACGTTAGCCAATGCTCAATCCCGCCGCACGATCTTTCCCCAGATTTACGGCGCCATGTCGTATATCAACTCCGACGCCAACGCCAACTACAATTCTCTCCAAATCGACGCACAAAAACGGTTCGGGCATGGCTATGCCCTGCAGGCGACTTACACCTGGGGCAAATCGATCGACGAAAGGTCCACCCCGTTGATCGGTGGGCAAGCCGCGCAAAACCCAAACAATTACCTCAAGGGCGAACGAGCACTGTCCGACTTCAATGCGGCCCAGATTTTCGGTGTCAACGGACTATGGGATCTCCCATCGCCAAACGCCAACGGGTTCGTAAAGGGTGTTTTGGGAGGATGGAGGTTGTCCGGGATCGTTCGCTATAACACCGGCTTCCCTACGACACCCATCTCCGGCGTGGATGCCGCTTTGATCGGGAACGACGTGAATTCACCCAACGAGCGCCCGAATTACAACGGAAATCCACATCTTTCGACCGGTCGCTCGCGCAGAGCATTAGAAGCGGCATATTTCAACCCGGCAGCATTTACCCTGCCGTCACCCGGGCAATTTGGCGATGTGCCCCGTAACTCCATTATTGGTCCGGGTTTCCTCCAGAACGACTTTGCCCTCGTGAAGACGTTCCCGTTTCTTGGCGACAAAGGAAGGTTTACCTTCAGGGCAGAGTACTTCAACCTGATCAATTGGACTAACCTGGAACTGGGTTGGCTCGGCCAAGGACAGAATAGCTCCCCAACGCCCTCTGCCAATATGACATTGACCTCTACCGCGTTTGGCACCATTACCAACGCAGGAGATGCTCGAATCGGCCAATTCGCACTGAGGTACGACTTCTGAGCCTTTGTCGAATCTGCCATTACGGTCAAGCTCAAACTTGGAGGGGAGAGCGTGTTCTAGCTCTCTCCTTTACCTCGTGTTGAACAGGCTTCATCAACGCGATGCAACCGGAGAACCCTCATAGGAGAAAGTCGTATATGCGAGAGCAACACACGGATTCAACGGTGTCTCAAGATCACTCCAAGCCTACAATCGATCGGCGCACGCTTCTGGGGAGCATGGCAACCTTAGGGGCAGGACTAGCCGGCTCCATGATCGCACCCCAGAAATTGCACGCGGTTTCAGCGGCTGCCCCACACACGACTCCGCAAAATAGGACGGTCCCCTGCGGGAGCAGCAAGGTCGTTGCCTCCGACGCTGCAACAGTGGTGGAGACAAGTGCGGGGAAGATTCGCGGATACAAGCGCAACGGCGTTTACATCTTTAAAGGCGTCCCCTATGGCGCGTCGACCTCCGGACGCGGGCGCTTCATGCCGCCTGCCAAACCGGAGCCCTGGACGGGGATTCGCAACGCGTTGGAATATGGCCGCGTCTGTCCTCAGCAAGACTCAGCACACTTCCACATGGATGGCAGAAATCTGGCGAGCGACGACGAATATAAGTTCTTGATTCATCGCGGCACGGCCATCGTGATACCAGGCGAAGACTGCTTGCGCGTCAATCTATGGACCCCGGAGATAAACGGCTCGGGTAAGCGCCCGGTCATGGTCTGGATGCACGGAGGCGGATTCGTCGATGGATGTAGTCAGGATCTCCTCTCCTTCGACGGCGAGAACCTGGCGCGCAATCACGACGTCGTTGTCGTGAATCACAATCATCGGTTGAACGTATATGGATATCTCAATCTCGCAGCGGCTGGCGGAGAAGAATTCGCCTCGTCCGCCAATGTCGGGATGCTGGACATCGTGGCCGTTCTAGAGTGGGTGCGCACGCACATCGCAATGTTTGGCGGCGATCCGAATAACATTACGATCTTCGGTCAATCGGGAGGCGGCTGCAAAGTCATCGCACTCATGGCTATGCCCTCCGCCAAGGGACTATTCCATCGCGCCATCATTGAGAGCGGACCTACTCTGAAAGCGCTCTCCCCCGATCACTCCCAACGGGTAGCTCGATTGTTATTGGATGAGCTTGGACTATCCGAATCGCAGGTGAGGGAACTGCAGAATGTGCCTGCCGACCGGCTGTCGGGGGCAGCCGTGGAAGCTATGAAGAAAGTGGCTCACGATCCACCTTCCCTACGGAATGGTGATGGATGGGAAACCAGGTTAGGCTGGGGGCCCACCGTCGACGGTCGCACGCTTCCTACTCATCCGTTCGATCCAGGTGCGCCCGCACTCTCAGCGGAGGTTCCTCTGATCACCGGCACAACTCTCAACGAGAGTGTCAACGGAATCGATCACCCTGGCGCCAATGCGATGACGATGGAGGAAATGAAGCAGAAGATCCAGGAGACATATGGCAAGGACAGCGAGGCGATCATCGCCGCGTACCGGGAGGAATATCCCAAAGCAAATCCGTTTGGACTCTATGCAGCCATTTCAACTTCCAGCTGGCGCATCCCGGCATTTGCCCAGGCTGCCCGGAAAGCCGCTCTGGGTGCGGCGCCGGCATACGCTTACATCTATGGCTGGAGGACCCCCGTATTGGATGATCGCCCAGGTACATTCCATGCTGCGGAGCTTCCCTTCGTCTTTGACAATGGCGAACTTCTCGATCACTACAGTGCCGGCGATCCGGCCGCATCTGTTCTCAACAAGCAGATGAGCACGGCTTGGGCCAGTTTTGCACGTACGGGAAATCCCAATCACAGCGGTCTTCCGCATTGGCCGGCATATACTGCTGACGCACGCGCAACCATGATCTTCAACGCGCCCTGCGAGGTGCGTAACGATCCGGAAGGGAAGGGGCTGCGAATCATCGCGCAATCCTGACCAGAGTGATCCGGGCGGAATCGCAGGGCCCATAAGTGTCGCAACCGGAGGAACCATGATTGAGACGATTGAAAGAATGCTCGATGACGTGAAACAAGGCAAGCTAAGCCGCAGGCAGTTCACACTGTCCCTCGCCACGTTGGCCTCGGGCGCCTTCGCAGCTCCTGCGTTCCTTACTGCGCAGGAAAAGCCAGAGGGCTTTCGTGCTGTCACTTTGAACCACGTCACCGTGCGTGTTCCCGACCTTCATCGCACTTCGCAGTTCTATCAGGAATTCTTTGGGATGCCGCTCAAGCAGCAGTCGGCAAAGGTGCATATCCTGGGCGTAGGGTCGTCCTTCTTTGGCATCGAGCAAGGGGAAGGTAAGGCCGCCACCGTCGACCATTTTGATTTCGGGATCGCCGATTTCAACGCCGATAAAGTTCGAGCAAGACTGTCCGAGCTTCATCTCAATTTTGCCGACAAAACCTCCAGCGAATCCTTCAAGTTCTATGATCCGGATGGCTTCCAGGTTCAGGTGAACGGACCCGGCTATGTCGGTCATGTGGGCTGACCTGGAACACTCATCAACGAAACGTCATTCCGCGGGCGGCTTTATTTGCTGGGATCCAAAATGCGAAGCGACACAAAGGAGACGTTCAGCGGGACGTCGTCCCGCAGGTTGATGCGCAGCAGCACCTGCCAGTTTGGCGGCATGGTGGAGTTGTGAGACGCTGCTTTGAGCTTTTCAAAAATAGGCTTCATCTGAACGGGATCGGCAAAGAAGTCGCCGACACCCCCCGTTCCCGCGCTTGTGAGCGCCGCCAGTACCAGGATGCGCGATCCCGACGGAGATTGCGACATCCAGATCAGCCCGTAATCTTCCAGCATTCTGCCGTCGAACTTCTGCTCGTAGATCTTCTGTTCTCCGGCCTGAGGCCGTAAGTTGCGGATGAGCGTCCGTTCCATCTGAAAGTTCGCATTCGGCAAGTCCGGTAGTGTCCACGGATTCATATGCCGGGCCCCGAGAAGGATCAGATGCTGATCTCGAGCTACGTTCCAGTTCAGAAATCGGGCTTCCGTCAGCTGTGCGGAGCGGTTCAATTCGTTGAATAACCCTCCAAGAACAAAAGCCGAATGCGCACCGCCCACCCCCGTATAGCGGGTCCTATCCAGGGCAAGGTAATGATATGGGGACTCGACGCCCGGGTCGTCTGCCCCGTCCGCAAGATAGGGAGCCATACTACGAGGAACAGGAATCTTCTTCTCGCCGCTATCTGCATTCGGGTCCGGGGTTGGCGTGTCCATTCCTCGATACAGGAAGAGAAGCGGATTGCTCAGCACAATCTTCGTTTCCCTCTGTGGATCCATCGCAATGGGACCGAGCAGCTCCTTATAGAATGCATATCGAGGATCGGAGTGAGGGGCGTTGCGGGATGCGGGTTTGAAATAGAGCGCGCCAATACCCAGACCTGCAGCCAGAAACGCGAGGCAAAGCAGGCCGATGAGCAGGACGAGACCCAGCCGAGGCCGGGCCCCGGTGGAGCGCGGAAGCGGTGGCTCTGATTTTTCCGCTTCCTCGCTGCGATCCGCAATCGCCGCCGCAATCGTCGTCGATTTCGTCAGCGATCCCGTCGTCGATGCATCTGACGGCGCAATCGCAAACACCCGTTCAGCGGCTCCGTCGCGCGCCGGCTCCGGCTTATAGGGATCAGCGGGATCGTCCAGGGGGAAACAAAATTCCGGAACGTAAGATCCCGATGGGAGCTTGATCTGAAGAGGCGAGGGAGGCGATGTCTCGTAATAGCGGAGCAGACGTCTGCGAACGTCGCTTGCCGTCACCCGAACGATGGAGTCATCGTTCGTGTCGTAACTTGCCTTTCTCCCGAAGATGGCAATGCCGAGGATGCGCTCCTTGATTCCGTCGAAGTCGCCGGTCAGGGCGTGTTCCACAATGTGGGACACAAACTCCTGGCAACGACGGCTGTTACGGAACGCCTCACTGGCGAGAATGAGTTCGAGATGAGAACGAATCTCCTGCGCGTGAGAGAAGGCTTCAGAAACCTTCGCCACCGCTGCGTCGTGGGCTGCGTTGTCGATTCGCCCGGCCACGGTTTTCTCCCCGGCTTCTCTTTATAGGCAGGGAACGATGGCCCGTCAAGACTATCCCGCTCTTAACGTTTTTGCGTTGTTGCAAATTGCTTACTAACGTTGCTCATTTAAATGAGTTAGCTCTCTTTCCCGCTTAACCATAATGCCTTCTCTCATGTTTACGTTTCTAACGTTTGCGGCGTCATAGCGGCACGCCTACGGTCGGCCTTCGCTCTTGCTCCAGCATCTGGGGCATCGGCGAAATTCGACCACCGGCCCAGCCGACCGGGCCCCAGACCATCTGGAGGCATCGCTCAATGCATCGCATACAGCTGTCCAAAAAGAAATACCTGCGGATATCGCTATGCTGGCTCGTCTGCTTCGCCGCGATCGCACTACTGTCCGAAGGAACGCTCAAGGCACAAAACTCGTATGGATCGGTGGTCGGGACGATCAGTGATAACTCCGGCGCCGTGGTCGGCGGGGCCAAAGTCACGTTGACGAATGTCGATACGGGGGATACTCGGCAAGCTGCCACCAACTCGAGCGGCGACTATCAGTTCGTAAATCTGCCGCCCGGCAACTACAAGGTGGATGTGGAAGACACCGGCTTCAAACGCTTCACCCGCTCCAACGTCCTGGTGCTGGTGCAGGGCTCTACCCGCGTCGATGCTTCTCTGCAGCTGGGAAACATCAACCAGACCGTGGAAGTCACTTCCCAGGCTCCTCTGTTGGAAACACAGCAGGCCACGGTGGGTCAGGCGGTTGCCGGCAGAGCGGTGACCGAGCTCCCTCTGAACGGCCGGGATGTCTATAACCTTCTCGCGCTCGCTCCCGGCGTGGTTCCCCAGGGCCAGGCGCTGAACGGTAACCCTGTCACCAGCGGCCTCTCGACCTTTGCCTGGGGAAACTACCAGATTTCCGGAGGCATTCCCAACACGGGCGCCACCTTCATTGATGGGGCACCGGTGAATTCAGGCTATATCAACTCGGTAGCGCTGGTCCCAACACAGGATTCCGTGCAGGAGTTCCGTGTGGAATCGAACAACATCGCGCCCGAATTCGGCGGCACGACCGACGGCGTCATTACCATGGCAACGAAAAGCGGGACCAACGCCTTTCACGGCACCGCCTACGACTTTCTGCGCAACACGGTCCTGAACGCCAATACATTCTTCTCCAACCGAGCGAACTTGCCACGCCCGGCCTTCATACAAAATCAGTACGGCGGCACATTGGGCGGCCCGATCAAAAAAGACAGGTTCTTCTTCTTTGGCAGCTATGAAGGTGTCCGTGCTGCCATCGGTTCCACCGGCACATCGTCAGTGCCGACCGCGGCCGAACGGGATGGCATCTTTTCCAGCCCCATCACCGATCCGGGTCAGTTCAACGCGAGCGGCGTCTTTGTTCCTAGTGCTCCGGGAACAACATTTCAGGGAAATATGATCCCGGCAAATCGGGTCGATCCCACGGCCAAGGCTCTGCTCGACTACTGGCCCTTGCCGACAACTTCCGGCACCACCAACAACTACACCGACAATTACACCAACCATCCCCACGGCAATCAGTACGTCGCCCGGCTCGACTGGACGGCGAGCGAAAAACAACGCATCTTTGGCCGTTACACTTATTGGACCGGTTTTAGCCCCTCCAGCCTTCCCTTCGGCTACATTGACAACCCGTCGCGGACCCAGATCGCCACCCACCAGGCGGTGCTGGGAGACAGCTATACCATCAACCCGACCACCGTTCTCGATCTTCGCCTCTCTTATCTGCGCTACACATTTCTGAGCGGGAATACGGGCATCCCCTTCGACATTGGATTTACTGGATGGCCGGCGGCTACGATCGCTCAATTGAACAATCCCGTAATTCCCAGGATGGATGTGTCGGGCTTTTCCAACAACGGCGGTGGCGGTCAATACATCATCGCTGTGGAAGACAACGATGCAATTTCAGGCAGCCTGACCAAGATCCTCGGGCGCCATACCCTCAGGTTCGGCGGCGAATTCCGCCGGGTGCCCAATAACTACGGGCAAACCAACTCCGCCGATGTTGAAGTCTTTAATTTCACCAACGCCTTTACGGGCAATCCTTTTGCTTCTTACCTGCTGGGACTGCCGCAAAGCACGATCACGGAGAACATCATTCTGGTGGCGGCAGAAGCCTTCTACGGGGGAGCTTATATCGGTGACACCTTCCAGGCCAGCAACCGCCTGACCCTCAACGGCGGCATCCGCTGGGAGTATCCCGGATACTGGACGGAACGGCACGACCGTCAAACCGTATTCCTGCCCAACCAGACCAACCCCCTGGCCGCAGAAACCGGTTTGCAGCTTCCGGGCAACGTGGAGCTGGTAAACACACCGGCGTATCCTCACCGCACCAATGTGCTGCCTCACTACGATCTCTTCTCGCCACGGGTCGGTTTGGCTTACCGCGTGAATAACCGCCTGGTGGCACGCAGCGGGTTTGCTATCTTGTACGCGCCTACGGCCGCGATCCAGCAGGACGCGCAGCCCTACCAGTCCCCGGTGAATCTCGCCTTCACCCAGATCGGTACCACCACGCAGCCAGTCAACGCCTTGAGCAATCCTTTTCCCGGCGGAGTTCTACAACCGGTGGGCCGGAGCCCCAACTATCTCAGCGTCGTTCAAGGGCAGTCGGTGGTCACCTCCATTCCCAATGAACCCGCGACTTACGTGGAGCAGTGGAACCTGGATCTGCAGCAGGATCTTGGCCACCAGACTCTGCTCGACATCGCCTACGTCGCCAACCACGGGGTGCACCAGCAGGCGCCGGCCGGGGTCAATGACAACGGTTTCGGCTTAGACCAGATTTCCGACAGCATCCTTTCTTCGTGCTCGGCCGCGTCTACTTGTTCGTCGCTGCTCACGCAGGTGCCCAACCCGTTCTATGGATTGATTCCCAGTGGAAACCTCGCCGGTAAGACGATTCCCGCGGGGCAGCTCATGCGCCCCTATCCCCAGTACTACAATCTGAACAACCCTGCGAACACCGTCGCCGGCTCTACCTACAACGGCTTGCAAATCAAGGTGGAGAAGCGGTTCAACCAGGGCGGAATGCTGCTGGCGGACTACACCTGGGCCAAGGACATAGGCACCGCCGACACGCAGACCGGCTTTCTGGAAGGAGGCATCCAGGAAGGCCAGGTCCAGGATTGGGACAATATCCCTGCCGAGTATTCGCAGCTTAGTTACAACGTTCCCCATCGTTTCGTACTGAGCTATGTGCTCGATTTGCCCTTTGGTCAAGGCAAGCGCTTCCTGGGGAACTCCACCGGCGTCGTGAACAAAGCTGTTTCCGGATGGGGTTTCGATGGAATCACGACTCTGCAAAGCGGTTTCCCTCTGGTGCTTACCGCTCAGCCCACGTTCATCAGTACAAACTTCGGTGCCGGTACTCCAAGGCCCAATGTAGTCCCCAATTGCACCAAGACTCTTTCCGGAGGAGCCGTGGCCAGGATCAGCAATTGGTTCAACACCAGCTGCTTTGCCCAGCCATCCAATTACGGCTTTGGCGACGAAAATCGTGTGGATTCGCAGCTGCGCGCAGGTGGAATTGCCAACTCGGATGTCGCGGTTTTCAAAGGCACGGCGATCACGGAACAAATCAACTTGCAGTTTCGCGCCGAGGTGTTCAACCTGTTCAATCGGGTCCAATTCGGCTATCCCAGCACGGTGTGCTGCAGCAACACCAATGCCTCGTTCGGCGTGGTGAGCAGCCAGACCAACCAACCGCGAATCTTCCAGTTCGCTTTACGGCTGAATTTCTAAGATTCTGTATGATCCATATTTACCTGGAAAGAAAACGATGAACCGCAGGGATCTCCTCAAGACGGGTATTGCCGCGCTGCCTCTCATCTCCGTCGCTACGGCGCAGGAGATTGCTGCAAAGTCCAAAGGACTGCCGCCACTGACCATCAAAGACGTCAAGGTCATCACCACCAACGGCGGCAGCCACTATCGCTGGATTTTTCTCAAGGTCATCACCAGCGAGCCCGGCCTCTACGGGATCGGCTCGGCCAACAATAACTACGAGACCATGGCCGTGGTGGCGGCTCTGGAAGAGCATTTGAAACCGTGGCTGATCGGTAAGGATCCCGATCGAATCGAAGACCTGTGGCAATCGGCCCAGATGCGCACCTATTGGCGCAACGGCCCGGTGAACAACAACGTTCTCTCCGCGATGGATATGGCCTTATGGGATATCAAGGGCAAACGCGCCAATATGCCGGTTTACGACTTGTTGGGGGGCAAAGCGCGCGACGGCGTCCCAGTCTACGACCATCAAGGCGGCAAGACGAAAGAAGAGTGTCTGGACGCGCTGCAGAAGTCTGTGGCCAACGGATTTACCCATGTGCGGATTCAGCTCGGCGGCTACGGTGGAGGTGGGTTCACACCGCAAGGAGAGGGTGGCCGACCTGAGGGCGGCTACCAGGGCCCGGCATTCGACGAGGAGCAGTATGTCGACGCGATCCCTCCTCTGTTTGAGTTCTTGCGCGACAAAGCCGGATTCGGTCCCAAGCTGATTCACGACGTGCATTCGCACCTCAGCGGGATGAACGCAGTGGAGTTGGCGCGGCGCCTGCAGCCTTGTCAGATGTTCTACGTCGAAGACATCCTCCCGCCGGAGGAACTTGCTTACTACCGCAACATCCGGGAGATCTGCACCACCCCGCAGGCGGTCGGCGAAGTTTTTTCTCATCCCCTGGAAGTGGTGCCGTTGGTGAAGGATCGATTGATCGACTTCATTCGTTGCCGGGTGGTGGCGACCGGTGGTATTACTCCGATCAAGAAACTCACCACCCTCTGCGAAATCTTCGGCGTGCGCACGGCTTTTCAGGAAGGCGGCGAAAACGATCCCATCAACCAGATAGCCAGCTATCATATCGACATTTCCAGCACAGCCTTCGGCATCCAGGAAGAGAACCATTTCCCACCCATCGTCCACGAAATGTTTCCCGGCATCGGAGAAATCCGCCGCGGCTATCTTTACGGCAGCGGCAAACCCGGTCTCGGCATCGACATCGATGAAGCTCTGGCTGCGAAGAACCCCCTGGGGCCCATCAAGGACGGCGGAGCCTACGGGACCGATCGGACCATAGATGGCGCGGTCGTAAAGCCATAGTTTCAAAATAGACACAATCTGCAATTTGCGTCGCGGAAGAACTCTAAGTCTGCAAACGATCAAGACCAAGAACGAGAAGGATCGCCTCAGTAACGAACCCTTTTCGTAAAGGTCCTTGCATGCTTGTTCCTTGTAAAGAAAGACCAGTGGTCAACGCCATAATGATATCGGCGAGATCTTTCGG
>Ga0209624_10003131_pt1 | contig 11885 bp, 17 predicted proteins | sample JacPinW_OM2H0_O1_FD_188565 | JGI IMG/M metagenome (GOLD analysis project Ga0209624, IMG submission 188565) | Forest soil microbial communities from Algoma, Ontario, Canada - Jack Pine, Ontario site 1_JW_OM2H0_O1 (SPAdes) (version 2) | ecosystem: Environmental > Terrestrial > Soil > Boreal... | reverse complement strand
GGCTCCTGCTCAATTGCCCGGATTCGTGTTGGCATTAGAGCGCGATGTCGAGCTAACCGCCGCAATCGTTCTGCTCGTACTTTTGTTTCTCACCTTTCACTATCAAATCATGCTGAGCGCGACTCAAAGGCTGATTGCAGTTGGTTTGTTTCTGTATTCCGTTGTGCAGGTCGTCAACAACGCGATTTCCAATGAGTGGATCCGTCCTTACTTCCACTGGTGGGAGACTGTTCGTCTCGTTTCCTTTCACCTGGCTTTGGTGGTCTGGTTGTTCGCGTTGAGAAAGCCACTGGTTCAACCACCTATCCCCATCCAACCCACTGATCTTCAGCCCACCCGAGAGCTCGTTCGTCAAGGCACGGCAGCGATGCACGATTTATCGGCACGCATAAGTTGGTTTCGGAAAAAATTGTAGCAGCGAAAGTCTCCAGGCGGACATTCGAGCGGCACTACCAAATCAAGTCAATGAAAAGCAACGGTGTGAGGTCTTATTACGTTCTGCGGTCGCGCGCAAGATCTAAGATTCTGAGTAACTACGCGAATGTTAGTCGGGACCGTAAGCACGTGGAAGCGGAAGAGAGCGAACGCATCCCGTCTGAGCGCAAACAGGCACTCGTCCCTGCCGCCTGTTCCGCGATCGCGTCTGGAATACTTTCGGACCGGGAACTAATATTCCTGCGTGAATATATCCAGCTCGGCAAAACAATGCGGAGCGTAACAGAAAAAAATGACGCCGGGAAGATGTATGCGAGTCAGATCGTCGCAGCGGCCGCCAAGAAAATCCGCAAGGGAATGGGAATCACCTCAATACCGGCCGGCACGGTAGCAGCGTGAAATAAAACGTACTCCATACTTCGGGAGCCTTCAATCCCGTTTCGGGGCGGTTTTCGCTTCACTCTGCGCCTAATCGGGAATACTTCAAAGATTCGTTTCAGACACGCGACCGCATCTCCCTGAGAACACACCGTTTCCCCCGTTCAGCAATTTGGCAGACATCGTGCTGGTATCGCGCTAGCGAACGCCCGCTGATAACTCTACGCTGAGCCCAACACAGCGGCGGGCGTTCACTTTTTAGCAGAGCGGAATTTGATGCGATCAACTGGAGGATGCAATGGAGCTGGCGCAATTGCAGAGTCAGGTGCACATCTGTCAAAACGCGAGTTGCGGGCACAAATTCACCGAGCCAATAACCGCGCGAGAACCCGAAACGCCAAATCCAAAATGTATTTTTTGTGGCTCTAACACGAAGAAGCTCTATTCGAAACCAATCCTTACTGTTTACGGTAAGGCACTGCCGACAAGCTGGGAATAATGGCAGAGTTCGGTAACGCAACGCGTCGGAAAGCAAAAAATGTTCACAGCTCACGAGCCTCTGCGTTGTAGTTCATTTTTTGACTGACCGCCGGTGTCAAAGATTGGAGTAACTACCAATGAGTCGAGCGTCCGCACTGGTCGAGTTCATCGCTTCTCTAAGTCTCTTGTGCTTCGGATTTTATCTTTTACATGCCGGATACGCTAACAACACGGCGGGTTTGATGATCAAACCTCCTATTGGGGCAGCCTTCATTTTCTGCGGGGGCTTGGCGATGTCTGCTGTAGTGCGTTCCTATATGCGACACGTGAGGCGGATGCAACGTGACTGACTCCAAGGCAACGCACAGCAACAACACGGACCCAATCATCGCTAAATTGAAACAGCAAAAGCTGACAAAGACCTTTTCGTGAATTTTCAAGTCTCACTGCGCGATCTCGTCACCATGCAAGTCCAGAGGCACTCGTCAATGGAGATTCAACCCGCTTTTACAGCAACTTCAATAATTCAATTTTTCTTAGCTATGTTCGTCCTCATCGCGTTTGCCCTGAGCAAGTGGTGGGAAGGTGAACGCAAAATGGCCCGCTCGTTGCGCGAATCGTCACAACTTCGCTGCCACTTGATTGACGTGGAGGGGCCGATGACCAAAGCTGCCGCCGAGCTTGCTGCTCGACAAGATCGCGCGCCGAGTCTTCAATCAGAGGAGCAGTCCAAAGAATCATCTTTGGCCGACGAAGCGAAAGCCGTGAGAGTGTGAATCAGATTTTGCTGACACTAATACAAGGTCTGACTCACTTAGGCATTCGCAGCAACTGCGATTGGCCGACTCCGTTGACCGATCCAATTAGGAAACAGTCTTGGATAATCCTCCCAAGTTGTTCGCAGCAGTTTCCGGACAATACCGCGACGGCGGTTGAGCGTGGCGACCAGTTCACGAAGTGCATCTGCGTCACCGTCATACCATTCGGTTGGAACTTCGCTGGCCAGTTTCTCCAAGACGGTTTCGTCAATTTCATCTTCAACGCGATCTAGCCACGGTTCAAAGACGTCGATTCCAGTAATTGATTCGTAGGCAACATCTGCAAAAGCGGCCCCGAGGCCAAGGATATCAGGAAAATCCCATCCCGCACCGCCGAAGCACAGGCCTTGATCGATCATAATGGCTGTCCATGACGCCTCAGCGCGATTTTGTCTGTAGACAACCTGGCGAGTGTCTCGATTTGAGGTCCATTTATCAAACACAAGCATTCCAATGAAATCGGAGAGATTCGTAACTTGCCTCATCCTGCTGCGCGGCAAGAAGGTGTCGACGGATTCGGCCCCGAAAATCGCACCAAGAGGATCTTCGGAGACATAGCGCGAACCGAAGGACGGTCCAGCCTGACAGGAAACCGTTTTGTCAGTAGAAATAAAAACCATTTCATCGGTGAGTTTGATAAGTGCTTCCGAGACATCGATAACTGCTGGCTCTGCGACAGGAAGGCCGAGTCGTTTTGCAAGCAGCGCACCGAAGAGATCGTTCGCGAGAACCCTTTTGCCTTGCGGATTATTTTGAAGCTTTACGACGTAATAGTTGTCATCTGAGCATCGCATTAAAAACGGATTCGTACTGCCTCGGGATCGACGCACATATTCAATCGCGAAAAGGTTCAAGGCTGGGGCCTCCCTTTTGACGTTTCAAATTATGAGCTTGTGATGGTACGAGAGTGCTCGGTAATTGTTGGCGAGTATGTTATGTCAGACTCAGATACTGAAATCTGTTCAATATCGCACACTCTGTAGAAAACGAGATCGAGATATACATCATGGAGTACTGGTACGTGTGAGATAACGTAACGACTGTGAGAGCAGGAACATTGTTCACTGCTTCCCGCGCTCGGCTCTAAACAAAATGAGCACACTAAGAAGTCCAGCTCCAAGCAACGGCCAATATAAAACAGCCGACTACGGTGGCGATGCGCCCAGACCGCATCTTGCCGACTGCCGTCCCCCCTGCAATTGTCATGACGATGAAGTTCCCATTAGTGGCCAGTGATCTCACCCAGTCACCTGTCGGTCCAAGTACATCCGGAACGAATACGCTCACTACTAACCACAAGACGCTAACCGATGCGGCCAAGAGCGATAGGGCGGTGGTTTCAGTCATACTGCGATCTTTTCGTGGGACTTGCGTCCACGCAATAGCGATTGGTATCACGGGTGAAAAGTCCATCGCCACGGAGAGCCAGTACTCTGGTGTATGGTTCATGGTGTTTGCCCCGTCACCTTCCCGCGAGTCCAGAAGCGATACCGATCAAGTGCGTCGCTATCTGGCCCGCGTAAGGCGACCACCACGGCATTCGATTCCACCACTGCGCGCCGCGCTGAATCCCTAACTCATCATTCATTGTCATTGCCCGCTTGCGATGTAACGACGTCAGAACTGCCAGCAACTCCATTCCGCCAACCATCGCATAGGCTCGCCCACGAGTCTTACCCATCAGGGGATTGCCTTCCCGTCCAGGGATTCCACTGCGTATGTCCCATTGGGTTATTTCAACGTCAGCGACACCAGCCCCAACTGCGAGAACGTTTGCGGCCCACCACGACGGTCCCTCTAGGCTGTGGTGAAGTTTATACTGCTGCGCGCCGGCATAAACGAGCACCGATTGAAACCGTTCTCGTTGCTTCGTCCAGGCGTTGGCGTGCCCGCAATAGTAGGCGAGCCAGTCGTTGGAAGATTTGTCTTGCACCGAGCAAACCGGATGTTCTTGACTCGGAAACAATCGGAATTCGAGCGGGTCGGGCCTGGACCGCTTGAATAGCTGCACCGAATCGAGTCGTGGGTTTGCGGGATTGTCGGCAGCCGACTCGTCGTTATTAGAATTGGCCGGTTTAGCGACGGCGTCAGGAGTGCCTTGAGTCGATGCAGTCTTACTTTTCGCAACAAGGTTTTGTGCCAAGGTCACGGAAAACGGCTCCGGTGTAATTACCATCACGGAAGGCTGCGGACCTTGCGGACTCGTCGCACGTGGAATTTCGACGGGAACCACCCGGGTCGGAATTCCATCTCCGGTTATTTCGAGCAGATAATCGCCGGAACTCGCATAAAATGAATATGAACCGTCACTTCCGACCTGCTCGGTTGTCTTGAGAGTCGCCATTTCTTTGTCTTCGTAGATGAGTGAAGTAGGGCTGCACGGAGAGCCCATGGATGCGATTGAGCAGACTCGCACGGTTATTCCCGAAGCCGTTTTGTCCGGCGCTCTTGTGTTTGATGTTTCGGTACTAGGTTCGACCTTGCCCGAAAAACGTTGCGGTGTCGCTTGCGCAAATGTGCCTTCGACCATTAGCGTGGCGAAGATCAACAAATACAGCGCTAGCATTATTACGAAACGGTCTGTCCGCTTCGATTGTTGTAATTCGTTACTCGAGCTGACATTAGACTTACGTGACGTATACATGTTAGTAATCGACGACCTCCGATTGGGCTAATGCAATTGCTACGCCATTGAAGCGTCGATGTTGTGCCGTACTGGTACGTCATATATTTCATAGAGATACAGTTCCGAATTGTCCGAGTGTGCCCAAGAGACTCGGTACGCAGGTCCAAAACGGGAATCTTGCGATGAGAATTCCCAAAACGGAACCGGGTCGGATTGGGATTGAACCGCTTGCCAAACCGGTGGATCGTATGCGTGCGGATCTTTTGGTTTACTTAGAAGATACGATGTAACGACAATTTCAGAGAATGTCCGCTAAATACAATCCATTGTGTATGTTGTATTCCCGATGTAAAGTGTCACAACCGTTACCGAACAGGAGAAACGCCATGAAAAGACCCGTTTTTGCCCTCGCGATTCTGTTGTGTTGCTCAGTGTGCGTGGCGGCGCAAGGCGCAGAACAAATGTCACCGCCGCAGCAAGCTCCAGCCCAATCTCCCGAACCGGCCAAGCTGGTACTAAAGGAAGGCACGGACGTCCATCTGAAGTTCGCTCAGGACATAAGTTCAAAAACCGCGGAAGAGGGTGATTCTGTCGCACTAGTCCTAGATGAGGACATTAAGGTCGGTGACATAATTGTCGCAAAGGCCGGCGCGAAGGCAGTCGGAACGGTCACCAACTCGAAGAAAGCCGGGATGATGGGAAAAGCTGGGGAACTCAACATGCGGCTGGAATATCTCATCATGCCAGATTCCCGACTGAGGCTACGCGGGTCGAAAGGCAAAGAAGGGGAAGGGAAAGAGGGAGCTACAGTCGCCCTCACCGTGCTCTTTGGCCCCATAGGTCTTATCAAGCACGGCAAGAATGTTGACGTGAAGCAAGGTACTCCGATTACCGTGTATGTAGACCAAGACTTCGTCGTACCGGTTCCCAAATAGTTAGAACTCGCTTTTGCGTTTGCGGAGGCCTGAATGAAAAATGCAGTGGTGAAGTCCAAGCTCTCGCGGATTCTGATGATTACATTTCTGCTCGCTTTGCCAATCACGCTGACAACCGATTTGTGGGCTGCAACCTGCGTCGGTGCCGATCCGTGCCACGCCTGTAAGAATTGCAAGTACTGCAAGCGTTGTGCGAAAGACGGCAAGAAATGCGGAACTTGTAAGTAGCAAAGACTGCCCACGCTTCCATAAAAAATAACTTGACTAGAAACTAATCCCAGTATAAACAGATGGTCGTAACAGCGGTTTCGGCCTTGAGCTGTCGCCCGCTCTGGACGTGGACTCTGCCAGAGCGGGCCTCTTCTCACTTCTCACACTCATTTCAGTTCACCGCTGACATGCTCACGCGACCCTACCGACATTCCCTGTTGGGGGAGTGCATGAAAAATAATCTAAAGATTTCGGCTTTCTTCCTGATTACCTACGTAATTGCTGCCATATTGGTGCTTCGAGAATTCCTTAGCTAGAAGGGTATACGTTCACACCGACGAGGTGGCTGTATGAACATTGCGACGATAGTGATCGACAAACGACGGCGCATTGAAGAGCTGTGGGAAAAACTAAGAAGCGCGAAAACCAATACGCCCGAATACAAAGCAATCGTCAATGAGATTGGCGTTCTTGCGATGGAGTATCACCAGCTCATCGACTTAGGAAAACAGCCAACTCAAACTGCTCCGCCGCGCCGTCATACATTTACTTGACGTTTAACTAATTGTAGTATACATATGGACCGTACGAAAGCTGCGAAGTGGGAACCATCTCGCATAGTCTTGCTCTGACGGCCGCGTACTCTCAGACCGGACTGTAGCCACTGGCCCGTCCGGGTACAGCCTCCTGCGAATCAGGACGGGCCTATAAAGCGATTGTTCCTGTCGTCCAGCGCAGTCATCGCGCTGCGAGGCCCGCTAAGCGGTCGCCACCCTTCCTAAGTTCGCGACTTGGGAGCGGGCCTTGTCTGATTCAAAATTCAAACTCGGAGAATTCCGTGAGAAACAATCTTAAGATTTCCATTTTTTTTCTAATTGGTTTTGGTGTCGCCGCCGTGTTGGTGGTTCGGGAATTCCTTCGCTAGCCGCACCCATTTATATTATGGAGGTGTCGTTATGAGTACTGCAGCAGTATCGATAGATAAGCGGAGGCGCATTGAATCCCTGTGGAAGCGGCTGAGATGCCTGAAGATCCACACGCCCGAATATGAGACGATCCTGAGTGAAATCCGTGTTCTCTCAATGGAATGTGACAAGATCAGTGTCGCGACTGAGAACCCGGAAAAACCGAGATGAGCTATTTGTCGCGTGATATCCCGTAGTCTGCTGGCTCTGTGTGTGAATGCGCTGAATTGCGAAAGCGAAACAATCAGAAGGCTGCTCTTGACGGTGCAGATGCTGTTGTTCGAGTCTCGATTGACGGCCTCTCCCAAGAAGAGGCTCTTCAAGCACTCAAACAGGCAAACCTTGAAGCTCTCCACCACATCCACGCGGTTGCCCGCGCCAAAAACCTTCTGTCTCCAATTGCGATTAAGATGGTGGACAGTAGGGATTTCCTCATGATTGAGATGACTGAGCGAGGGGTATACCGGTATGCGAATCTGGCGGCTAAGCCAGAGTTTCTGTTCTATTTAATCGGAGAAGACATTCAAGGTCGAAAAGTAAGTGCGCGAATTGAGCTTGTGCGCCAAGTGATTCAGTGATGCGGGTATGGAAACCAAGAACTTCTTGAAGGAGCACCTCGCACCGCGATCATCCATTCTCGCCATAAGTGTTCCTCGCTTTCCCAATCAAGCAAACTCGCGTTGACTTCTCACATTATTTCTCCTCTGGACGATGTTAATTAGGCAAAGACCACGACGAGGAATTTCCCATCGGACTTTGGCCCCGACTGAGCCTGTTGTCCGCGGACCGAGACTTCGGTGCCGTCGTGCAATCGGATTAACGGCCACAAAGATCTCCTAATTCTTTGATGGATGCGTAGTAGAGATAATTAGGGATTATCGCTAGCCGCAAAATCAGAAATCAGATTCCTCCTGGTCCCGAACCAGATGCCAGCACTTGTTGAAATCTATGGATTTTTGTTGATTCTAAGTGATTGCTGTTGAAGTCTTTGCGGCGTGCTTGTTGAAGTTTGTTGAACTCTGTTGAAGTCGGAGGCTTTCTCGTCTACAAAATTATCTACAGTCGAAAAGTACGTGGCGTGATCCTTCGGCCGAGCCTTCGGGAATCATATTTACTTTCGCGCGGAATTTGGGGGCAGGTCAGTTCAAGCGCCGCGCCTTCGAGCAGTTTTATGTGCACTTTTCCGCGGAATAAGGGAGTAGGTCAACGCCGTTTCCATAAGTTAAACCAGTCGTTTCCCAAGCACATTATAGGTAAAGCTTGACGCGTGCGGAGGTCGCCACGGTGCAAGTACCTTTGAAAACTCCTTCGTTGCTATCGGCGGGCATGCTACATCCCGTCAGTGCGCCGCACTAATTGGTGTTTGACAGTCTGGCGTTCTTGAAAGGAAGCCCCAATAAGCGAACTCCGGAGGTGGGGCGACCGGTGAACTCGCCATCGGATCTGGTTCTACCTTGGCTCTGACTGCTACTTTGTTAACTGAATCTACGTCCCAGGGCGATGCTAAATGCTCTTTTCCCGGACCACCAGACAACGCAGGATTTGTAAACTCGATCGTTATTACAAGATGCCTCAACTTGAAAACCCGCTGCGCGCCCCACTCTGGGTAAGACGCGCACTGATTGTACAATTGCTCGGGCAGAATTTTTGATCTCGAAAGATCGCTGTACGGATCGACGCTATCTTCCAAGAGGTTTACCTTTTTGCCCGGGACAAACAGGCCGCAATCGATTCCCCAGTGGCCTCCGATTGTGCAACGAAGTAGGTATGCAAGCTGACCAGCAACGTTTTTGATCGAAAGATTAAACTGAGCAGCATTTTCTTTTCCGCCACTTGCGATGACCGCCGTGCCTTCTATAGCCTGGATTTCTGGATAGGGCGGCTGCAACCTGTGCTCTTTCAGATAGTCGGCATCCGAAACTCCCGGGACATGCCTGCGTACTACTTCCGCGCAATCGAAGGATCCACTCGGTGCGATGCGGGGTGAATCGACATCCACTTGGTTTGCGAGCGACGAGAACGCCGACGGATCGGATTTTACCTCGACCTCGAATTGAAATGAATCTATTTTAGCAACTCCTCTTTCGTCTCTCGACTGGGAGAAGAGCACGTCGGAATATCGGAACACGATCTCCATGCCGCGCAGACGAAAACGCCGAATCGCGCCGTATTCCGGATAACCTGCGCACTTTCCCACAACATCGTCGCCGAACAGGCGGGCGCGACTTAGCGTGTCAGTCCGGTCCGCGGCATCATACGGCAGCAAGGACCCGAACTCTTCCCAGCCCGAATAGAGAGCGTGAAGATGACAGTCAAAGGCACCGCTAAAGTCGTGGTTTTCATTTTTGTATTGTAGATCGCCCGTCCCGTCGTAGTCACCGGAGTGGCAGAGAAGGCGATATATTGGCTTCCCGAAAGTGTCTTTCAGATAGAGGTCAGCCTTCGGTTCGACCCCCGCGCCCGTGCCGCGCAGGTGAAATGTTTGCTTAAAGGGCGCAACCGACGGCCATTTGTATTCACCGACGTCGGTCGCCGAAAAAGCAAAGAACGACAATGCTGTGAGCAGCAAGCCTATAAGTGTCTTCATTTTCTTGACTCTTCAAAACCAATTCTAGTGAACCACGCCAGTCCCGTTAGTGCCCGTGGGACATGGGAAGTTAATCGGAACCGTGAACGATACTCCAACTGCACCTCCGTTGTCTGCTGATGGAGGCATGTTGTTTAGCTCAAGTACGAGAACGCCGTCCTGTCGCCAAGCGTTTAGATTGCTACTGCCGCTTGTAGACGTGGTGCCAATGGTGTCCCCAATAGCCGTGAAATAGAAGGTACCGCTGGCGGTGTAGGCCGCGCCGCTGATCTGGCTCGCGGCAATTCGAAGTGCGGCGTTACTACCGCCCACCTGACTTGCGAAGACTGCCGCAGTATTCGTTGGCACGGGGATTCCGAGGCCGCCGATCTTACCGATTAGGCTTGGATTGCCAGCAAGTACTCTTGCTTGCCCATCGCAATCCTTTGTTGTAGGTGGTTTCGGCGGTTGGATGCATGCACGTCCGCCTAGGACGGCACACGGACCGCCACCACCACCGCCGTTAACGTCAGTGGTCGGCTGCGAAGGAGTTGGAATGAGAGACGATAGAAAGTCCATGTTGAATGGGTCGCAGTCAAGTCCAGGATCGCATATAGGAAGCCCTTCAAATGTCGGGAATTCGCTAATAAAATTCTGCGACGGGGAATTCGGTAGTCCGGCCGCTCCTCCGCCTCCGTTTCCACCACCACCTCCTCCGCCACCACTCCCACATTCCCCAACGGTCGCACAGAGATGACCTACCCATCCACAGTCGGCAGTGATTCCATCGAGCGTGCAGTTGCCCGGTTGAGTGCCAGTCGCTATTGCGTCCATACCACTTGGATCCTTAGAGTTCATTGGATCGTTCGTGACATAAGCATAGCGATTGAGCGATTGAGGATTGCCGATATTTCCTGACAACGGATCAATCGACGAAAAGCGTCCGAGTCGATTTACGTTGTAGCGGGCCATGGCGTAGTCGTTGGCGGATTCGGAGTCGCGCTCGTAGGTGGTGAAAACTTCCTTGGTTGCTGCGGTGGTCGGATACCACAACTCGCCAAACGGGTAGTGGCCTTGCTCTCCGCCGCTGATGATGTTTCCACCCGCATCGGTGTTCACGCGGATCGATAGATGATCTCTTAAATGGTACGTCGGTGTCGTACCGACAAGCGTGGCGACCTTCAGGCCGCCGGCATAAAGATACTCCGCGTTGAATGAAGTTCCCGTTGAGCCAGCAGGATATTCGGCGATCACTTTCGAGCCGGAGAAAATGTAAACGGTGATGGTAGGACTCGATCCTGAGCAACTTGGGACGCACTTCTCTACGCGATTGCCGTTGCCGTCGTAGACGTAGGCGGCGCCGCCGCTGGAACTGTTGTACAGGCTGATTAAATGATTCGCGGCATCGTACGTCATGGAACTGTTTACGCCGTCGCCGAGCATGTTGCCGTTTGCGTCGTAACTATAACTGGTGAGCGGATTGACCGCGCACGTGCCGGTTACCTGATTCGTTGCGGTGCTGACCGAGACGCAAGTAGTTCCTACCGAACCAGCCGTGGATTGTTGGTTGAGCAAATTTCCGTAACGGTCGTAACCGAAGGAAAGTCCCCATTGCGCGTAACCGCCTGTTCCTGCGCTTCCAGTGGTGAGAGCGGATGAGAGGCGGCCGAGTTCGTCATAGGTGTAAGCAGCGCTACGGCCCGCGGCAGCCGTGCTTGTGACGTCATTGACACACTGAATTTGACCGTTGTTGCCGGTGACGCCTGACGGGCAGTTTGTTCCGTCATACGAATACAAATAATTCAGGTTGAGAAGATTGGTGGAACCTTTGGCGTAGGCAAGAGAAGTCATTTGCAGCCGGTCCGTAGAATAGCCTGTGCTGGCGGTGACGCCGTTTCCGTAGGTCAAGTCGGTTATATCAGATTGTTCAGAAAACGTCCCGTCTGTCCCCGGATTTCCAACTATTAATTACTTGCCAGAAAAAATACCCATCGTCCAAAGAAGTATCGGGAAGCACACAATCATAAGTATGCCGCACAGGTCAAACAGATGTACCAGTTTGCTTTCCGGGTACAGTTGTTTGTGCTTCCTTCGGATTGTCAAATCCCAGCCCCAATATGAGAGGCGCTCACTTTCCGCCAATTTCTGGTTGATCTGTCCGACCATTACATAGGCCATCATGTTACCCGCAATTGCAAAACCTCCACCAATTGCGATAACGAGCAGAGTTGGGATAGAAATGGGCATGGCTATTTGCATTTCTGCTTTGCCGCATACGCGGCAAAATCTGTGAGCCCGAATCCGGAAAAGTTCGGCAGGGAGAGTGGCTTAGAGGTGTTCGTCCAGATACCTCCGAAGGTGAATCGTCCAAGGAGCGCGGCGCTCAATTGTACCGAATATACCGTGACGTTGCCCCCGCGAGTTACCTGGCCCCCGACGCCCAGAAAGGGAGTTCCTGCGGGCACTGAAAAG